>VFSW01001402.1_pt1 | contig 36788 bp, 28 predicted proteins | sample 5358111 | NCBI WGS metagenome assembly VFSW01 (sample SAMN11554181, study PRJNA540505) | mine drainage metagenome | isolation source: sediment from site ElyBrook_90M | place: USA: Ely Copper Mine, Vershire, VT | collected 2017 | reverse complement strand
TTGATGATTTTGTCCAACGCTTGTTGCCCGTAGCAGAGGTCGCCCTGGACCTGTTCATTTCCGCCTAGGCCGAGGCGGTTTTTCTCCCGATAAAATGTCTTACCGTTGTCAGTCAGTTCGTATCGAAGAACTTTGGTCCTGACAGGGCGGCTGCTGAGCGGCGGTGTGTATTCGGTTTCCGTCTCGTGGGAACGCACCAAGCCCGCCTTTTCGAGAGCGGCCATTTCCGCTGCCGTACCCATACCGCCCCGGCGTTCGGCTTCATTGAGATCGACCGGCCACGCGGACGGAATGCCGAGGCAAAGCTGGCCCTTCTTGGCGAGGTAAGAGTTCAACGCTTCTGAGAAGTTCTTCTCGTTAGCGTCTTTCTTGTTTGCACAGCCGATCAGTAGCAAGACGCCCAGAATCATCAACCAGGGGAGGCTCTTTTTCATGGGATTCACCCCCTTAGTATTCGTAGATGTAGGAAACGGTTAGAGCGTTGCCACCGGGGCGGCCTTCGCGTGCTTTATAGCTGCGCAGAAAAATCTGACCGTCGTGCCCTCAGCTACGCGCTTGAGGGATGAACTGATTCCCGACGATATCTTTATAGTAGCATCCACCCAAGTAAATATGCGTATTTCGGATATAATGTCTCGAATCTGAACCTGTGTGGGATCGGCGTTGCCGAGGAGGTGCTAATTGGGTCTGAAAAGCAGAGAGTGGTTCTTCGGTGAGTGTTACAAGCAGGTGCGTAAGAAAACGAAGCTGAACGCGTTGGCGGACAAAGCACTTCAGCTGGGTTTCAAGAAAGAAATGACAGGCGGGCATATTCTTCAAGCCTGTGGTGCTGCTCAACTCTTCTTGCAAAAACACCCAGAGCACAAACCGACGATCCGAAACTCTTCCCCGAAGGAACCGTATCGACTGCAAGGACAAGTTCTCGAAGACTGGCTTGGATTCCTTGAGAGCAAAGAGGGAAAGGCGACTTATGGCCAGAAGGTATTTCAGTACGATTGGCATTCTCTTCGTACTTACCTTACCGCTAAGTACGGTGGGAATCATAAAGGCGGAGGGGGAGGCAACGACAAATTGGAGATTGTCCTCAGACTAATGGCGGAATTTGTTTAGGTTAAAGATTGAATCGTAGTGCGGAACGTTGCGCGCCGCACTCGGGATACGCCTTGTCCTTCACGATGCGATCGTGAAGAACCCTCACTATCGTGACTTAAAGTAAGCGAAGTGACAACAGGGAGCAGTCATTTTTCTCGCCGTGCGAAATGATCTCGTCCTATAGACTGTGCAGGGGAATCGCACTGGGTTCCCGGATCGCTTTCTGGGGGTGATAGAATCACCTGCCGCAACGCCTAATTGGAGAATACCCTGGATGCCTAACAAGGATAAGACCGCAAAAACTCAGAAGCGGCCTATCGAACAGTACAACCACAAGGGGAAGAAGCGAGCAAACAATCCGCCAGTTGGCTTGGTTACACCACAAACCGACCCTCCGGTGCCTTCGCGAAAGGGCTATGTTTACGATCCTCACCTCGATCCGCAGCTCGTTTGGACGGGTAAATTAGAACACACCTCTTTTGAAGTACCCACTATCTCGCTCCACGTCCACGAACGCATCGATCCGCGAACAATTATTGAGGCGGTTCGCAGACGGAATGGGAACGGCCAGCCAGTTCAGGGCTATCTTTTCGAGAGCAAAGATGAGAATCCGCCCCTGCGCGAGGCGGTCGAATTCTACCGGCACGCGCACAATTGGTCTAATAGATTGATTGCCGGCGATTCTCTTCTGGTGATGAATTCGCTCCTTGAGAAGGAGGGGATGGCTGGTCAGGTCCAGATGGTGTACTTAGACCCGCCGTACGGGATTGAATATGGTTCGAACTTTCAGCCATTTGTCAACGAACGAATGGTCAAGGATCGCAGGGATGAGGACTTGACCCAAGAGCCAGAAACTATCAAAGCGTTCCGAGACACTTGGGAACTTGGGATACATTCCTATCTAACATACTTACGAGATCGTCTTCGATTAACACACGATCTTCTTCACGAGAGCGGGTCCTGCTTTGTACAAATCGGCGATAAGAATGTTCATCTGGCTCGTGTTCTGTTGGACGAGGTTTTTGGAGTCGATAATTTTGTTGGCCTTATTTCGATGCAAACAAAAATTCCGTTACGAAGAAAGTACCTTGCAGGTGTTAGCGATTACATCCTTTGGTACGGGAAGGACTTCAAAGGTGAGAAAACGAAGTTCCGACGATTGTTTGTTCAACAGTCGCTCACTGATTCTCCCCAGTTCAGTCTCGTTGAACTCAGGGATGGGACTGTTCGACCGCTTACTGATGAAGAGCGAATGAACCCGGCGCTCCTCCCAAAAGGTGCAAGAATTTTTACTAGTTTAGACCTTACTTCCAGTGGCAGAACCCAATCATGTGTCTTCGACTATGAGTGGAGAGGCAAGACTTACTCGCCGTCCGCAGGGAAAAGCTGGAAAACAAATCGTGATGGGATGGAGTCTCTGGCTAGGGCAAATCGTCTTTATGCGACGAAGAATGCCTTGCGCTACAAACTCTTTTTCGATGACTATCCGGTCAAAGAATTAATAAATCTCTGGACCGATACAGTCGGAGTCGCTGGAAAGAAATTTGTTGTCCAGACCGATATTAAGGCGGTTGCGCGCTGCCTTCTTATGAGTACAGATCCAGGTGACTTGGTATTTGATCCAACTTGCGGTTCAGGGACGACCGCCTATGTGGCGGAGCAATGGGGTCGTCGCTGGATCACCTGTGACACTTCACGAGTGGCAATTACCTTGTCGAAACAACGATTGATGAGCGCCGCTTACGACTACTACGAGTTGGCGCATCCAGACGAGGGCGTCGCGAGTGGATTGCGCTATAGGAAAGTTCCCCACATTACGCTTGGTTCTATCGCGCAGAATGAACCCGCGGGAGAAGAAACTCTTTGTGACCAGCCGCATGTTGATAACAGGAAGGCACGCGTCTCCGGGCCGTTTACCGTCGAGGCTGTTCCTGCTCCAACCGTGAAATCACTGGACGAAGTTGACATCACACCATTGCCCGCCGACGCTTCCGTCGCTCGCTCTGGCCCAACGCTCCGCCAATCGGACTGGCGCGACGAACTCCTGAAGACAGGCATTCGCGGCAAAGGCGGCCAGATGATCAACTTCTCGCGCGTTGAACCGCTTGGCGGCACGCGTTGGCTTCACGCCGACGCCGAAACAAAGGGAGTCAAGCCTGAACGCGTCGTGATCTGCTTTGGCCCCGATTACGCCCCACTCGAACAGCGCCTCGTCGAAATGGCATGGGAAGAAGCCCGCACTCTTCATCCCAAACCGGACATCCTCGTTTTCGCTGCCTTCCAGTTCGACCCCGAAGCTGCTAAGGACATCGACGAACTCACCAAGGAAAAAACCGGTATGACGTTCCTCACCGCGCAGATGAACGCCGATCTCCTCACCGATGACCTCAAGAAAAAGCGGTCTAGCAACCAATCATTTTGGCTCGTCGGCCGTCCCGACGTGGAACTTCGCGAGGTCAAATCTGGCGACGATAAAGGAAAATACCAGGCCGAAGTCCGTGGCTTCGACTACTACAATACCCGCACCGGCACCATCGAATCCGGCGACACCAAGAAAATAGCAATCTGGTTGCTCGATACCGATTATGACGGGCGCAGTCTTTACCCTCGCCAGGTCTTTTTCCCTCTGGCCGACGAAGACGATGGCTGGGCCAAACTTGCTAAGAATCTAAAAGCGGAAATCGATCCAGATCGTATTGAAGCCTATCGCGGCACCATCTCGCTACCTTTCGAATTGGGCGAACATAAACGCGTAGCCGTAAAGGTAATCGACGACCGTGGCATCGAGAGTTTGAAAATCGTTCAGCTGTAGCGTCCCATCTATGCCCTCGACCACCATCGATCAACTCATCATCAACTCACCCTATGACGCGCCGCGCGAACACTGGAAATATGACCGCGAATCCCGCCTCTTCTCCCGCGTCTCAGGACGCCGCCCAGCAGGCTATGTTCGCGCCTCGGAAAATTCCAAAGCATTTGACGATCCAGGGATTTTCGTCGAACTCCCCCTGGTCAATAAAATCCGTCCCCGCGTAAACGCTTGGCGCGATGTCGACTATCCGGGTGTAAGCGGCATAACAAAACGCCTGCTCGAACACTGGCGTGATCCCGAACAGCGCGAGTATCACCGCCTCTTCTTCTGCCAGCTCGAAGCCATCGAAACGCTGATTTGGCTCATCGAAGCCCCCGCCTCCGAGCGAGTAGGTATTGACCTTCCCTCCGATGGCGGCAACTTTACTCGCCTTTGCTCGAAAATGGCCACTGGCTCCGGAAAGACCATCGTTATGGCTATGCTCATCGCTTGGCAGGTACTCAATAAGGTCACCTACCCGCAAGATAAGCGCTTCTCCAAAAATGTCTTCGTCGTCGCTCCGGGCTTGACTGTCAAGAACCGCCTTCAAGTTCTAATCCCCGGCCCGAATGATTACTATGAGGAATTCCGCCTGATTCCTCTCGGCCTCGATGACAAACTCCGGCAAGGCAAAGTCGCGATCCGCAACTGGCACGCTCTCGATTGGGATTCAGAAGAACGGATCGCCAAGCGTAAGAGTGTGGACAAGCGGGGCGCCCTGAGCGACGAAGCCTACGTCCGCGAGGTTCTCGGCGATATGGCTTCGGCGCAAAACATCGTCGTCATTAACGACGAAGCTCACCACGCCTGGCGCGTTCCACCCAAATCAACCATCAAGGGCGTTGCCAAAGAAGACATCGAGGAAGCCACCAAGTGGGTCGGCGGACTCGACCGCATCCATAAAGTGCGCGGAATTCAGACTTGTTTCGACCTCACCGCTACTCCTTTCGCTCCCACGGGCAAGCGCAGCGGTGAAGAAACTCTCTTCGGTTGGATCGTGAGTGACTTCGGTCTCAATGACGCCATCGAATCTGGGCTTGTCAAGACTCCCCGCGTGGTGATTCGTGACGACGGCAAGTTGGACAAAAACTACAAATCGCGTTTGTACCACATTTATATGGACCCTGAGGTCCGGGAAGACATCAACCGGAAGGCTGAGCCACACGTCCCGCTCCCCGATCTTGTGAACACGGCTTACACCATCCTCGGGACGGACTGGAAAGAAACACGGAAACGATGGCTGGAAGAAAAGAATCCAACGCCTCCCGTTATGATTACAGTCGCCAACCGCACCGAGACTGCTGGACGCATCAATTACGCATTGACGCACGACAAAGTACGCATAGATGAGTTAAGCGACCCGGAACGAATCCTTCACATCGACTCCAAAGTCCTCGGAGAAGCCGAAGCGCGCGAAGAGGTTCCCGAAATCGAATCGGCTGCTCCCGAGGACAACGACGTCGCGGAAGAATCTGAAGCCCCGCTCAAGAAGCTCAGCAAAAAGGACCGCGCAGAGCATCTTCGCAAAGTAGTGGATACGGTGGGTCAAGTAGGAAAGCCCGGCGAGCAAATTCAGGCCGTCATCTCGGTGGGGATGCTGTCCGAAGGCTGGGACGCCAAGACTGTTACCCATATTATGGGCCTGCGCGCTTTCACCTCGCAGCTTCTTTGCGAACAGGTTGTCGGTCGTGGGTTACGCCGCACTTCCTATGAGGTGAATCCTGCAACAGGACTCTTTGCCCCGGAATATGTCAACATCTTCGGAGTTCCCTTCACCTTCATGCCTCATGAAGGTGGCGAAGACGACCTTCCCCCTCCGCCGCCACAGCCCAGTGCAAAGATTCAGCCCCTCCCCGAGCGGAAAGAACTGGAAATCTCGTGGCCGAATATTATCCGTATCGACCATGAATACCGCCCGGAACTCACGCTTGATCTTTCAAAAGCGAAGCCGTTAGCCATCGACGCATATGACACGCCCACCATCGCCGATCTCGCGCCCGTCATCGACGGTAAGCCAGACGTGACCAAGCTGACCAGCATCGATGTGGAAGAACTCGGCCGGCGGCACCGGATGCAGCGCGTTATCTTCCTTGCCGCCGCCGAGGTCTACGATCAAATGAAGCCCAACTGGAAAGCCAATCGCGAGTTTCTTCTCGCTCAGATCATTCGTCTAACGGAAAAATACCTCACCAGCGGCAACATCGTGATCTCGCCGCCTCTTTTCAGCCAAGACGAATTGCGCCGACGCATACTTTTCACCCTGAATATGACCAAGATCGTCCAGCACCTCTGGGAAGCCATCCGCTTCGAGAACTCTTTGGCCGTGATTCCTGTGTTCGATAGGGAGCGCCCGATTCGCTCAACCGGAGACATGCAGCCTTGGTTTACCCGCAGGCCATGCGAGCCGACGATAAAATCCCAGATCAATCTCAGCGTCTTTGACTCCCGGTGGGAGGCAAGTGAGGCGTTTGAATTAGATCGGAACTCCAACGTTCAAAGCTGGGTCAAGAATGATCATTTGGGATTCGAAATTCTATACACCTACAAAGGCGTCGTACAAAGGTTTCGTCCCGACTACCTTGTGCGCTTCACGAGCGGCAAAATGCTCGTACTGGAAGTGAAAGGCCAGGACACGCAGGAAAACAAGACGAAGCGAGAGTTTTTGGGGGAATGGGTGAGTGCCGTGAATCAGCACGGCGGGTTTGGTTCTTGGGCGTGCGATGTATCGCGCAACCCAAAGGATACCATTGGAATTTTGGAAGCACACAGGTAGTGTGCCCGCCCTAGGCGGGTGGCGCGGATCTTCCGTCCGCGCCGATGGCGTTGAGAATGTGGTTCGCAGTCTGCTGGATGTGTTCGAGGCTTTCCGTGAGGAGCTTCGCATCACCTTCGTAAAGCTGAATGTAATCCTGAGCCGCTGAGCCCGTATCCAAACCGATGGCGTGGCAGACCACGAATGCGACAGCCTCTGCCTCAGTCTCGCGGATGCGCTTCGACGTGCTGCTGCGGCGCTTGTCACGGTGCATCATTTCGTGCGCGAGTTCGTGCGCCAAAGTTGCGAATTCTTCAGCCGAGGACTGACCGGGCAACAACGTGATTTTGCCTCCTGCGGAAGTGCCCCGCGCCGGAGCGATCTCGTCTGAATACTCAAGAGCGATGCTTTGTTCGGTGACAAACTTCGCAAGGCGCTCACGGTACTCCTGAGGATCGCCATTGACGCTGCCGATTTCGGGAAGTTCTTGGCCGTCCGTTTGGCTGATGTCGAAGACATAGGCGGCGCGAAAGCCGACAGCCGTTGATGATTCATCCGTTTCGTTTTGTTCGGCGTTTTCATGCTTCCGCCGAACGATTGGAGCAAGGATCAGAATTCCTTTCTCACTTTTCTTCACGAATCGCCCAAGCTTGTGCCAAGCGTGAAAGCCAGCTACATGCGTGGCCGTTGGCTTCTGTGATGCGATGAGCATCACGTTTCGGAGACTGTAGCGATGGAATCGGCCAATCGCTGCAAGGTATTGCGTCAGCGTTTCGCTGCGACCCTGGTTGAGCGCCGCAACGAGTTGCTCGATTGCTTGATTTGTAACTTTCTTGATGTTTTCTGAATTCATTTTCTTTGTCCTTTCGGTGAGTTGAGAGTTGGTTCCCTCAACCAGAGAGGGGAACCAAATCGCAACGGACTCACTGAAAGGACAGAGAGCGGAGTCGCCTGGAATTCGAGGCTGAAGCGGATGGCAACGGGCGTGACAGGAAAGCTTTCACCTGGCGCGACCGTCTGCTAGCGGAGGCCGGGCGCTTCTTGAGGTGGTAGGAATTGGTTGGTCCTATGCGTGATATGGTGTCGAACATGAATCAACCGAAGCATCTGGAACTGCATCCTGAGGCAGTCTAACCCTGCCGATTCCGTCTCCAGACCGAAAGTACGAAAACCACTCGTGCGACGGGCCTCGGTTTTAGTCTCTGGAATGCGCTTCGAAGTGCTGGTCCTATCGGATCTGAAGAATTGCGAGCAGAATGCTTGGAATCATGTTGAGAACTGCTTTGAGGTCGTCTGCTCCTCACACACCCGAGGGGACACTTTCTTGGCTTTCCGCAGATTGACGGGATAGGGTAAGATGCAGACTTGAAATCGGATATCTCGATCCCGATCAGACGTATAGCGGGCAGCGAGGACATTCCGTTGCCTGCGTACGAATCTGTCGGCGCTGCCGGGCTGGATGTCAGAGCGGCAGTCAAATCAACGATTCGGCTTGAACCGGGTCGGAGCGCTTTGATTCCTTGTGGGTTTGCGATTGCGGTTCCACCTGGGTATGAGGCGCAGCTCCGACCCCGGTCCGGCCTGGCGACGAAGTTCGGCATCACGTTGGTGAATTCACCGGGAACGATCGATGCGGACTACCGGGGTGAGGTCGGAGTCGCCTTGATCAACCTAGGGGCAGAAGGTTTCGAGGTTACTCGAGGATTGAGAATTGCGCAGATGGTCGTCGCGCCGGTCAGTAGAGTTGAGTGGAATGAAGTCCAAGATCTCAAGCCGACTACACGCAACAGCGGGGGCTTCGGCCACACCGGGACATGAGCGCTCTGATGCGAAGCGGATCGATTCTGGGGACATACTTCGAACTCTAATTTATCGATATCAGCGGCGAAAACGGCCTGTCAGCATCAATTTCCGACGCCTGTTGCCAGCACTGAATTCAGCAGATCGATTTAGTCATCTAATTCATCCGTACCCTGCAAAACTACTAGTCCACATTCCATTCTTCTTCTTGGCGAACGATCTGTTGTCCAAGCCTGGTGATATCGTCCTCGATCCCTTCTGCGGTTCAGGAACGGTGCTGTTTGAGGCGCAACTGGCGAACCGCCGCGCTTATGGTGCGGACGCGAATCCGCTTGCGCGGTTGATCGCGCGGGTAAAGACCACGCCATTGGACGCCGCAGCAGCCAAGCGAACGCTCAATGAGATTCTTGGGCGAATTTCTCCAAGTCCGTCGGGAGAGCGTCCCGATGTGGTTAACATTGAGCATTGGTTCTATCCAAGCACAACAAGACAGCTACAATGCCTTCAAGAAGTAATCATGAGGATTAGGACTCCGGCCATTCAAGACTTTTTCTTGGTCTGCTTCTCAGTTTGCGTTCGAAAGGTGAGTCTCGCTGATCCTAGGCTGTCGGTGCCTGTGCGACTGAGGTTCGGACAGTACCCCAAGGACCACCCACTCCGTGCAAAATCGGATGCACATTTGCGCAGACTGAGATGCGTGCGCGTGGCCGAGATCTTTAGTCGCATTGCGCGCGCCAATATCGCGCGCATGGAAAAGCTGCGGGCGTGTACAGCTAACCCCGCCTCGGCAGAACTCCTATGTTCCGACGCGCGGCAACTTGTATATGAGTACTCGCTAAACGGTAAGCGCAACAAGCCTCTCCCGGATGAGTCCGTTCAACTCGTCATTACGTCTCCGCCTTATCCCGGCGCACAGAAATACATCCGCTCGTGCTCGCTCAGTCTAGGCTGGCTTCAGCTTTGTCCGACTACACATTTACGCGCATGCAAGGCACGGATCATCGGACGTGAAGAACTCACCAAAGCCGAGTGCTCGGGAGTGCTTCCTACGAATATCGCCAAGGCAGACAAGGTGCTAGCGGCAATCCGCAACCGGAACCCAATCAGAGCAATGATCGCAGCGACCTACTTGAACGAAATGCGGATTGCCATCGGCGAGATGTGCCGTGTTCTCAAACCGGACGGACACATAGTCATAGTTGCGGCCAACAATCGTATCTCAGGCAGGGATTTCCGCACCGTAGATTACCTTCGAAGCATCGCGGAAGACTGCGGGCTGTTTCTCACTGCATGCTTTATTGACGCAATCAGGTCGAGAGGCCTGATGACGAAGCGCAACCACACCGCCAGCGTCATCACGAGGGAGTGGGTGCTGATCTTCACCAAGGGAGGGGTCCCAGAATGGAGCCGTTAACGCACTCTCTCATGGCGAAAATCAAGACCCTAAATGAAACTATTTGGGAACGGCGCGCGACAGATCCGACAATCACGGAGTGGCTGGACAATTTTGCTCCTACGAGTCCCACTGCCCCAGATGAACGAACGCATGCGCTATTTCTCTTGTCCAACTTCATGTATTTTGGTGATCGGGAAATCCGCGGGTTACTGAAGGCGCTATATCGTGACCTTTACCGCTACCCAATCGTTGAAACCATTCGCCGCGCCAATCATCACACCTTGGATTCCGGCGTGATCGACCCGCTGTTCACAGCACAACTCCAAGCGACGCGCTTCCTTGGCGTTGGCAATCCATCTGAAAGTGGTTGTCATCTTCTGTATTATTTTCGACAGGAAAACAACCTACCGAAAGATCTGTTCATACATACTCACCAAATCTTCACACGCCGTGGCGGAACCGGATCGGTGCAGCTTCGTGATACGACAGTTTCGCGTTACATATTCATCGACGACTTCTGTGGATCAGGAAAGCAAGGTAGCGAGTATTCTCAGGATCTCGTGGAAGACATCAAGAACCTAAAGCCGGATGCGTCCGTCGCGTACTACGTTCTCTTCGCCACAGCGAAGGGAATCAGTAAAGTCAGAAATGAAACAAGATTCGATACGTCGAGGGCCGTCTATGAGCTAGACTCGTCGTTTAAGTGCTTCTCGGCCGATTCACGTTATTTTCGCAACCGATTGCCGGAAATCGACCCTGCGTTCTGCGAACGCATCTGCAAGCAATACGGTGAAAGGATGGTATCGGCAGAACATGCGCTTGGCTTCGAGGATTCACAGCTATTGATCGGATTCCACCACAACACACCGGACAACACGTTGCCGATCATCTGGTTTGATGAGCCCGGTCGTGTCCCCTGGAAGCCGATATTTCGGCGCTATCCGAAGCTCGAATGGTGATCTGATGAAAGACGCGACCCCCAATCCGTTCAACATTACAAAGGCCGTTGACTTCTCGGATCAGGAAATCAATGACTATTGGGTAGATATTGCCTCAGGGGACGGCTTCGCCTCAATGGCAAAACCCACCTCGCCGATGCCGATGCTCATCCTCGGCGGCAAGGGGAGTGGCAAGACTCATCTAATGAGGCACTTCTCGTACCCACTTCAGCGTATTCGCCACGGTCAGGATGTCGTTGGTGGCATCAAAAAGGACGGGTACATCGGTGTGTATCTCCGATGCAGTGGCCTTAACTCGGCGCGGTTCCGGGATAAAGGGCAGACCGAAGAAACGTGGGCGGAGGTCTTCGCGTATTACATGGAGCTGTGGTTGTCTCAACTGGTGCTGAGCACCATTTTGAGTGCTGTTGGCGGAACTGCTGAATTGGAGGCACGAGAGCCAGAGATAGTATCGGAGTTGTTGACCCTGATTCACCTGGGCCAGCGTGAATCGCCGACCAGCCTGTCAGGGTTGAGCGCATTGCTTCGGGGACTTCAGCAAGAGTTGGACGGTGCCGTCAACAATTCGGCTATCAACCGGGTGCTACCAGTGCATATTGCTGTCACTCGGGGGGATCTCGTCTTTGGCATCCCAAAAGCTATGGAGGCAAACCTCTCATTGCTGGACGGTTGTCTGTTTCTGTATTTGATAGACGAATTCGAGAATCTTTCGGAGATACAACAGAAATACGTGAACACGCTTTTGCGCGACCGGAAGAGCCCCTGCTCTTTCAAGATTGGGGCTCGAATGTATGGAATCCGGACGCTTAGCACATACAGCGCGGATGAGGACAATAAGGAGGGGTCTGAGTTCGAAGTGCTTCGCCTTGATGCGATTCTTCGGGAGAACAAGCATTATGAGGAATTCGCGAAGCGATTGATCGCGAAGCGATTGACGGAATTCAATCGCGTCCAATCGGCCACCACTAGCCTTGATGCCAACGCAAAGTCCTTGGGTGAGTGTTTCGAGGAGCCGGAGAAATCGCAGTTCTCGGCTTCTGAAACTGCATATGTGATCGAAAAGTATCGCGACCGAGAGCGGCCATACTTCAAGGATCTTCGCCAACACCTTGAACGGGGGTTCAAGGCAAACGCAACCCCAGGATTGCGGCAACAGACAGACATCGAGCAAATCCTTAAGCTGCTCAATTGTCCGAAGATTCCGCTCCTAGAGAAGGCCAACATTTTTTTCTTTTACCAGGAATGGAGATCCAAGCACGATCTATTGGAAGCTGCCCACAAGATCTCAGATGAGTGTGGGCGCTACGTTGCTGGGACTAGCAAGGGCGGTCGGTATAAAGAAGGACTCCTGCATTGGAAAGCGGATTTACTGGCTCAACTTTATCGGGACACTGATCAGCCACAGCGGTACATTGGGCTCTCAACGTTCGTAGAGATCTCTTCAGGGCTTCCGAGAATCTTGCTGATTGTTCTCAAGCACATCTTCGCGTGGGCGACGTTTAACGGGGAACGTCCATTCCAAGGGAGTCCGATCTCCATGCGCTCGCAGCAAGCTGGCGTATCAGAGGCAGCGGACTGGTTCTACCGGGATGCAAGAATGATTGGTCGCGAAGGACAGCTGGTCATGGATGGCATCAACCGTCTGGGAACACTTTTTCGGGGCATTCGATTCTCGGAAAAGCCCTCAGAGTGTTCGTGCTCCAGCTTCAGTGCAGACGTATCTCGATCTTCTGCGACCGCGCGTCGCGTTCTTGATTTGGCCGAGAAGTGGTCACTCTTAATTGATGTCGGAGGACAGGCGGACCGAAATACAGAACGGATTGATAGGAAGTACCAATTGAACCGGATGCTTGCGCCGCGATGGGATCTGTCGATCTACCGCCGAGGGGTGCTCGCCCTGACGCCCGAGGAACTCAACGCAGCATTCGACCCAGAACACGTACAGGAGTTCGACAGGTTGGCGGAAGCGCGGGTCGCGAGGATGCGTGCACCCTTCTTTGGGAATGCTCCAAAAGCTCTCAACGATATCGTGAACGGGAATCTCGGTTTGTACGCGGAACAGGATGATGATTGATTACACGGTATTGTACAAGGATGAGCTGCCAGTAGACGGCGATTGGCCTCCAGAAGCTAAGTGGGACATTTTCATCTCGGCATTCACTGCGGCAGAAAGGGTCAAACGTGTATACGAGAAAGCGACCGCCGGAGGCAAGCATTGGCTGGTTTTCCCGGAGTATGGGTTCCGCACAGAGGAGTATCCCGATGGTGCCTTTGCCTCTCCCGCACGGGATGAAGCCGAATATGTGAAGGCATTCTGGGAGAGGTCGATCGGAGACGTTGCAGGAAGAACCATTGGCATTGATACCACCGGGTTCATCCGTCCATACCTGGTTTTTTTCTTGAGATGGCTGGCTGAACGGGGAGTTCAGCGATTTGACGCCTTGTACACTGAACCCGTCATTTACAGTAAGCGGGAGCAGACCCGTTTCTCGGATGAGGCTGTCGTAGAGGTCCGACAAATTGCGGGGTTCGAAGGCGTGCATAGTCCCGACACATCCAATGATTACCTCATCATTGGTGCTGGCTATGACCATCAATTGATCGCACAGGTGGCAGAAAACAAGGAGTTTTCCAAAAAGATACAAATCTTCGGCCTCCCGTCGTTACGGGCCGATATGTATCAGGAAAACGTGCTACGGGCATACCGAGCGGAAGAGGCAGTCGGCAGGCATACGGCGGATGAATCGAGCAGCTACTTTGCGCCAGCCAATGACCCCTTCGTGACGGCAAGTACACTTCGGGACATCGTCAGCCGGATCGACGCCCGGAAGCAAATTACGAATCTATATCTCAGTCCTCTCGCCACGAAGCCACAAGTTCTTGGTTTTGCGCTGTATTATCTGACTGAGCGTCGGAACACCGCCACGAGCCTTATTTTTCCATTTTGTGAAGCCTACGACCAAGAGACGAGCACAGGAGTAGCCAGAATCTGGAAATACACTGTGGAATTGCCTGTGATCTAGGACGTTTGCTGAGAGCGCAAAACTCTGAATCATGTCGAAAAGATGACGAGATTTGTGCTACTCGAAACTGTTAGGCGGCCTTTGCGCACTGGCGACGGAACGAAGGATCATATTGACGGCAGGAAATCCAAGTAGTGAACATCGCCAATCTGGGCGGCGTGACGCTACGTCAGACGCTGAGACCAGCGTCCGGAGCGACTCCGCGCGTCCGATGATTGCTGCCCTCGATGAGATGCTCGGCGTGGCATTGCGTGTTCTTGATGACGGGTTTGTTCGCCTAATTGACTACATGGGTGACGACTCTGCTGTTGTACAGGCAGCGCGAGTTTCCTACGGTGCTGGCACAAAACGTGTCCAAGACGACCGAGGGTTAATTCGATATCTAATGCGGCACTCGCACACAACACCGTTCGAGATGTGCGAAATCAAATTTCATGTAAGGGTACCGATGGATGTTTGGAGGCAGTGGATTCGGCATAGAACTGCCAACGTTAATGAGTACTCGACGCGTTACTCAGTTGCGATAGATGCTGCCCAAAGAACTCCACCTGATGAATGGCGTTTGCAGTCGACCGAAAACAAACAAGGGAGTACGGGCCTGGTGCCGAAGCAGGATGGCAAAGTGCTTTCTGCTTCCGAGGTGGAGATTCAGAACGCTGCTCGCGAGGTGTACGAAACACGACTCAAGGCTGGTGTTGCGAGGGAACAGGCTAGAAAGGACCTCCCACTTTCAACTTACACCGAGGCGTACTGGAAAATTGATCTGCACAATTTGCTGCACTTTCTCAATCTGCGAATGGATACTCGCGCGCAAGAGGAAATCCGAAGATATGCTGTGGTGATCGGAGAACAGATTGTTGCCAAGTGGGTCCCACTGGTCTGGGAAGCTTTTCTTGATTTCCAGCGCCACGGCATGCATTTGTCACGTATCGAGGGCGAGGTACTCGTCGCGCTGATCGGTGGTTCACCAGATCGGGCTCGGGCAATTGCGGAGTCCAACGGCTTGATCCGGATGGGGAAAGATGGTGGCCTAGCTCGCAATCGGGAACGTGAGGAGCTAGAAGCTAAATTGCGTAGTTTCGGGTTGTCGGTGCCCTGGAAGTGAATTGCAGATTAAAATCGAAGCTCCAATGTCAAACCTCGGTTTCGCGTGAGCTGCATCCCTTGCCCGAGGAACGCTCATCTCATTACATTCAAATTGTACACAATACCTCAAATAAGTTGTAGTATTGTGACATGAGAAAAGTACGCAGAGAAGCCGCCAAGCGGCTCTACGAGATAGCGGAAGGGCAGCAGGGTTTCTTCACGACCAAGCAGGCTAAAGCTGCGGGGTTCGCGGAGAATACTCACCCGTACCACGTCCAGGCGGGAAACTGGATTCGTGAGCATCGGGGAATCTATCGGCTGGCCAGCTTTCCGCGAGGCGAGCGCCCTGACCTGGTGCTTTGGTCGCTTTGGTCCAGGAATCGGGGAGAGGCTGCCCAGGGAGTCTACAGCCATCAAACTGCTCTGAGCCTTTACGATCTTTCGGACGTAATGCCAGCGAAGCTGCACATGACTGTGCCGAGAAGCTTCCGGCGAAATAGTGAAATCCCTCGCGTGCTTGTCCTGCATTTCGCTGATCTCCCTCAGAGCGACATCGGAGCTGCTGATGGAGTGCGGGTAACAAAGCCTATTCGAACGATTCTTGATCTGCTCGAAGGCGGAGAGGTGCCGCCTGCGAACCTTCGGCAGGCACTGCGGGAAGGGCTACGGCGAGGGCTCATTCGCAGAAGCGAAATTGCAGAGGCTAGGAAACATTTCGCTGACAGCAAGCAACTGCGAACCTTTTTTCAGAAAGTAGCCGCCTGATGGAGCCCAAGAGATACGCGACAGCCACAGCCTTTCGAAGGGCACTGGAGGACAGGCTTCAGGATATTGCCAGGAAGGAAAGCGTTGACTTGCAACGTCTGCGGCGTCAGGTTGCCTTTGACCGGCTCTTGGCGCGACTGTTTCAGGCGGCACAGTCTCGCACGCTTCCCTGGGTATTGAAGGGTGGTTACGCGATGGAACTGCGAATCAAGGCCGCGCGCACGACGAAGGATATTGACCTGACAATGCGCAGCGTCTTCAGTTCTGACGAGAAGAAAGACGACAAGAAGAATCTGGCCGTGCTGGAGAAGCTACAAGAAGCCGCTGCATTCAGTAGTGACGACTTCTTCGTTTACACGATAGGTGAGCCAATTGCTGACCTAGATGCTGCCCCGTATGGTGGCGCGAGGTTTCCGGTCGAAGCTCGCCTCAATGGCCGCGTCTTCGTGGGATTTCACCTTGACGTAGGGATAGGCGATGCGGTGATGGAGCCGCTCGAAGTCATTGAAGGGCGAGACTGGCTGGCGTTTGCGGGCATTGCGAGTCCGTCTTTCTACATGATTCCGCGCGAACAACAGTTTGCTGAGAAACTCCATGCCTACACTCTGCCGCGACCGGGAGCGGTGAACAGCCGCGTGCGAGACCTTGTGGACATGGTTCTCTTGATTCACTCCGGCACCTTGGCCAAGGCAAAGGTTGCTGAAGCAATCCGAGTAACGTTTGATCGCCGAGGAACTCACGCTGTACCGAACATCCTCCCGCAGCCTCCTACAGATTGGCAGAAGCCATATGATGCGCTTGCCAAGGAGTGTCGCTTGACGGGAGCAGTAGACGAAGCTTTTGGAACCTTGGAGACCTATCTGGGCAATGGGATTGTTGAAACTAAACTGAGAGAGTCATAACAAAGAGTTTCAAGCAAATGCGATTTGGAGGAAGCAAGAAATCGGTGCTTAGTCCTCGGATTAATGATTGGCAGAAGTAGGGCGGTTAGCGATGAAGAAGATTTCTGACGCGACAATCGTTGGACAACAAGGCATCAACCTGATCGAGCGTGTGACGCTGGAGATGGGCTTTGCCTGGAATCCTACAAACATCGATGTGGGTATCGATGGCTATATCGAGATTAGAGATGCAGCGAGCGGCGAAGCGACAAATTGCATCATTCAGGTACAAAGCAAGGCGACCGAGCAGCCATTCGAGGCTGAAACCGGTAGTAGCTTCGAGTACCGATGTGCCCCAAAGGACTTGGACTACTGGATGGGCGGAAACGCACCCGTCGTCCTAGTTCGCTCGCGTCCGAAGACGAACGAAGCGTACTGGGTGTTCGTGAAGGACTATTTCCGGGACCTGGCAACTCGGAAGAGTGGAAAAATCGTATTCGATAAGACGAGCAACAAATTCGACGTGTCCGCAAAAGATGCGTTGCTTAGGCTTGCTACGCCCGCCGATTCTGGACTGTACCTCGGAACGAAACCGAAGCAGGAGTTTGTATACTCGAATCTTCTCAGAGTTGCTCCGCTGCCGCAGTACTACTACGTTGCTCAAACAGATTACAGAACAGCCGGAGAACTTTTCGCAAGATTGCATGAAATTACGCTAAACGTTCGAGGGGAATGGCTGCTGGTGAATAAGACCCTCATGTCTTTCCACGACTTGAGGGACCATCCTTGGACAGAAGTCTGCGAGATGGGGACGTGTGAAGAGTTCGAGACTCAGGAATGGGCGGTGACAGAAGACCCGGCACGCGAAAGACTTTTTGTGCAGCTCCTGAACTCGTGTCTAAAAGAGAAGCTTTTTCCGAAGGGCATCAAGTTCTCGCGGGACCATGGCTTCTATTACTTTAGAGCGAGTAAGGACCTCTCGGATCGCGAGTACGCTTATCAAAGCCGCGAGAACAGAACTAGTCGTGTTGTCTTCAAGGGCTATCCCAAGAAGAGCGATCACACTCAAATGTCTTTCTATCGCCACTCAGCGTTCGAGGGACGTTTCGTTCGCTTTGGCTCAGAATGGTACCTTCAGGTCACTCCCAATTATCATTTCACTCGCGATAGCGAGCGGACGTCCGTCTATGCCCCTAATTTGCTTTCCGGCATCAAGCGTCTTGAGAATAATCAGGCGGTGCATGGACAGGTCGTCATGTGGGCAAGTGTTCTAATGGAGCGGAGCTTATTTGACACCGGACCAAGATTTGTTGATTTTAACGAACTAGTTCAGTTTCAACTCGATGTCGGGCTTGATGACAAGTCCTGGTTGAAACATGAGGAAACGGAAAAGCGCAAGGCGCTCGAAGCACCTGAGATAGATGCGGAACAACAAAGCTTGCTATGAATATTTCATTCTTCGATGAGCCCGAGCTGGAGTTCGGTGCGGGTCGCCACATCGATATCCGATTTGGCATCATGACCTATGGCCCTCTCGATTTTTCTTCATCGCTTGCTCCAAAGCAGATAAATCTAGGAGTCGTTGGAAGCACGGAATCTATTGAGGGGGTCCAGCAGTGGCTGGAGCGATGTCGCGTCGAGATTCCCGCGAAACGCAGCAAGGAACGACCTGACAGGCTAAGCAATCAGCCCAATCTATTCCCTCGATTCCCAGGTTTCTCGGCTGACGCGTGTTTCCAAAGCACGCTAGTGATGTCGGACACTCTTTGTCGGGACTTTCAAAAGAGCGCCGTCGCGGAGATCGTGAAACTCGCCGACAGACGAGCGCGCATCGAGCGTTCGGTGGAGCTTTTCCTCGAGGAGATTCGCTATCTTGCCCAAAATACTCCAGCGAAAGTCATTATCTGTGCTGTTCCACTGCCGCTCCTAGAAGCAATGGGGCCCGGTGAACTAGCCGATGAGGGAAGCGAAGGCGAAACCACGCCTGACATCGCCGGTACGCAAATCGACTTTCATGACATGCTGAAGGCACGCGCAATGCAGCTATACCGGAAACCGATTCAGCTGGTTCTCCCGTCGACTTATGACGCGTCGAAGAGCCGAAAGCAGCGGCGGACGGGGCGACGGCGACAGCTTCAGGATGAAGCGACGAAGGCGTGGAATATCCATACGGCGCTTTACTACAAGGCAGACGGAGTACCTTGGCGACTTACGCGCGAGAGCCGGGATCTCACGGTTTGCTATGTTGGTGTGAGTTTCTATCGAAGTCTCGATAGGAACAGCCTTCTGACAAGTGTTGCGCAGGTCTTTAATGAGAGAGGGGAAGGAGTTGTGGTTCGAGGAGGCACTGCATCGATCTCAAAAGACGACCGGCAAGCGCATCTGGATGAGGAGGCTGCATATGGTCTTCTTCGGGATGCCTTGTCTAGTTATCGGGATGTGCACCAGACATTTCCGGCGCGGCTTGTGGTCCACAAAAGTTCTCGATTTGACGAGGGCGAGTGCAAGGGTTTTGAGACCGCATTGAGAGAGAAAGGTATTTCGACACACGATTTCCTGTGGGTTTCAAACTCTGCATCTAGGCTCTACCGAGGGGGGGTGTATCCCCCTCTCCGAGGCACACTTGTTTCACTTGATGACAAGGAAATGGTTTTGTATACGCGAGGAAGCGTTGAGTTCTTCGAAACCTATCCCGGCAAGTACCTGCCTGTTCCGTTGCGGCTTCGCTGCGAAAGCACTGAGCAGACTCAGAAATTTCTCGCACGGGAAGTCCTGGCGCTCAGCAAGATGAACTGGAACAACACACAATTCGACGGGTCGGAACCTGTAACCCTCCGGGCCTCTCGCAAATGCAGTGGAGTACTGCGCTATTGTTCCGTGGGCCTTCCCATTGAACCTCGTTACAGTTTTTACATGTAGGCGCATTAAGGCTTCGGCGCTGTGCCAGGATGCGCCGGGCGCGCGCCTGCTTTAGAAGCATCGGCGCGGAGCAGGCGCGCCCCCTGTGCCAAAACTGTGCCAGAATCCGATGTTTTCATGCCATTGGGGTTAGCTTTGAGCGAAAAGCAGATTCCCCAAATTACTGAAAACACAGAGAAGTCAAAGTAGGGAATGGAGCTGTTGGAGTCGGTCGGTCCGCGCCCAAGGCAGGCGCGCTACCAGGCTGCGCTACGCCCCGACATTTGCTGCGCAGAGATTCTACTGCATTTTTGGATTTTCCATTCATTCATCTCGTCCCGGCTGTGCGCTTCGGACGTCGCGATCTCGACTTCGTTTGGAATGGCGAACCTCACGCGCTTTTCCGTGTTCAGTGAGGAACTAATCCAGTGGATTGCGCGCCCTGCTTGGGATTCCGGTGGATTCCATCTTGTGGGAAGTCACATTCATTTTGTGTCCGGCGCACGAAAATGGAGGGGATCCCTCAAGTTCTGCAATTCCCGGTAATAATAAAGTGGAGTTGGACGTTTTCCTTTGATCCTCAATTGCTTCAGGAATTGGATTTCATTGGGGGCGGCATCGCCGCTCATCGAAGGGTCTTGAAGAAATTCCCGAAACCCAGGTTCTTCGTCAGGCCGGTTGGATTCTCTCTCGACATACTCGAATTTCTTGGGGTCCACGGGAGCCAGCCTTCGGCTGAGCACGATTTCCATTCGGAAAGTCGCAAGGTCAATATCCCAGCAGTCGACGAGCGGTTCCAAAAAAGAAACGCAGTTCGCATCCGAGACATTGAAAAGATCCGCATTCAGGAACTCCAGGATATTCACTCGCGTTTGCTTATAGCTTCGGCCGGTGAGTCGAGCCACCAGATGGAGCCAATTCTCATTTTCCAATTCTTCTCTGGCGACTGCCTTCACCACATCCAAAAGCTTTTGCGTGACCAGGTGTTCCAGTTCGCCAAAGGATTGTCTGTCGAAGATGGCCCGAACTTCGTCCCGTTTTTCCGGCCGGCATTTCCCTAAAATCAACGCGCGAGTTTCCTTGAATAGGGGAGCCGGTGAGTCACCCAAATTCCTTTTTAGCGCTTCCTTGCGCTGGGAGTCGGCCAGCTTGGAAAGTTTACCCGCGGGCAGCTTCAGGAAGTTGCCCATCCTTTCGTAGATGTCTGTCCTGTTAGGGGCTGGGGGGGCCTTCTTGCGGGTCAGGAGTTGAGAGATATAAGACTCCGTGACCTTGGCCGCGGCCGCCAAGTCCCTCTGTTCGAGCCCTAACTCGTCCAATCTCTGCCGGATCAGGGAACAAACATCCACGCTGAATCTCCTTACAGGTAACAATGTTTGTTAAGCATGTAAATAATCACATTTTGCACTTGACTCGTCAAGTAAATTAACCCATAGTGGTTAAGTAAGCTGGCGACACTTCAGAAGCAGTAAACCAACCGAGTTATCTGAATCGCCCTTGGGACCGTTCAAGGAGAGTGTCATGTTTGCCCGCAGAGTCTACATGCGCCTGAAACCGGACAGCGTTGCCGAGTTTACCCAAAAACTGGAGACCGAGATCATTCCCCTGCTTCGGAAGCAGGATGGGTTCCAGGACGAGATTTCGTTCGTGAGCCCCGGAGGCAAGGAAGCGTTTGCGCTCAGTTTGTGGACCAGAGCGGAAGACGCCGAAGCCTACAATCGCGGCTCTTACCCGGCTGTGGCGAAAACGATGGCCACGGTGATTGAGGGGAGTCCCCGGATCGAGACTTTTGAGGTAACGAACTCCACCTTCCACAAGATTCCCTCTATCGCAGCCGCTTGCATTCGATAGATCACCCCTATTCTCTGGCGAGATAGTCTGTCCCCCCTTTTACGTCTCGCAAACCCGCCACGGGAGAAAGCGCTGCGCGGGAAGGCAAGCAACCGGATGTGGAAAGCCAGGAGTCTCACGGAGTTGGCGCCGGTCCGCCGCACGTCCGGGGTCAGAACAGTTTAGTGGAGAATCCAAATGCGAGAAATCATCAAGGCGGGTACGGTCCTCTTCAAAGCAGGCACGCTCTTACCGGACGGACTCACATTTGACAATGAGGCGTTTTCACCGGGTTGGCGTTCGATCACGGGACTCGATGGGTATGCGATAGGCAGGAAAATCCCTGACGTGGGATGGACTTTTTTCTACATGGCGGGAGAAAGCAGAACCACCGCGCTCGGCCGTAAAGGTCAGGAAACGGTTCGTCGAGCGACCAGGAAGATCCTGGCCGGACTCAAGTCCGAAGAGTCCAACTCCATCGAGATCACCTGCGTTGTCTTCAAGAAATTCCTGGGAATGCCATACGCGAGGGTTTCTTTCCATTTACGCAACTTGCAGGAAAGCATGTTGCTTTCAGGCGGCGATTTGCCGGCATGGAAAGGCGCCGCCATTGTTGCGGCTTGAATTCGAGCGTCTCGCGCGCCGAAGTTATAAAGGAGATTCGAAAGTGAAAATATTGAACCGCGGAGTTCTTGCGGCAATCATCATACTGATCCCGGCCTTTGCAATTCACGCCCAGGATCTTTCCAAGTACCGGAATTTTTCGCTCGGGTCGAGCGTGGCCGGCATTTCCAAACAGTTGGATCCACAGCCCATAGATCCACAGGTGATCCATACGCGGCCGGCATTGATTCAAGAATTGGCCTGGTATCCGCCGCTGCCTTTTGGCTCTTCACTCGCAGCGGAACCTGTCGGGAAAGTTGTCTTCTCTTTCTACAATGGCGCGCTCTACAGGATGCTGGTGGTTTATGACAACTCCTCGATCAAAGGGCTGACCGACGAAGACATGATACGAATCGTGTCCGCAAAGTACGGGGCGGCCACGAGGCCTATCGCCAATGTTAATTTCCCAACGAATCCATGGTACGAGGCGACCGAAAAGGTGGTTGCGCGATGGGAAGACTCCGGACATTCATTGAACCTTATTCGGTCCTCCGTGTCGGATACCTTCGCGCTAGTGATGTTCGATAAGCAGTTGGACGCTCAGGCCGGGGTCTCGATTGCCGAATCCGAACGCTTGGAAAAGCAAGAGGCTCCGCAGAAGGAAGCCGAACGCGTGAAGAAAGAGACCGATGACCTGGAAGTGGAGCGACAGAAAAATATCAAGGCCCTTCGGCCTTGAGTGAGCCTGCGCGCAACGACAGGATTGCTTGGAAGAATATTTGACGAATATTTCAGGGAGGATTTCAAGATGACCGTTCAAATTGCACCACTGCACGACCGGGTTCTGGTTCGGCGGCTCGAAGAGAAGGAAACGGCGAAAGGCGGCATCATCATTCCCGACACGGCCAAGGAAAGGCCTCAGGAAGGCGAAGTGATCGCCGTCGGCGCAGGCAAGATTGAGAAAGGGAACCGCATACCACTGGATGTGAAGGCGGGCGACCGGATCTTGTTCGGCAAATACACCGGGAATGACATCACCATGGATGGCCAGGAATATCTGATCCTTCGCGAGGAAGACATCCTGGCTACGCTCAGCGGGATCGCAAAAGCAGCATCCGGCAAGAGGTAGTTCTTCCCGGATCCAAAGGCGCTGGACGAAACAACAGTTCTCATTCACCCAGGAGGGTGAAAATAAATGGCAAAGCAAATTGTAACTGGTGAAAATTCGCGTCAGGCAATTCTGCGCGGTGTAAATATTCTCGCGGACGCCGTAAAAATCACGCTGGGCCCCAAGGGCCGCAACGCCGTGATCGAAAAGAAGTTTGGAGCGCCGATCATCACCAAAGACGGCGTGACCGTGGCCAAGGAAATCGAGCTGCAGGATCCGCTCGAAAATATGGGCGCTCAAATGGTGCGCGAAGTGGCGTCCCAGACGTCCGATGTGGCCGGCGATGGCACCACCACCGCGACGGTATTGGCCCAGGCCATTTTCCGCGAGGGTGTGCGGACGGTTGCAGCGGGCGCCAGCCCAATGTCGCTGAAACGCGGCATCGAGAAAGCAGTCGAAACCTGCGTTGCTGAGATCAAAAAGATCTCCAGCGACGTGAAGGGTGAAATGATCGCCCAAGTGGGTACGATCAGCGCTAACACCGACAAACAAGTCGGAAGCCTCATCGCGGACGCCATGAAGAAAGTGGGCAAGGACGGCGTCATCACCGTCGAGGAATCACGCACCATGGAAACCTCGCTTGAAATCGTCGAAGGCATGCAATTCGACAGGGGCTATCTTTCGCCTTATTTCGTGACCGACCCCGAACGCCAGGAATGCGTGCTCACGGATGCACACATTCTGATCTTCGAAAAAAGAATCAATTCCATGAAGAACCTGATTTCTCTCCTCGAACAGGTTGTAAAGCTGGGGCAGCCGTTGCTGATCATCGCCGAGGATGTCGAAGGGGAAGCGCTGGCAACTTTGGTGGTGAACAAGCTGCGAGGCACATTGCAGTGCGCGGCCGTGAAGGCGCCCGGCTTCGGCGATCGCCGCAGAGCCATGCTCGACGACATTGCGATCCTAACCGGCGGCAAAGCCATTTCCGAAGATCTGGGCATTAGCCTGGAGAACGTGAAAATCGAAGATTTGGGCCACGCGAAAAAGATAATCATTGATAAGGACAACACCACGATTATCGAAGGCGCGGGGAAGAATACGGAAATCGAGAGCCGCATCAAGCAGCTCCGCGCTCAAATTGAAGAATCCACGTCGGATTACGACGGCGAGAAACTTCAGGAGCGTTTGGCGAAGCTGGTCGGCGGCGTGGCGGTCATCAAGGTGGGCGCGGCAACCGAAACCGAGTTGAAGGAAAAGAAAGCTCGCGTCGAGGACGCCATGCACGCCACTCGCGCCGCGGTGGAAGAGGGCATCGTCCCGGGCGGCGGTGTGGCGCTGCTTCGATGCATTCCGGCACTGGATCGCTTAAAGCTCGAGGATGATGAAGCGATCGGAGTGAACATTGTGAAGCGCGCCCTCGAAGAACCATTACGACAGATTGCCGTTAATGCGGGGCTTGAAGGGGCTGTCATCGTTGCCCGCGTCCGGGAGTCGAAGGACGTGAATTTCGGCTTCAACGCGGCGACCGATGAGTTCGGGGACTTGCTCAAGGCCGGCGTCATTGATCCCGCCAAGGTTACCCGGCTGGCGCTGCAAAACGCCGCATCCATCGCGGCACTCATGCTGACCACCGAAGCGTTGATCGCGGAATTCAAGGGCGAAGAACGAGTGGCCGCGGTTGGCGCGGGCCAGGGTGGAGGCATGGGAGGAATGTACTAAAGCGGCCGTGCCTTGGCTCCATCCATGCGGGCCAAGGCACATTTCAAATACACCGTAGAAGAGACAGGGGAGTCCTTGGAAAAAATCAGAATACGGAATTACACGTGTGGGTTTGCTCTAACGAGCGTGGCGCTCGGTCTCTACTCCTATTATGTGCGCGAACTGTTGGCGTCTCTGGTCCTGTTTAGCGCCCTTTTCCTGGCAATGGGATTGATCGTCCTGGGCGGGGTTCTGGCGTGGCACGCCGGCAAGCAGGTAGCCCATTGGAGCAAACTGGAGTCGCAAACCGCGATCAATTTGCCGTTGCCGGCAGGGGCTGCCTCACTTGTGGCCGGTGGAAATAAAAGGGCGTAGTAGTTCGCGGGAGTACCGATACAAATTGAAGTTGATCAACTAGCAAAAGAAGTGCGGAGGGTTCTGATGATTCGTAAATTAGCTTTTGGTGTCTGCATCCTGTTTGCCGCGAGTTCTCTCTTAGCGGCAAATAAGGAACAAGAACGCTTGGAAAATTCCGGTACGGTCATGCAAGAAGTAATGGACGTGCCCGACAATATTCCGCAAGAACTCCTCGAAAAAGCCGAGTGTATCATTGCTTTTCCATCCGTTCTAAAAGCTGCCTTCATTATCGGTGGAAGCTACGGACGCGGAGCCATGGTTTGCCGGACGGGCGCACATTTTAACGGACCATGGGGCTCTCCAGCCATGTATGCACTCGAAGGCGGCAGCGTTGGATTTCAACTAGGCGGCGAGGCGACAGACCTCGTTCTCCTCGTCATGAACGAGAAGGGAGCGTCTTCCATTCTCAGCAGCAAAGTTAAACTCGGCGCCGATGCATCCGTTGCGGCTGGTCCCAAGGGCCGCGATGCCTCCGCAGACACGGATGCCTACATGCGGGCGGAAATTCTGAGTTACTCTCGTTCCCGTGGTCTGTTCGCCGGTATTTCTCTGGAGGGCTCAACACTCCGGCCCGATGATGACGCCAGCGCCGATGTCTATGGCCGCAAGATCACGGCCAAAGAAATCGTGCTCGGCGGAAAAACCGCGATTCCAGAATCCGGACAGCATCTGGTTCGCGTGCTGGAGAAGAACTCGCCGCACAACGAATCACAAAAGGCTTCGATCCAATAATCTCAATTGCCGCGCTGCGTTTTCCCCGAATCCTGATAAACTAAACTTGGATCTGGAAAGGCGCAGCGCGGCAAGTTCATCCACTGCGGCATCTCCTGTGCCGGCCGCGAATTCGATTGAAACCCGTTTTGGAATTTGCCGGTTTACTCCGAACCTCTTTGAGCAAAAAATCGTGGAAATCGTAGCCTGCTTCCGCATCACCATTCCTGATTTCCTGGATGACTATGAGTCAAGCTTCAACCATTCTTCTCCCTAATCTGGAAGAGCCAATACGCGCTGAACTTTTCAGTCTGGAACGGCTCGAACAACACGCCGAGAGCCTTGCGGCGGCGCAGGTGGTCACGAGCGAAGACCGCCGGGGCCGTCCGCTGATCGCGCGGGTCGTGGACAACGGCCGTGTATTGCTGGATTCCTACCGGTCCATCGCCCGTGCCATTAAGGAAGGACAAGCGATCACTCCCGCGGATGAGTGGCTGGTCGATAATTTTCACATCGTTGATGAGCAGCTTCGGGAGATCAAGGATGATTTGCCGGCAGGCTACTATCGCATGTTGCCCAAGCTTGCTGGGGGACACTTGCAGGGGTATCCGCGCGTATTCGGAGTGGCTTGGGCGTTTGTCGCGCATACCGATAGCCGGTTCGACCCGCAAGCCCTGCGGCGCTTCGTAGCCGCTTATCAGCGAGTGCAGCCGCTGACGATTGGTGAACTCTGGGCAGTGGCCATCACGCTGCGCGTCGTGCTGGTCGAGAATCTGCGCAGGATTGCGGATCGGATTGTGAGCAGCCGGGCGGCCCGGCGCGAAGCCGACGCGCTGGCGGATAGTTTGTTGGGCCCGGGAGGGCAATCCGCGATCCGGCCGGCGCTCGATCGTCTTGAGAAAGCTCCTCTGGAATCGGCTTTTGTGGTTCAACTTGTCCAGCGTTTGCGGGATCTGGACCCAAAGGTCGGCCCCGTATTGCTATGGCTTGATGAGCGCCTGGCTGCTGCTGGAACACACGCCGACGAGATTGTGCGCGCCGAGCACCAGGAACAAGGCGCCATGAGCGTTTCCGTGCGCAACACTATCACCAGCATGCGCCTGATTTCCGAGTTTGACTGGCAGAACTTTTTTGAAAGCGTCAGCCTCGTGGATGAAGTACTTCGCAACGACACGCACTACGCCGACATGGATTTTTCCACGCGCGACGATTACCGTCACGCCATCGAAGACCTTGCCCACGGCTCAAGGCATTCGGAGATTGAAGTGGCCAGACGAGTCGTTCGCCGCGTAAAGCAGAGCGTCCGGGATTCGAGCCGAGATCCGGGAAATATTGATCAGGTCAGCGAGGCACGTCAAGCCGAGCCCGGTTATCACCTGATCTCGCGGGGACGTCCGGCGTTTGAGCGGGAGCTCGATTATCACATCCCCTGGAAACGGTGGCTGCTCCGTATCTATATGAGAACGGCGGTGCCAGGCTATCTAGCCACCATCGCAGTCGTCACCGCTCTGATCCTGGCTTGGCCGCTGTGGTATGAACGCGAGGGTGGCATGGCCACACGAGGTCTTCTGCTCCTCGGGTTGCTCGCCGCGGTGCCCGCCTCGGACCTGGCCATCGCGTTGATCAACCGCATGGTGATGGGTTTGCTTGGCCCGAGAAGATTGCCGCGAATAGAACTGCGCCACGGCATACCCGGGATCTTGCGCACCATCGTTGTCATGCCCACATTGCTCACCACCCCGGAGGAAATTGCAGAGCACGTCGAGCGGCTGGAAGTGCACTATCTGGCAAATTCAGAAGGGGACCTGCGCTTTGCTTTGCTCTCGGACTGGTCGGACGCACCGTTCGAAACCCTGCCTGGTGATGATGGTCTCTTTGCCGTCGCAATGGAGGGAATCGCCACGCTGAATAAGAAGTATGGCCCGGCTCCAGACGGCGGCGAACGATTTTTTCTTTTTCATCGCAGGCGCCTGTGGAACGAACGCGAGGGCAAATGGATGGGCTGGGAGCGCAAGCGGGGAAAGCTGCACGAGCTGAACCAGCTTTTGCGCGGCTCGACCAGCACCACATTTGTGCCTCACGGTGGGTGGATCCCCGCTGACCTTCCAAATGTCCGGTATGTGATTACGCTCGATGCGGACACGCGCCTGCCGCGGGGGGCCGCGGCTCGCTTGGTCGGCACGATGGCGCATCCCCTCAATCGGCCGCGGTTCAGCGATCGCGAGGGGCGCGTTGTGGAGGGCTATGCAATCGTGCAGCCGCGCATTACTCCTTCGCTGCCGGCTGACCATCCGAGTTCACTCTCACAGAGAGTCTTCTCCGGACCGGGTGGCATTGATCCCTATTCATCGGCGGTTTCGGATGTCTACCAGGACTTATTTCAAGAAGGCTCCTACACGGGCAAAGGCATCTACGACATTGATGCCTTTGAAGCTGCAATGGCGGGCAAAGTACCTGACAACGCGCTCCTTAGCCACGATCTCTTTGAAGGTATTTTCGCCCGCGTCGCACTGGCTACCGACATTGAATTGTTTGAAGAATTTCCGGCGAGCTATGAGGCGGTTGCGGCGCGCCAACATCGTTGGGCCCGCGGAGACTGGCAACTCCTCCCCTGGCTATTCGCGCGCCAATACACGAGACAAGGAAAACGGAACCCTGTAAGAATTCCCATAATTGGGCGATGGAAGATTCTCGACAATCTGCGCCGCTCACTTTCAGCTCCCGCTGCATTTCTCACGCTAGTTGCAGGGTGGCTTCTGCCCCATTCTTCTCATTGGATATGGACGGTATTCATTCTCGCAACCGTGGCAATTCCGGTCCTCCTGCCATTTTTCATCGGACTTGTCCCGCGTCGAAAGGGAATTTCTCTGCGAAGTCATATTCGCGGCGTTGCTGGGGATCTGGCTCTCGGCGCATATCAAATAGGATTTTCACTCACATTCTTGGCGTATCAAACCTGGCTCATGCTGGACGCAATCCTGCGGACTCTCGGCCGCATGTTTTTCACGCGACGGAATCTGCTGGAATGGGTCACCGCTGCGCAAACCAGGTTTTCAGTGGAGTGCGGCGTAGCTACGATCTATGGGCGGATGGCCGGCGGAATTGTGGTGGCCATCGTCCCGATCGTGGGTATCGCTTTTTTACAGCACCGCGCCTGGGCTGCCGCGGCTCCGTTTTTCGCTCTTTGGGGTGTAGCTCCCGCGGTAGCGCTCTGGATTAGCCGTCAGCCGCAGCCGTCGGGAACCCGTCCGTTGCCACCGCCCGAAGCGCAGGCATTTCGCCTCATTTCGCGGCGGACCTGGCGCTATTTCGAAACGTTCGCTTCGCGGGAGGACCGCGCACTCCCTCCGGACAATTTCCAGGAAACGCCCAATCCCGTTGTCGCGCATCGAACTTCGCCCACGAATATTGGGCTCTATCTTCTTTCCACTGTTTGCGCGCGAGACTTCGGATGGCTGGGCACAGTGGAAGCGGTCGAGCGCCTGGAAGCCACGTTGGCCACACTGGGCCAGATGGAGATGTTTCGCGGCCATTTCTTCAACTGGTATGACACGCTTGATCTTCATCCACTCGACCCGAAGTACGTTTCCACGGTGGACAGCGGGAATCTCGCCGGGCATTTGCTGGTCCTCGGGAACAGTTGCCGGGAACTGATGCAGAAATCGTTCGCGGGACCGCATCTTCTCGCCGGAATGCAAGATACGTGTCAGCTTCTTCGCAACGCTCTCGCCAAGATCACTGTTGCGCCACGCACTCACATCGTTACGCGGAAGCAACTCAGCAATGCGGTGGATGCGATGGCGTCTTCCTTTGAATCAATGCCCGTGGATTCCGTAGATTGGGCGATTCGCTTCCGGGAATGGAGGGCCCATGCCCGGACCGTGGCCGACATTGCTCAGGCGTTAGCACAGGAGCACGGAGACGACCCCGAACCCGAATTGCTCATCTGGGCCGACGCGTTCAAAGCTTCGGTGGAAAGCCACATCCGGGATGCGGGAATCCTGATTCCGTGGGCGCGCTTGGACTGGAAAGACCTTCCCGGATTCGTCCGGCAACTTCGAGACACGATTCCCGAGTGGGCAGCAATCGAACAGTCTCTCGGCGTCGTCTCCAAGCTGGCGGACGCGCCGGACCGGTTCGACTCCGCTGTGAACGAGCTTTCCGTGCTTCGCGTTCGGATGATGAACAGTATTTCAGTGGATCAGGGTGCGATCGCACGGATTGATGGATTGTCCGAAGCACTTAGGCTTTCGTCCGCGGATGCCAACGCGCTCATTCGTCGCCTGCACGCCATCGCTCAAACGGCGGAGCGCCTATTCAAGGACATGGACTTTACCTTTTTATTTGACGATTCACGCAAGCTCTTCTCGATCGGCTATCGCATAACGGACGGAAGCCTGGATCCAAGCTGCTATGACTTGCTTGCCTCGGAAGCGCGCCTGGCAAGCTTCATCGCCATCGCGAAAGGCGAGGCCCCGCCTTTGCACTGGTTTCATCTGGGCCGGGCGCTTACACCTGTGGATCGAGGGTCCGCGCTCATCTCCTGGTCGGGTTCGATGTTTGAATACCTTATGCCGGCGTTGGTCATGCGGTCCCCGGAACGCAGCCTGCTCAACCAAACCTACGATTTGATTGTGCGCCGCCAAATCGAATATGGCGTCGAGCGAGGCACACCCTGGGGAGTGTCGGAATCCGCCTACAATGCGCGCGACGTCAACCTTCAATATCAATACTCCAGCTTTGGCGTGCCCGGATTGGGGCTCAAACGAGGGCTCAGTGAAGATCTGGTGATTGCACCCTATGCCACCGCGCTAGCAGCAATGATCAATCCGGCCGCGGCCCTGCAGAATTTTCGCCGCCTCGAGGAAGCAGGAGGAACCGGCGCGTACGGATTCTATGAGGCGCTTGACTACACAAGCTCGCGTTTACCCGAAGGTGCAACCGTCGCCATTGCACGAACCTACTTTGCGCACCATCAGGGAATGCTGCTCGTCGCCATCGCGAACCTGACGAACAACGGCGCCATGTGCACGCGTTTTCACGCGGAGCCCATGGTGCAGGCCACCGAACTGCTCTTGCAGGAACGCACCCCGCGCGACGTGCTCGTGGCGCGGCCTCGGGCCGAAGAGGTAACTGCCGCGGCCCAGGTTCGTGAACTGATTCCCCCGGTTGTGCGCAGGTTTACGACTCCCAACGGCCCCGTTCCCCGGACGCATCTGCTTTCCAACGGCAGATACTCTGTGATGCTGACCGCGGCCGGCTCCGGTTATAGCCGCTGGCGGGACATTGCCGTTACCAGATGGCGTGAGGATGTCACTCTCGACTCTTGGGGAAGCTATATCTTTCTTCGTGACGCGCAGACCGGTGAAGTCTGGTCAGCTGGCTACCAGCCAAGCGGCATCGAACCCGACGCCTATGAGGCCACGTTCTATGAAGATCGCGCCGAATTCATCCGGCGTGACCGAGCGCTGACGACCATGCTGGAAGTGGTGGTGTCGCCTGAGGACGACGCGGAAATCCGGCGGGTCTCGATCACGAACTCCGGAGTGCGCACGCGGGAAATTCAAGTGACTTCCTACGCCGAGGTTTGCCTGGTAACGCAGGCTGCCGATGCAGCTCATCCGGCGTTTTCCAATTTATTCATTCAAACCGAATATGTTCCTGAAGCGAGCGCCCTGCTGGCAACCCGCCGCAGGCAATCCGATCGGGAAACTCCTGTTTGGGCCGCGCACGTGGTCGCGGTGGAAGGTGAGACAGTCGGCGAATTGCAATTCGAAACAGATCGCGCGCGCTTTATCGGGCGAGGGCGCGGCGTGCGCAACCCCGTATCCATCACGGACGGACGCCCGCTTTCCAATACGGCCGGCTCAGTTCTCGACCCGGTGATGAGCCTCAGACGCACGGTCCGCATTCCGCCCGGAACGACAGTGCGAATCGCTTTCTCCACCCTCGTTGCCCCGGCCCGCGATCAGGTCATGGAACTCGCGGACAAATACCGCGGCCCCACAACCGTGGAGCGCACGCTGGCGTTGGCTTGGACACAGGCCCAGGTACAACTGCATCATTTGGGTATCGGCCTCGACGAAGCTCATCTATTCCAGAGACTCGCAAACTCCGTGCTGTACCCTGACGCTTCGATGCGGCCGTCCTCCGATGTCCTCATCCGCAGCACGCTGGAGCGCTCCGCCCTGTGGGCCCACGGAATCTCCGGGGATTTGCCCATCGTTTTAGTGCGCATTGATGAGACGGAAGATCTCGAGATCGTGCGTCAAATGTTGCGCGCACACGAATACTGGCGCACGAAACAGCTTTCCGCCGATCTGGTCGTCATTAATGAAAGGTCTTCGTCGTACGCCCAGGAGTTGCAGATCTCACTCGAGGGGCTGGTGCGCGGCAGCAGGTTGCGGCTCTCGCCGGACACGGACAACGTGCGCGGCAATATTTTCCTTCTGCGCGCGGACCTCATTTCCGCTCCGGAGCGGGCGCTGCTTCAAACCGTCGCGCGATGCGTCTTGCTCAGCCGGCGCGGCACGTTGTCCGAACAAATCATTCGATCGCAGCGGGCGGATGACGTGGCCCCTCCCGTCCTGCGGCAGCGGCGCCCCTCCAGACGCATGGATGTGCCGCTTCCCGCGCAATCACTGGATTCTTTCAATGGTCTTGGTGGATTTGCCCACGAGGGCCGCGAGTATGTGACTGTGCTGGGAGAAGGCCTGCGGACACCCGCGCCGTGGATCAACGTGATTGCGAATCCTTCTTTTGGATTTCTCGTTTCGGAGTCCGGCTCAGGCCACACGTGGTCGCTCAACAGCCACGAAAATCAACTCACACCGTGGTTCAACGATCCCGTCCGGGATCCTCCGGGAGAAGCCATTTACATCCGCGACGAAAATAGCGGCGAAGTGTGGACTCCCACTGCGCTGCCGATTCGTGATGAAGCCGCAACCTACATGGCTCGGCACGGCCAAGGCTTTAGCCGATTCCTTCACGGATCTCACGGTATCCTGGCGGAGTTGGTGCAGTTCGTGCCGACCGGGGATCCCATCAAGATTTCACGTCTCACTCTAAGGAATGAATCCGGACGCGCGCGGCGGCTCTCCGTGACAGCCTATGCCGAATGGCTATTGGGCAGTTCTCAAAGCGTTTCGGCGACCTATGTTGTTACAGAGCGGGACCCAAAAACGAAAGCCATTTTCGCTTGGAGCATGTTGGGCGGGGAATTCGGCGGCCGCATTGCGTTTGCTGATCTTAGCGGCAGACAGGAGTCGGTCACCGGCGACCGAACAGAATTTCTTGGCCGCAATGGAACGCTGGAACGTCCCATTGCGCTGGAAAAATTCGGCGCCCTTTCGGGCACGATGGGTGCAGGCTTGGACCCTTGCGCGGCGTTACAATCGTTAATCGAAATCGGCCCGGACGCGAGCGCGGAAATTGTGTTTTTCCTTGGGCAGGCGGAGAACAAGGAGCAGGCGCGCGAATTGCTGGGCCGCTATCGCACCGCAAACTTGAATGCCGTTCTTGCAGAAGTAACAGGGCAGTGGGACGGCATGCTCAACACAGCGCAGATCACCACGCCCGAGCCGGCCATGAACATTCTCATGAATCGCTGGCTGCTCTATCAGGCGTTGGCGTCCCGTATCTGGGCGCGCGCGGCGTTCTATCAGTTGAGCGGCGCGTATGGTTTCCGCGACCAGCTTCAGGATGGGATGGCGCTGTGCACGATCAAACCCGAGATTACACGCGAGCATCTGTTGCGCGCTGCCTCACGCCAGTTTATCGAAGGCGACGTCCAACACTGGTGGCATCCGCCATCCGGCCGTGGTGTGCGAACCCGGATTTCAGACGACCTGCTCTGGCTGCCCTATGCCGTCATCCATTTCATCGAAACGACCGGAGAGACCGGCTTGTTGGATGAAGTCGTGCCTTTCCTGCAGGGAGACGTGCTGCTCGAGGGCCAGAGCGAATCCTATTTTCAACCGCGAGTCTCGGAAACTCGCGCGACTCTTTTTGAGCATTGCGCGCGCGCCCTGGATCGAAGTCTTGCGGTCGGCAGCCACGGCCTGCCACTGATGGGCACGGGCGATTGGAATGACGGCATGAATCGCGTCGGTGAACACGGCGCGGGAGAAAGTATCTGGCTCGGCTGGTTCCTGCACACGATTCTCTGGGAGTTTGCCAAAGTTGCGGATTCCCGCGGGGAACACAAACGCGCCGAGGCCTGGCGTCTCCACGTGAGCGCCTTGAAGGCGGCGCTCGAACGGGATGGTTGGGATGGCGACTGGTACCGGCGCGCCTATTTTGATAACGGAACGCCGCTTGGCTACTCGGAAAATACGTAATGCAAGATCGACTCGATTGCACAATCTTGGGGGGTAATGAGCGGGGCTGCTGAACCGGGCCGTGCTTCGCGCGCCATGGGCGCTGTGGATCGGCAACTCGTCCGACGTCCCGAGGGACTGATTCTTCTTTTCACCCCGCCCTTCGACCACACGCCCAATGACCCAGGCTACATCAAGGGTTACGTGCCGGGCATCCGCGAGAATGGAGGCCAATATTCCCACGCGGCCGTGTGGACAACCATTGCCTTTGCGGCGCTCGGCGACGGCGATAAGGCTTGCGAATTGTTCCAGATGTTGAATCCAATCACTCATACCTCTTCACGTGCGAGCGTGCAGCGCTACAAAGTTGAGCCTTACGTGGTTCCGGGCGATGTATATGCCGAATCTCCTCATGTTGGAAGAGGCGGATGGACCTGGTACACAGGCGCGGCAGGCTGGCTTTATCGCGCAGGCATGGAATGGATTCTCGGGATCCGTGTCCATGGCACGATGCTTTCCATTGATCCATGCATTCCCCGAAACTGGCCCAGTTACTCCGTCAGTTTTCGACATCGCACGGCCACCTATCAGATTCGAGTGAACAATCCGTCCGGCGTATCTCGCGGCGTCTCTTTAGTCAGTTTAGACGGCAAGATAGTCGTTGATCGCGCAAATATTCCGCTCCTGGATGACGGCGCCATGCATTGGGTCTCGGTCGAGATGGGGAGATAGCAGAATGACGCGCTTTCTCTCCCGCGCATTGGATGATTCCCAATGTTCCCGATGGGCGATATGAAATGAATGTCTGGTACGAACGCAGCCTGCCGGAGGCCTTCAAGGCGGCTGCCCGCGTGGTCATGATCCCGGATACGGAAAGAAATCTGGATCCAATCCGTGTCGTCGAAAATCCAAACTTCACGCCGGAACACAAGAACAAATACGGGCAGGACTATCTGCCGCCGGCCAGTTCCAGCCCTTTCTACGGCCATCCCTGAGCGCTCGGAAAAATTTCCCAGGTATGCCTATTTAGTGGTTTTGGACTTTGAACCGCGGCGTTTGGAAGACTTTGCCCCGTCCTTACTCTGATCCATGCGGAACAGCCGCACTCGAGCGATCCGTGCATTTTCCTTCATGCGGAGCCGGGCCACGCCGACCTCCAGCAAGAGTTCCACGGGATCCAAGTGCCCGCGCACGAACAGAGGAACATGCCAAGCCCCCGCGCGCAGCAGCCGGTCTTCGGGCTCGATCAGAGCGATCTCGTCGGAGGCCAGGTTCAGCGTCTCGTTGCACACGATGAAATATGGCCCGCGGCCCAGGTCCCACCAGCGATAGGTGTCCTCCGGCCGCACCGCATGCGCCGAAAGCTCTCTGCGTTCGGCAGCCACGTATTCTCCGCCGCCAAAATCAATCTGCCCGGTGGGATCGAGCGATGAGACTGTCCGCACCGTGAGATGAACAGAGAAACCGTGAACCTGATATTGAGGATGCAGAATTCCGGATATGCGCCCTGCCGCTGTTTTTCCCGATATAAGTTGCATGAGGGCGACTATACCGGACGCCTTGGGCCGGGTCCACAAATCGAGGATCGGGATGCGCTCAAAAAGGAATCCTCAGACTGTCTTGTCCTTCGCATAGCAGAGGTCTTCCAGATTGCATTCGGCGCAGCGCGGCTTGCGGGCCTGGCAAACTTTACGGCCATGCCAGATCAGCTGGTGCGAAAACAGGATCCATTTATCCCGAGGAATCAACTTCATCAAATCCTGTTCGATCTTTTTCGGGTCCGTGTTGCGTGAAAGGTTGAGGCGGTTGGAAAGCCGGATCACGTGTGTGTCCACAACCACTCCGGCCGCGATTCCAAATGCCGTGCCCAGGACGACATTCGCCGTCTTCCGCGCGACCCCCGGCAGCGTGAGCAGTTCCTCCATGGTCCGCGGGACTTCGCCGCCGAACTCTTCAACGATCTTCTTGCTCGCGCCCAGGATGGACTTCGCCTTGTTTCGGAAGAAGCCGGTCGGCCGGATCGCCTGCTCGAGTTCAGCCGGATTGGCGTACGCAAAATCCTCAGGCGCGCGATATTTTACGAATAAAGTCTTGGTGACCTGGTTGACCCGCTCATCCGTGCATTGCGCCGAAAGAATCGTCGAGACGAGCAGCTGAAATGCATTCTCGTGTTCGAGAGCGCAGGTCACCTGCGGATAGCCTTCATCGAGTTTTTGGAGAATGGACGCAACGCGCTGCGGCGCGATTCCCGCGGGCCGCGCAGCAACTGCTTTGCCGGGCCGGAAAGCCGCTTTCTGTCTGGCAGTCTTGGCTGGCGGTGAATTCTGCTTCTTCGTCTTTGCTTTCGCTTTTTTCATAATGTTAAGGCATCAATCCATCTTCGAGTTCCACCAGATCCGGCGCTCTTGCCGCAAGAGTTCTATCGTCCTCTGAAACGCCTTGCCGCGGTGGCTATACTGGTTCTTCTCCTCGCGGGTGATCTCCGCGTACGATTTTCCGAGCGCGGGCAGCAGGAAAACAGGGTCGTAGCCGCACCCGTGCTCCCCTCGCGGAGCCTCCAGAATTTCTCATTCCGAGGAAGCGGAAAACAGGCCAATCAT
>VFSW01001401.1_pt1 | contig 36790 bp, 40 predicted proteins | sample 5358111 | NCBI WGS metagenome assembly VFSW01 (sample SAMN11554181, study PRJNA540505) | mine drainage metagenome | isolation source: sediment from site ElyBrook_90M | place: USA: Ely Copper Mine, Vershire, VT | collected 2017 | reverse complement strand
GGAACAAAATCAAGCAGACTTGTTTTGTTCCACCTCACTTCGCGCCCGTAGCTCAGTTGGTAGAGCAGCTCCCTTTTAAGGAGAAGGTCGCAGGATCGTTCCCTGCCGGGCGCACTTCAAATAGAAAGTGCGAAACGTTCGAGAGCAAGAGAGAGATCGAGGCCGCCGCGACGGGATGATTGTAGGAGCTCGATAAGCGCGAGCGATAATTGCCGTGACTCTTTGGGGGACCATGTGCGGCTACCCTTGGACATTAAGTCGCGCGCCTTCCAGTGGAGGAGACCGTGGAGCATCTCGGGCGCGTCGCCCGCATGGAACGCACGATTTATTTCAAGCCAGAGTTTCTCCCGAGAACGGGCGGCAAGCGCATTCACAAGATTCGTGTTGAAACCGCGCACGTCTTCGCCTGCGGTCGGTTTGTCGTATCTGTATTCCATTTTCGCCTTTGCAATCAGCTTCTTCGCCTTTACGGCCGCGAGTTTTGGGGCGAGAATGATGATTGCGTTATCGGAAGCGGCAAGTCGGTCCAGGTGTTCTTCAATAACGTTGCTGGCTTCTTCTTTTTCACCACTATCTTCTTCACTTGTCGCGCGCATGCCCGGGAAAGGATCATCGATGAGAACGAGAAGTCGCTTAACGAAGAGTCCGCCCGAAAGAGCGGCGTCCTCAAGCGAGTTCGCCGTGAGCTCCTCGCGCGCGAGGCGCACGTAGGCGAGATTCGGCTCCTTCAAGCGAGCGGCCGCGACCCACGCAAACGCCTTTGTGCGCGTCTTCTCAACATCGCTTCCGTGGAAGAGATAGATCATAGAGGGTGCATGGCGCTCCAGTCGGCTCCGCGCTTCACCAGGGCGATGATGGGGACGCCGTGCGTCTCCGCGCTCGACAAAACGGACTCCATAATCTCTTTTATTTTTGCACTTAACTCCGCCACGCGCTCCGCACGGATCTCATACACGAGTTCGTCGTGCACCTGGAGCAACAAATGCGCATCCTCGCGCGCTTTTTCCTTTTCGATCATCTCGTCCACGCGCACCATGGCGAGCTTGATGATGTCCGACTGTGTGCCCTGTAGAGGCGCGTTGATGGCCATACGCTCGGCCTGTGCCCGCACATAGGGCAAAGATGATTTCATCTCCGGAAACTGGCGGCGGCGCCCGAAAAGCGTTTCGGTATAGCCGTGTTTGCGCGCAAAACCTTTTGTCTTCTCAAGATATTCGGAGAGCGTTTTGAACGTACTGAAATACTCTTCTAAAAACTGGTGCGCGTCGGCGGTTGTCGTACCAAGCTGTACGCGAAGCGCGTTGACACCCATGCCATAGAGAATGCCGAAGTTGATAATCTTCGCCCGGCGGCGCATCTCGGCGTCAACCTTATCGGGAGCGACATGGAATACCTGTGCGGCGACCTCTTGATGCACATCGCGCCCCTCGCGGAATATGGCGCAAAGCTTCTCGTCGTGCGAGAGTATCGCTGCGAGCCGTAATTCTATCTGGGAATAATCGAGTGAGACGAGCTCGAAGCCCCTCGGAGCCACAAAGGCGCCGCGTATCGCCCGCCCGCGCTCGCTCCGTAGCGGAATATTCTGAAGATTCGGATTCTGCGAAGCCATGCGGCCGGTCGTCGTACCGGTTTGGAGGAACTCGGCGTGGAGACGGTTGTCCACGTCAAGCAGCGCCGGAAGATTTTCAATATAAGTGGAGAGAAGTTTTTTCAGTTCGCGATACTCGAGTATGTCGGCAATGATGGGATGCCTGTCGCGTATCTTCTCGAGTTCGCTCTCGCGCGTCGAACGCTGTCCACCCGCCGTCTTCTTCTGTCGTTCGGGGATTATTTTCAACTCATCGAAAAGCACGTCGCCAAGCTGTTTGGGAGAACTCACGTTGAATTCCCGTCCGGCGGCGGCATAAATACGCTTCTCGATCTGCACAAGCTCCATGCGGTAGGTCTTGGCAAGGCCCTGCAGTACACGAGGGTCTACGAGGACGCCGCGCTTCTCCATTCTCTCTATGACCGGAATGAGAGGTTTCTCGATACGTTCATACACCTCTTTCACCTTTCCCATTTTTGATAATTGCTTCTCGAGTTCAGCAAAAGCGCCGTCAAAGGTCCGCTCTTTGGTGAAAGCGAGTATGTCATCGAGCGACGGGTTCGTGAATTCAGACGAGATGAGCCAGAGCATTATCTGCGCCTCGGCAAGACGCATCTGGTCGACGATTTCGGCTTGAGGTTCCGGCTCCGAGCCAAGGTCGAGGAGGGTTGGTGGTGAAATCTTCAGGAGGACACCCCTTACTCTTTCTCGTAGGGTCCGGAAACCGAACTCGTCACACATGGCAAACACTTTTTCGGCCTGAACTTGCTCCCGCCACACCTTCCCGGGCAGGGTGAAGGCAATGGGCGCATCGAGACGTATGGTCGCAAGCGCTTTAGAAAAACGCGCATCCTCTTCATGTTCCTTCAGGAGACTGATGATGCGCGGCTTGATACCTTTTTTAATAAATGCCGCATCGCTCTTTTTGAGCGCCGCATATATCTTTTCAATCGTGCCGAAGTTCACGATGAGCTCGGTTCCTGTCTTCTCGCCGATACCTTTTACGCCCTTGATATTGTCTGAAGGATCGCCGCGAAGCCCTTTCCAGTCGGGAATAAGTTTGGGCGGGAAGCCGAAACGTTCCATGACCGCCTTCTCGTCGTACAAAATCGTATCGTTAATGCCTCGCTTGAGGGTATACACGCGAACGCGCTCGTCGTCGACCAACTGGAGCGTGTCCATATCGCCCGAAGCGATGATAACGTCGACGTCCTTTTCTGCGATTAACTCGTGCGCGATGGTACCGAGCAGATCATCAGCTTCAAATCCTTCCCGTTCGTACAGAGGAATGGAAAACGCTTCGAAGACCTTGCGCGACTCCCCGAGCTGAAGTGCGAGCGCGTCGTCCGTCTTCGCGCGTGTTGCCTTATAGCCTTCATACGCTTCGTGGCGGATGGTCGGCTTCGGCAGATCGTAGCAGGCAGCGAGATAATCCGGTTTCAGGTCGACGATGATCTTCAGCAACATGGCAACGAGGCCGTAGAGCGCGCCGGTGGGCGCGCCGGTGGGGCCGGTAAATTCCGGCAGGGCGTGGTAGGCGCGATGAATAATCGCGTGGGTGTCGAGGAGCACGATGCGTTTTTTGGTAGAGGACTTTTTACTCATAGGAGATTGTGCGAGACCCGTCGGGACGAACGATGAGTGACACACGTATCGTCGGCGTGGGGAGTGCGCCTGCGACACGCTCCGGCCATTCCAGCAAAATAAGGTTGCCAGAATCTTTCATGAGTTCATCAAAACCAAGCGGGGCGAGGTCCGCTCCTTTTTCAAGTCGATAGGCGTCGATATGAACGAGATGTTTGAAGGGTTGGTTTTCAGGAAGGAGATATATCTTTTCAAGGACAAAGGTCGGACTAGTCACCGTCTCTTCGACGCCGAGGACGCGCGCAACCGCTTTAGTGAGGGCGGTCTTCCCCGCCCCAAGCTCGCCCGAGAGTGTGATGAGTGTCGCGCCCTGCCCTCGCGGGCTCAGTGCGAGCTCGCCCGCGAAGCGGCCGGCCTCTGTTTCAAGTTCTGCCAGCGTCTTAATAAGCTTCTCCATTATGGAAACAATTGTACCGCTGAAAATCAAAACGCGCCCGAACCTTCGAGGGTACGGGGAGTATGCCTGTACCACTACTCCAGTGCTATTATACGCCAATGGATTTACCGTTTGATGTGACCCGTGAGACCGCAAAGCTCGCTGAGGTGCGCGAACGGGAGGAGGAAGATCTTGCGCATATCCTCTCTGAAAAATACGGCATGGCGTATGCCGATCTCTCTATACATGATATAGACCACGATGCTCTGCGTATCATTCCCGAGGAACAGGCGAGAGCTGCCGAAACAGTGGCATTCGAGAAAGTGTCAAAAATGCTTTCGATTGCGGTACATAACCCAAATAATTCAGCATACGTGAAGTTGGCCGAAGATCTCACGAAGCTTGGATTCACCCTGAAGAAATTCCTCATTTCTGAAAGAAGTCTTGAAAAGGCGCTCTTGCAATATGCTGACCTATCACTTGCAAAGAAGTCGCAAGCGGGCATCTTCACCATCGCGCCTGAAATACTCGAGAAACTCACGAAAGAGAGTGTGGCTCATGATGTTCTGGAACAATTGCTTAAAATGGCGACCGAGGATAAGGCGCTTGACCATGTCTCGCATATCCTTGAAGTAATTTTCGCGGGCGCCTTTGCCCTTAGGGCCTCTGACATTCACTTTGAGCCGCGAGAGAAACAGGCCCTCCTACGGCTCCGCATTGACGGCATTTTGACCGACACCTATCTCTTTGACCCCGCCACGTATCATCAACTCAACTCGCGCATCAAGCTCCTCTCGGGCGTGAAGCTCAATGTCGCTAATCGGGCACAGGATGGGCGTTTCAGTATTAAGAATGAGGCACAGATAGAGATACGCGCATCCTTCATCCCCGGCACTTATGGGGAATCAATCGTGCTCCGCATCCTTAATCCCGCAGCAACGCTTGTATCCTATACCGAGCTTGGCATTCACCCGAAACTCCTTGCACGTCTTGAAACAGAGATACGGAGATCCAATGGCATGCTGCTCACTACCGGCCCCACCGGGAGCGGCAAGACAACAACGCTCTACTCGTTCCTTCGCGAACTACAGAAGCCGGAAATAAAGGTGATTACCATCGAAGACCCGATTGAATATCATTTGGACGGTATCGTACAAACGCAGGTGGAGGGAGATAAATACACGTTCGCCGAGGGACTTCGCTCCATCGTGCGCCAGGACCCGGACATCATCATGGTCGGCGAGATCCGCGATGGCGAGACGGCCAATATCGCTATCCAGGCCGCACTCACCGGCCACTTCGTCCTCTCTACTCTCCACACAAACGACGCGGCGGGTACCTTCCCTCGCCTCGCAGATCTTGGTGCGGACCCGAAGTCATTCGGCTCTGCGATTACGGTCTCTATGGCCCAGCGCCTGCTCCGCCGATTGGATCCGGGTAAAAAGAAAGAGCGCCCGATCACTGTTGACGAGAAGAAAATGATAGAAAAAGTATTTGAGACGCTCGCCGACAAGTCGTTGCTACCGGAAAAAATAGAGACGGTCTGGGAGCCCGTCGCCGGCTCACCCGAAGGCGATGAAACCGGTTACAGAGGGCGCGTCGGTCTCTACGAAGCTATTTTCATGGATGACGAGCTCGCACGTTTCCTCCGCGACAATCCGCCCGAGAATGACATTCGGAAGTTCACCGAGAAACAGGGTTACCTGACCATGGCACAAGACGGCCTCATCAAAGCTTTGGGTGGCGTCACATCCCTCTCCGAAGTCGCTGCCACCGTCGATCTCCCGCGCGTTTGAGAAACAAAAATCCCGTCCATAATCCTCAAGGCAAAACCCGCATGTATGCGGGGAGACGAGACACCTGAGGAGATTCCCAGCGCCAGTACCGAAGTACCAGACCAGAAAGTCCTTGGGGAAACGCCTGAAGCCGTCAAGCCTTGCCTAGAGGAGTATGAACAGGATCAAAAACTATGCTAGAATGCTAGCATCATCTAATTTTTATGTCAAGGCCTCTGAAAGACTCCGCTACGCTCCCCGCCTCTCTTGATGCGGCGCTCCGTCCTTCTCATTGGGACGAATATGTCGGACAAAAACAGGTGAAGGCGAATGTACGCATCGCTATTGACGCCGCGAAAAAGCGCGGCGGGATGCCGGAACATATTCTTTTCTACGGTCCGCCGGGCGTCGGGAAGACAACGCTCGCTAACTTGGTCGCTACCGCTCTTGAGTCGCCCCTGAAGAGCACCTCGGGTGTCGCTATCGAGCGGGCCGGCGACCTCGCCGCCATTCTCACGAATCTTGAGCCTAACACAGTTCTTTTTATTGATGAGATTCATAGGCTCTCGCGCAAGATTGAAGAACTTCTCTACCCTGCCCTTGAATCGGGGCATCTCGATCTGGTGCTCGGGAAAGGTCCCTCGGCGCGCACGGTGGAGCTCGCTCTTCCACCTTTCATGCTCGTCGGCGCGACCACGCGCGTCGCAGAACTCTCCGGCCCCTTGCGCTCGCGCTTCGGCGGCGGCGTCTATCAGCTCGATTTCTACAGCGACAACGATTTGCGCGATATTATTCGCCGCTCGGCGCTCCTCCTTAATCTCAAAGTGCCCGAAGAAGTTATCGAACGTGTCGCCGCAAGAAGCAGGGCGACTCCGCGCGTTGCGAACGCGCTTCTCAAACGCATCCGCGACTTCTCTGAGGTCCATGAGCGCGACTTCTCCGCCGCGCTCTGCGACGAGGCTTGCGAGCTTTTCGGTATTGATGCGCAGGGCCTTACTAAGGATGATCGCCGGTACCTACAGACGCTTCTGACGAGCTTTCGAGGCGGCCCGGCGGGTGTCCGTGCTCTTGCTGCCGGACTCCATGAAGACCCTGACACCGTCGAGCACGTGTATGAACCGTATTTGCTTCTCCTCGGCTTCCTTGAACGCTCGAGTCGCGGCCGCATCCTTACTCCGAAAGGTCGTGCGTATCTGCAAGGGGAATCGAATTTATTTTGAACCTATGTCGGGACACAGCAAATGGTCTCAGGTGAAGCGGCAGAAGTCGGTAACCGACGCGGCGAGGAGCCGTGTTTTATGCCCTTTAGCGCGCCGCAACGCGCTTGAATCGAAAAAAGCGGGCGGCACTCTCACGGCGCCCGGCCTCTCCGCGGTACTCGCCCGCGCCAAAGCCGCGAATATGCCGAAAGAAAATATTGAGCGGGCCGTTGCAAAAGGCATATCAAAAGATTCCGGCGACCTTGAACAAATTGTCTATGAGGCCTACGGGCCTGGCGGTGTCGCGATGCTCGTCGACGCCCTCACGGACAACAAGAATCGGACGACGCAGGATTTGAAACATCTCCTCTCGTTGCAGGGAGTCGAGGTCGCGCCGCCGGGCGCGGCGAGCTGGGCTTTTACGAAACAGGGTGGTGTGTACATACCGAACGAGCCGCTACTCGAAGTGGGCGGCGGCGATGAAACGCGTCTCCAGAGCATTCTTGAGGCGCTTGAGGTATATGATGACGTCCAACAGGTGTTCACCAACGCTCGTGGTTATGAAAATACTGGCGATTGATCCGGGCTATGACCGGCTCGGCATCGCCGTCGTAGAGGGTGACGCGTCGCGACCCACGCTATTGTGGAGCGATTGTGTGACGCCGGAGAAAGGGTCGGGGCCGGAGCGCCTCGCCCATATATCACGCGCGGTTACCGAAGCTATCGCCACCTACGCCCCCGATGCCCTTGCTATTGAAACGCTTTTTTTTGGCATTAATAGGAAAACGGCGTTCGGTGTCGCCGAAGCGCGCGGTGCAATTCTCGCCGCCGCAGGCAGAGCGTCTCTCCTGGTCGTAGAATACTCACCCCAGCAGGTAAAAAGTGCTGTGACGGGCCACGGTGGTGCCGATAAGGCGGCTATGGCGCGCATGATCCCATTACTGCTTACCCTGCCAGAAAAGAAACGTCTTGATGATGAATTGGACGCTATCGGTATTGGTATCACCGCGCTCGCCAGGGGGCTTAATCCACACCAAAAATAAAATGCGCTTGCAGGAATAATAATTTTTGTTACATATACATCGTATGACGTATATGGATGATGAAGTCGAAGGGTTCTCTCTCGATGACGAGGAGGAGTCGGTGGAGGAGCCTGAAGAAGAGGACACATTTTAATTAGCGCGCTTGGGAAAATGCGTGTTAGCATACACGCCATGCATCCTTCGTGGCGATACACGCTTCTCGCCTCCGTTCTCGCCCTTTTCGGGTTCGGCTTCCTCGCTGTGGGAAGTGTCCTTATCCTTGTTGCGGTCACTCCGGTGCCCGACATAAGCTCCTTTAACTCTCGACAACTGGACCAATCAACGAAGATTTACGATCGTACTGGCCAGATCCTGCTCTATGACTATAATCGTGATGCGAAGCGGGAAATAGTCCCTATCAGTGACGTATCGCCGAACATGGTAAATGCGGCTGTTGCGATTGAAGACTCCAGTTTCTACGAACACGGCGGCATCCGTTTTGCGTCTATCCTCCGCGCTATGATTGCCGATGCTTTTAGTGGTTCGCTCTCCCAAGGGGGATCGACAATAACACAACAGGTCGTGAAAAATATCTTACTCACGAACCAGAAGAGTATTGTTCGTAAGATACATGAGTGGATGCTTGCCATTAAATTGGAGCAAGTGTATTCAAAGGACCAAATCTTGGAAACGTATCTCAATAATATCCCTTTCGGTGGCACGCTTTATGGGGTAGAGGCTGCATCACAAGCATACTTCGGCAAAACATCGAAAGACCTCTCGCTCGCGGAAGCCGCGTATCTTGCGGCGATGATACAAGCCCCTTCTTATTATTCGCCCTATGGAACGCATCAGGCTGACCTTACTATTCGTAAGAACTTGGTTCTTGAACGGATGCACACACTCGGTCTCATTGATGATGCGACTTATGCAAGCGCGAAGAATGAGACGGTAACTTTTGCCCCTGCCGGGCAAAATTCAATTATCGCTCCGCACTTTGTTTTTTATATCCTCGATCAGCTTGAGCAGACGTACGGTCAGAATGTTCTGATGTCAGGATTGAGGGTGACTACGACACTCGACGCGGATTTGGAAACAAAAGCAGAATCAATCGTACATACTTACGCGCTTCAAAACGAAAAGAATTTCAAGGCATCAAACGCCTCTCTCGTCGCCATTGATCCTCCAAGCGGGCAGATACTCGCTATGGTCGGCTCACGGAATTTTTTCGATACCACTATCGATGGTCAGTACAATGCTACGCTCGCCTTGCGGCAGCCTGGTTCTACCATGAAGCCGTTCATTTATTCGCTTGCCCTTATGCATGGTTATACGCGCGACACGGTCGTCTTCGATGTACCGACACAGTTTTCTACTTCCTGTCGTCCATCGGATACATCGAACAGTGTTTCCCCTTGTTATGCACCAGTTGATTTTGACAACACCTTCCGCGGTCCGATGACCTTTGAGACGGCGCTCGCCCAATCAATAAACATTCCCGCCATTAAAGTTTTATATCTTGTTGGGATACAAAACGCCATCAATCTCGCAAAATCATTCGGTCTCACCACACTCGGCGATCCGAACCAGTATGGCCTTACTCTCGTGCTCGGCGGCGGTGAAGTTCGTCTGCTTGATCTTACGGGTGCGTATGCCGCCTTTGCGAATGATGGGGTGTTGAATACGCCGACTGGTATTCTTGAGGTGGACGATGCTCAAGGGAACGTGCTTCAAAAATATGCGGCTCAACCTTCGAGGGTATTGCCGACGAATATAGCGCGTGATATGTCCGCAATGCTCTCCGACGCTCAGGCTCGTTTGCCTGAATATCCTCTGAATTCCCCTCTTTCATTCCCCGGTTATGACGTTGCGGTTAAAACCGGCACGACGAATGATACGCGTGACGCGTGGGTTATCGGCTATACCCCATCAATTGCACTCGGTGTGTGGGCGGGAAATAATGACAATACGCCGATGGTAAAATCGATTGCTGGTTTCATAGCGGCGCCAATGTGGCACGAGGCGATGGCGTACGCACTTGCGAAATATCCAAAGACTTATTTCGGGGAATCAGACCCCGTTTCTTCCTCCGTTCCTCCCCTGTTGCAGGGGAATTGGCGGGTGCCCGACGCGAACGGAAATATCATTCCTCATAGCTTGTTGTACTGGACTGATAAAAACAACCCTCAAGGACCCCCTCCTGCCAACCCATCGCAAGACCCACAGTTTCCTTATTGGGAGTACGGCGTGAGCGCGTGGTATGCCTCCCACCCCAACCTCTTCTCTGGAGGTGTTATGCTTCCCATCCCTCTCTCGAATATTGCGACAAGTACGAATCTTTAGAAACTTATTGATTCATTGGGGAGACGAGGTAGAGAAGTGAGGTGTCGCCGACGCCTTTAATAATAAGCGGGCGGCCGATCCCTGCGGCAACAAGAGAGATACTTTCTGCAGAGGTGAGGGTGAGTGCCGCTGAGAGATAGTGGTGGTTGAATGAGAGATCAAGATCACTACCGGATACGCTCGCGTGTAATGTTTCTGATGATTCCCCAATATCGGCATTTTTCGCAAAAAATGAGAAGGTGTTCTTTTTTGGATTGAAGCTGATTCTTACTTTTTGGAATGTGTCTGAGAAAATAGTGGTTCTCTTTAGTGCTGTTTCGAAATCTTTTCGCAAGATAACTGCCTCGACTATTGATTCTTTCGGTATGATTTGGCGGTAGTCGGGATATGCTGCATTTGTGAGACGCGAGACAAGCATTCCTTGTGTTGTTACAAACGCACATTGGTGTTCATCAAACGATACAATAACATCGTCATCGGGTAGTGCTTGTGCTATGTCGAGAGTGTTTTTAGCCGGGATAAGTAGTTTTCCTTGTGTTCCTTTATTTGGAAGTGGTATTTTTTTCTCGGCGAGTCTAAATGAGTCTGTGGTAACCGCAGTGAGTACTCCCCCTTCAATAGAGAGGTAGATACTTGATAATTCCGGACGGACGGTTGATGTTGATGCGCATGATGCGATAGAGGTAAATAGATTTTTCAGAAGAACTCCTGGTAAGACTATTCTGTTTTTAGGATTTTCCGGGAATGGAATTGAGGGGAAATCATCGTAGGGGACGGTTTTTATAAGACTTTTACCCGTACCACTAGTAAGCGACACAATATCTCCAGTATGTTCAAGGGTTATATTCCCCTCTTGGGTGAGGGAGCTGGCAATTTGTTGGAGTACTACCGCAGGGATTGCAACAACTCCATCAGTAACACATTTTCCTTTTAATTTCAGATCAATGCCTGTTTCGAGGTTTGTTGCACGCATTTTTATACCCTCATTCCCGGCAATAATGAGAATGGAGGAGAGTATGGGAAGTGTGGTGTTCCTCCGTTCAGCAAAACGGGCAACTTTATGCACTGCTTCAGAGAATTCTTTTTTTTCTATTGAAATATTCATACGATACTTATTAGGGGTGTTGATACTGTGGGTAGCGCAAAAGAACAAGATACTACGGCGTATATTTCATTCCCGCCGCATATACAAGATGTTGATAAGTGATACGTATTGTTCATACAAGAAGGGTGCGGATACTTTGAATCTCTCTTGCGAGGTCGCTATCCACAATAACTTCCCGCTTTATTTTTTCACACGAGTGGATAACCGTCGTGTGATCACGCCCACCAAGTTTCGTACCGATTGTTGGGTATGAAATACTAAAATCCTCCCTCAGAATATACATAATGACCTGTCGAGGACGTACCACCTCCCGGCGTCTTGTTTTTTCATAAATACTCTCCTCGTCGATACCATAGAATTCAGCAACCTTATCGACAACATTCTTCACTGAAATATTTTTCTGAGGCCTCATAAATGAGCGAAGAGACTGGCGAACCTCAGTAATATCGGGAGCAACCCCTTTCACTTGGGCATGACAGACCATACTGTTCACCATACCCTCCAACTCGCGTATGGAACCGCTCATCGAAGTCGCGACATACTCAATAACCTCATCCGAAAGCATAACACGGTGCTGAGCGTATTTTTTCCGCACAATAGCAATACGCGACTCCATATCCGGTTCCCCAATATCTACCGCCATACCACTTGCAAGCCGCCCCTTAAGGCGTTCAGCAATGTCTGGAATGGCAACAGGCGCACGGTCGGAGGAAAAAACAATCTGTTTATTCGTGTCGTGGAGCGTGTTGAAGAGATGAAAGAGTTCCTCTTGAGTCTTTTCTTTTTTAGAAAGAAACTGAACATCATCCATAATAAGAAGATCGTATTGGCGGTACTTGTCTTTAAATCGGTTTGCCGTTCCTGCCTGCACCGAGTCGGTATAATCGACAACGAATTTTTCAGAGGTGAGATAAAAAACTTTTCGTCCCGGATACTGTTTTTTAAAATTATTACCAATAGCTTGTATGAGGTGTGTTTTCCCACGCCCCGTGTCGCCGTAGATAAAAAGCGGATTATAGGTAATACCCGGACGCTCGAGCGCCGCTTGCGCCGCCGCATAGGCGAGGTTGTTGAAGGAGCCAATGATGAAGGTATCAAAGGTGTATCGAGGATTCAGATTATCGCTCTTGTTGATATAAAAATCATCAAGCGGAAGCTCAATCGCCCCCCGCACATTCTTCGTTTCTCTCGGCTCCTTACGGCGCTCATCCTTCACTATGAGGTATTCGACATTGCGGAATTCGTACGACACATCACGGACAATCTTTAAAAGAAGAGTGTGGAATTTTTTGAGATACCAATCTTTGAAGAATTGGCTCGGTACGCCTATGAAAATGACCCCGTCCTCCCCTATTTTCACAATAAAACTATTTCGGAACCATGTATTAAAATTTGCTGAAGAGATGGACAGTTCGATTTGTGTAAGTACATACTCCCAAAGCTCCCGAGGATTCCTCTTGTCCATAATGCTTCGGAGTATACTCTTACTGCGGATGCAAAGCACTAGTGACGTTTCGTGGAGAACCTGTTAGTATCGTGTGTATAACGTAATTTCATTTTATTGCATGACAAAACGAACCTACCAGCCCAAAAAGCGTAAACGCGCGAAGACCCACGGGTTCCGCTCGAGAAATTCGACGGCTTCGGGACGTAAGATTGTCCGAGGAAGACGGCGTGCTGGCCGTTCTCGGCTCACCGTCTAGTTCCTCCGTGTTTCCACGCCGAAAACGACTCTCCCGCGCGACGTTTCCCCGCACACTCTCAACGGGTCGGCGTGTCTCCTCACCCCATTTTGTTGCGGTCATTCCGAAAGAAACCGGAGGATACGCCGTTATTGTGCCTAAAAAAATTGCTCGTCTCTCGGTCACTAGGCACCGGATAAAGCGTCGGGTGCTTGAAGCGCTTCGGACGCTCCCCCTCCTTCCACCAGCACTCATTCTCTTTCCCAAACCGCCCGTGGCACACATGACCCATAAGGACGTGTGCATGGAACTGACCGACCTTCTTTCTAAAATCAGCCAATAGCGTACAATACCCTCGTGATATCGACTTTCTTCCACGCCGTTTTCTATAATCCTATCTATAACGCGCTCGTCGCGCTTATCGCGCTCATTCCCGGCTCCGATGTCGGCATCGCGGTTATTTTAGTCACCATAGCCATTCGATTGCTCCTACTCCCCTTCTCTCTCTCGGCGGCGCGCACCCAACGCGCCATGAAGGTTTTGGAGCCGAAGATTAAAGAGCTGAAGGAGAAACATAAGGGTGATAAAGAAAAAGAAGCGTTAGAGACCCTCGCCCTTTATCGGGAGGCGCGGGTGAACCCTTTCGCGAGCATTCTCACCGTCTTTATACAAATTCCTGTCCTCCTCGCTCTTTATTGGGTTTTCCGCTACGAGCCATTCTCTACCATCAATATGGCGCGGCTGTATACATTCACTCCCGTTCCACACACCATTTCGCTCCAATTCCTCGGCATTATTTCCGTCGCCGGGAAGAGTATGGTTCTCGCAGTTCTCGCCGGGCTTTCCCAGTTCCTTCAGGCGCACCTCGCCCTCTCGGGGACCATGAAGCCCTCGGACGCCAAAGGGATGCAAAACGACTTCCAGAGAGTTATGGGGATGCAATTGAAGTATGTCTTCCCTTTTATCATCGGGACGATTTCCTACACAACGTCAGGCGCCGTCGCGCTGTATTTCATCACAACCAATCTCGCCGGTGCCGGACAAGAGTGGCACGTGCGCCGCACCCTCGCACGAGAGGCGTCAGAGCGAGTAGCTCCAGAGTGAACCGTCGTTCTTATTGATAAATACCAGCGTTGTCTCCAGAGGATCAATAGTGAGCGCTTCAGCGTCTAATGGCACACCATTATTTTCTTTGGAGAAATCCAAAACGAGCTGCGCATAGCGGCCCGAGACCTCTATCTTCCATATCCGATCTGAAAATGACACCGCGCCCTGATACCAATCGTCGGGGTAATTGAATCCAGAGGGAGGGCTCATGGGAATTCCGCAGTAGATAGCTGAATCGTCAGTCGTCCAAACGCATTTATCTGCAATAGTCGCAACCGGTAGCGGAAGCATTTCATTAGTCGTCGTATTTACGAGCTCCATCTGCAGTACGCCACCATTGGTGTAGCTCACGAGCACCCACTTTCCAGACGGGCTTGCCTTGGCGACGAGACCGGGGAGCGGCCCCGCGATGCTTGAGAAGTTTCCCTTGCTGTCAACGAGGAAGGCGGCTCCCGGAAGCGTTGCTGACGGCTTGGTATACGCGAGGTACTGATTCTTTCCAGCAAAAGAAATGCTTACGGCCGAGAGCGGCGTCGTGAATATTTCGGAAGAATGAGTCCCGTCAGTGCGCGAAAGAGAAGCGACTGAACCATTCACGCCGGAGGCGAGCGTAAGCACACTTGTCGACGAGACTGCTATGTCAGAAAGATCTTGCGGCAGAAAAAATCCGCCGGAACCGTCCGCGGGGAGCGCATAGGAATTAATGGTAGAGAAATCAGTGCCTGAGAGGTAGCGTACAAAGGCGAGCGACGCGTCTGGAAGCCAGGCGGCGGCCTGGATACCGGGCACCGTCCGGTTACTCGTCCGCGTAAGCACTCCGGCATGCACCAGGTAAGAATACACATTCCCGCTCTGGCGCTCGACGTAGCTGACCGTAACCTCGGGGGAGGAACTGGCGCTCGACTTACTATCTGTAACCATCTCGCCCGGCACTATAGGCCCCGCACTTATCTGCACCAGCCGCGCGGAGACGGGGGTCGGAGTGTTTGTTGGGGTAGTAGTCGTACCAGTCTCCCTTGTCGCTAACGTCTGCGCAGCTCCTCCCACAATAGGGAGGCTCGCACTCCCGCTCGGCGCCACCTCGACGGTCGCGGTCTTTGCGAAGAAGTAGAAATAAGCTACCGTCCCAGCCCCGAGGAGGACTATCACGATGGCGATAATAATAAGTGCGCGTCGCATATTTTATTGGAACGATATCCAACCCGGACTACTACTACATTTAATAGCGATTGATGAGTGTGGCTGACACGATAAGTTTTCGGTAAAACATCCATGTGATGTTCCTTGGGGCACCTGAGTACTTGGAGTTGGTGAGCAGGTAATACCGGATCCCGTGGGTACGCTACTAATGCAAGTATCCATACCCTGACCCTGGCAGGTATTTTGGAACTGTACTGCTTGCGACCCATTGTTCGGGTTAGTGTCAGTTACTGCGAGTGGATACAGTGAATTTGGATAGGAAAGAAGACTAGCCCCACTTCTGTTACTTAAATATATGAATACGTAGCTTTGTGATCCACCACATATCACCACCTGGGAAGTGACTACCCCATTTGCATTCGTCGTCGCAGCACCTTGAGATAATTGTCCATTACTACACCACGTTTGCGCCGCAGTATTAGAAGGACAAGTCGCAAATTGGAGGATACCAGCAACGCCAGATATAGTGGTGCACCCAGACGCGGTTTGTGCTGTTCCAGTATCCGCCCCACTCGCCATACCGGCAGGTGCCCCTTGTGGCGTATTGAGCTGAGGGAGATTGAGCGAAAGATTGAGGATACTCGGGTTGATGATGGAGAAGACGAGAACCGGCGAGAGGACGAGGACGAGGCCGAAGATGGCCTGGGTGATGCGTTCTTTACCATCGCTGTGTTTGCTCACCGAATCCTGCGTTGATATTTCGAGCCCCCCCCAGATAATCTCGATGACGGCGAGTATCGCGGCGATACCGATAAGATATTTGTACAGATTATTAAAGAAGTTCGCGAGCCCGGCGGCATCCGCCGTTGTACCTTGGGTAAGACCGGGAATAGGCGCGAGTGCAACGAAGCCATTACCAGTTGTTCCTCCAGCGAAAACATGAGGGATGAATCCGACAAAGAGAATGAAGAGAGAGACAATGAATATTTTTTTCATAGGCCGAATAGGTTAGTGCTCGGCTGCGTACCGAAAAGCAGAGAGAGATTTGTTGCCGCTGTCGTGGACTCGTCCCCGGAGGCGGTGAGCGAGAGTGAGGCGCTTCCCTGCCCGCTCCCTGCCGGACGCAAGGTTATCGAATTGCCCGTCTGTACCGCAGAACCGTTCAGAAACCATTGCACAACAGGTACACCGTTGGTTGTCGGCAGAGAGAATGGCGCGGCGTAGAGTGTCGCCTCCGCGCCACCGATGGTATAGCTCCCCGAGAGCGCGTGACTATAGCGAATACCAAGCAGGGGATCATTTTCATACACGCGCACCGTCGGATCGAGAGCGGAGAGTGAGAGAGAAGCGCCACCGACGAGACTCCCGCTCGCGTTTGTCACAGCGACCGATACGTCGCCCTCGCGATATTGAAGCGGCGAACCGGTAATGATGCTCGATTTGCCGACGCCGGAAGAATCAGGCATTTGTATACCATCAACGGTCCATGCATACGCGTAGGTTGTCGGGCTCGACGTCTTTCCTGTTGCGTCCCTCAAGTTTGCCATGGTGACCAAGCGCACCTCTCCATGAAGCGGCACCAAGGGTTTGCCGGGATAGAGCGGCGGCGCTGAGGAGATAGGCTCGGCAATGAGTATGACGTCCTGAGGTTGGATAGACAATGTCTGATTGTAACTTGCCCCTACTGAAGATATCGTTGCGTGAACATTCGTGATAGTTCCTGCCCCGCCGAGCTGGACAGAGAAAGTACGCACCGAACCCTTATACGTCTCTTTGCCGCCAACCGAGACGGTCAAGGTCGCGTTCGTGAGATTAAGAGAACTTGACATGACAGAGACTATTGCTTGGCTATAGGGTGAGGGATACTGCGGGCTCGCCGAGAGTGAAAAAGTGTCGCCATTTATGTTCCCCAGCCCCGGGAAAGACTGTGCCCCTGCCGCCAAGGGCAATAAAAGGGAGGCAAGAAATGTTGCGAAAAGTCCAAAACGCATATCTCTAGTATATAGCCTCGGCGAGGTGTTTATGCAGCTTTACTCACAGAACTGTAGGTGTCGTCATTTGCCGCTCCTTGTTGCTCAAATTGTGCTTCCACACTAAACTCCTCCTCTTCTTTAGCTTGTTGAGTGGCTTCTTCTGCATATTGTTCTTCATTTGCCGCTTCTTGTTCCATAAACCGTGCTTGTTGCGCCGCCTGTATTTGCATTATCTGCAGAGCTTGCTGGTTTCGTTCCTGCAGTTGCGCATCCGCATTTTCTTTTTCCCATCTTTCATGCGCCGCCTTCTCGACCTTTATTTGCCGCCGATACAGTCTCCAGAGGATAACTGAAAATGCCGGAAAACTGCCGATAAAAGGAATTTCAGCTACTCCCAGACCTGCCACAAGCCAAAGCAAACCGCTTTTGTTTACCTTGAATATGCGCGCGTTGGTTATCATAAGCAATAGAACAAGGGTGAGAAATCCGGCAAAACCAACAGCCATTGCCATCACAGCGCCAAAAGCCGCAGTCGCTCCCGCCACTGCCGTTCCCGCCGCAATAGCGGCCGCAGAACAAATCAGTCCCGCAGTTTTTGTCCCCAGTAGCCCGAATGTAACCATCTGCACGACACCGCTTGCTTTTACCGTGCAATACACTGCGGCCAGCGCCGGTCCGGAAATTACAAACCACTCAAACATAAAACGGAGCGCATCAAAGATAAAAGCAATGACAATGACGGGTAGAGCCTTGCCCAACGTCATCACTGGCGGCTCCTGGCTACTTCTTTTCCGCGGCATACCGATCCTTCTCCTGCTTGATTGCGATGAGTTGCGACGGATCGGAGGTGATTATTTGGTCTTCGGTATAGCTCGCAACGATCTTGATCGCGACATGCTTCAACCCCGCAAAGAAGAGCCCCTCGCCCACGCCGGCTTCAAGTAGGAGGTATTTTTCTTCATCGGTGAGATTGAACGTCTTCTGGATCACGTCAATGGTTGTCGGCGATTGTTTCAATAGTAATTGCAGTGAAGAGTTGGTGAGGATGGGCCGCCCATACGGACTGCTCAAAAAATCCTCGACATCTTGAGTAATCGTGCAAAGACCCAAATAATATTTACGCCCGCGCTTCGCAAGCGAGTAGAGGAAAGAGGCGGTATCCTCGCTCTTCATCATCCACCACGCCTCATCAATGATCATCAGCCGTTTTTTGATTTCATGACGCACCGCGTTCCAGATGTAGTGCATGATGATATACATCGCCACCGGCTTGAGCTCGTCCTCCATATCGCGTACCGAGAAGACAATGAACTGCTGCTTGATGTCGATATTGGTCGGCTGGTTGAGGAATCCCGCCCACGTACCGCGGGTATATTTTGAAAGTCGTTCGACCAACGATTCGCTCCCCTCCATACCGGAGAGCACCTGCTCGAAGTCGGAAAGCACGGGCGGCTCTGCCCCGGTGAAGTCGGTGTCGCCCGTGATGTCTTTAAGCGCATACGTCTCGCTGATAGCGCGATCAACGATGGCATCTTCCTCGGGCGAGAGCCCGGAGAGCATGATGCGAAACAGTCCGACAAGATTGATGATGTTTGAGCGCAAAATATCTTTCGGGTCCTCATCCTCCTTAACCGGCGGAAGGTCAAACGGATTGATGTGGTGTTCGGAGGAGAGCGAGATATGGAACGAGCGCCCTCCAGTCGCTTCCGTGAGTTTTTCGTACTCGCGTTCGGGGTCGATGACAATGACATCCGTGCCGAACATAAGGGAACGCAGAATCTCCAGCTTCGTCGCATAACTCTTGCCGGAACCAGACTTTGCGAAAACAACGGAGTTGAAGTTCTCAAGAGAGAAACGGTCGAAAAGAATGAGTGAAGAATTGTGTCGATTGATGCCGTAGAGGATGCCACGGTCACTCGTAAGGTCAAAAGAAACAAAGGGGAAGAGTGAAGAGAGTGGTGCGGAATTTAGTTTTGAGTTGACGAGGAGCTCGTCGCTTCCAAGTGGGAGGCACGAGCGAAACCCTTGCTCCTGCTGGAAAAGAGCAGGTTTGGTGTAAACGAGTTTAGCGTCAAGAATGCCGCGGATGTCACCTTCTGTCTTATCAATCTCCTCTTTGGAGTCGCCATAGAGCGCAAGGTAGAGTCCGACATCAAAGAGTTTTTCCTGTGCCTGTTGCAAACTATCGCGCAAACTCTCAAGATCTTGGAAGGCAGTATCGAGCAGAGGATCACGGACCAGTCCCTTTGCCTCCCGTTCGCCAATCTGGCTCTGCACTTCCGCGACTTTCTTTTGGAAGCCACGAAGCGCCTGTTCCGTTTCAATCGGGTGGATAAAGAGAGAAACATCAAGCACTTTGTCGAGATTGATGACCGGAGAGAACCAGCTGTCAGTAAGGAAACGCGGATAGGAGATGGTATAAAATGCGCGGACGAACTTCTCTCCAAGCTCGACTTCGCGCGAACCGATCTTGAGTGCCGTCGGGGCAATCGTATCGACGAGATCCAAGGAGCTCTGTTTGTAAATATCCTTCGGAAGAACTGGCATGGCCGCCATGGCGTCTTCCTTTTTACGATTTAGGAAATCAAGAAGTGACATATCAGTTGTCGAGGCGAATAGGGTTCTCAAGCTCCCCCGGATTGAAAGAGCGGTAGAGAAGCTCGATAACTTCTTCAGTGCCAAGCGGGACTGCGCGGACGCCGGTGCCGGAGAGCCCTCCCCTGACGAGATTGAGCCTCTGTTCCAGTTGCGCCCGGTCCTGTTCAAACGAAGTTTCGGCCGCTGAGTTCTTTGCCGTTGCATTCTCGTGCCACAGGAAGCTAACTGTTTTTGCAGCAGAAACGTGTGACGAATAGGGTACGACGATATAACACGATTTTGTCATGATGTTCGCTTGGTCGACGAAGGATCGGACGAATTCAATGTACTCACGCAACTGGATTCGCATAAGCTCAGTTTTTTGCTCCGGCGCCTTCTCTTCGAGGAGCGCGAGATAAGGACGTAAGTCCATCTTGCGCGAATTGATGACAATCTGGATGGAAAAATCGAGCGTATTGAGGAAGTTCTGGAACCCCAACGTGATGGCATGTTGTTCCTCGGCTGATTTGAGTCCGAAGTTAATAGAAGAACAAATAAGCACGCCGCGATAACCGCCATCTTTGAGAATAATGGTTCCATTCCGAATCTCCTTGACAGGAACAAACTGCTGCGTTGCACTTACTGTTTTTGTGGCCATGCTACTTTGTTTGTTCGTCCGAGGTCGCGCGTGGTACATCCAGCGACCAGGCGAGCTCCGAGAGTTTGCCTCGGGTGAGTTTCGGTGTCCCTCGAATGGGTCGCGCGGCCGCTTCCGCGGCGGCCGCGGCGGACGCGGTGGCCCGTTTTTGTTTGATATTTGGTTGCCGCTGCGTCCAGAGAAAGAATTTCGCACCGGTGTAATAGTTAAAGCCGGCTTCAAGCATCTCAATGAACGACTTCCCGTTTACCTTATAAAAAGAGAGCGCTGCCGCAAGTGCCACCACCAATGCCGAAAGCAGGAGGGCAAAGAGTATCGGCAGATAGACGAAGAAAACGACACAAAGCCCGCCAGCACCAGCGACATAGATAAACTGCTTCAAGGTCAAGGGCCCGATAATCTTATCCTCAACCTCGATGAATTGCGGCACTTGGTACTCCATCTGCTCCAGTATACCAGCCACACCTCCCGCTACGCGCCACTGCCCTTGATATCTTTTGACTGAATCGGGCTCTCGATGCCCGGTGACCATTTTGCATTGATGGGGCCGAATTTCTTTTCATATTCCTCTACTTGATGCGAGAGGCTCTGTACGAGGCGTTTCATATGCTGCGGCGTAAGCGCATAGGCCACCGTAGTTTCTCCGACATTCATGAGCATAACGAAATTCTCTTCCGAGTGGCCCGCGACGACATTTTCGCAGAATTGCTTCGGGATTTTGTTGAAGTCCATGTGCTCACTATATACCGCTACCCGTTAACAGTCCAAAAAGCCAGAGAACGAGATTAAAAAACGGCCCGGCGAAGATATACGAGAAGATAAGGAGAAAAAGAATCAGCGAGAGCGCGCCTGCCGTGCGAACCCGATGTTCAAAACCACTAAAACCGGAAGCAAGATGCCAGGGGAGCGCAGAGCGCAGGGCCGTGAATCCGTCTAAAGGCGGAAACGGAATGAGATTGAAGAGACCGAGGAAGAGGTTAACGAATGAAATCGTTGCGGCCAAGGAAAGAGCGGTCTGGTCGAATCCGATTGTCGAACCGAAACGCACCACGAGCCCGAAGACGACGGCAAGAAAGAGGTTCGTCGCGCTTCCCGCGAGAGCGACCAATGTCTCGCCCCATCGCTGATTTCTTAGATTGTACGGATTATAAGGTACCGGCTTCGCCCAACCGAACAGTATTGGAGATTGGGTAAAGATGAGAAGCGCCGGGATAATGACGGAGCCCATAAGATCAATGTGGGGAAGCGGATTGAGCGTGAGGCGTCCGGCGAGTCTTGCGGTCGGGTCGCCGAGCGAATTGGCGGCATAGCCGTGCGCCACCTCGTGGGCGATGACGGAGAGAATAAGAACAATGAGGGCGAGGATTGAAGTCATGTTTGCTGGTTTCGTATCCTATGTTACCATGCGACGACTATGGCACGCGCCTGCGACATCACCGGTAAGAGTACGCAAATCGGCGGGCGGTACTCTAACCGCACCCGTGCGACGCAGTTCAACCCCACCGGCAAGGTCCGCCGCAAGGCCAATCTCCAGAAGCGCCGTATCTTCGTGCCCGAATTGAATAAGACCGTCATCGTGGATGTCTCGATGAAGGGGCTCAAGACCATCAAAAAGAACGGCGCCTTTTCCGCGCTCAAGAAGGCCGGGGTTATTTAATCCCTTCCCCGTTTGACGTGTAGACGCTCACATTTCCGGCAATAAGCACGAGAAACAGAACAAGATAGAAAACTCTCGGCAGTGCGCACGACATAGGCGAAGTATATGGTAAATTATCTCTCTATGACCTACCCAACAAAAACATTCAAACTCCCGACGCTAGAGGGGATTTCAGAGAAGCAGATGAAGGTGCACCTCGCGCTCTATGAGGGCTACGTGAAAAACATAAATCTCATCATGGAGAAGCTCGAAGCCGTGCGCGAGGGAACCCTGGAGCTTGACCCATACATCGTCGCGGAACTGCGTCGCCGTTTCGCCTTCGAGTTTGACGGCATGCGCATGCACGAATATTACTTTGAACAATTTGAGGGAGAGAAAGGCGGCAGTCCCGAGTCAGGGCTCGCCAAGGCCGCCGCCGAGAAATATGGAAGCGGTGAGGACTTCATTATGCATATTAAAGAAGTCGCCGGGAGCCGCGGCATCGGCTGGGTCGTTGTCTACAAAGACCCGATCGGCAAGACGCTCCACACCACCTTTGTCGCTGACCACGAGGTTGGCCAGCTCGCGGGACTCCCTATCCTCCTCGCCCTCGATCTCTGGGAGCACGCCTACATGGTAGATTATATACCCGCAGAGAAGAAAAATTATATTGATGCTTTCTTCGCGAATCTCAACTGGAGTGTTGTCGAGAAGCGTTTTAACGAAGCAGCATAGACAAGTACTGAGTACGCGGCGAGCACAAGCAAGAACGTAAAAATAATCGGCCACCAACTCGTGAAAAACAACGACCGCACAAACACTCTGCCCATAAAATTGAAACAACAATAATAAGCATGTTCATGCGCCGCGATCCATCGCGGCGTTGGCCAGGGCGTCGGCGTCACCGTTCTCTTCGCGTGGGACATGGGTGAAGGAGACCGTACCGAAGGTCGCGGCGACCCGGGCCAGGCGCGCGAACTGTTCTTTCATGACCGGGTGTTTCACTTTGTAGATTTTATTCATCTGCTTCACGACGAGCTCACTGTCCATCTTTACTACCACTTCCGTTTCCCCCCGTTTCCCCTCGGGGACTATTTTTGATAATGCCGCAAAGGCGAGAATTACCGCCTCATATTCTGCAAAATTGTTGGTGCGCGTCCCGAGAAATTGAGAGACGCTCGCGACCGAGTTGCCGAATTCGTTGCGAATCATCGCGCCCGCACCTGAAGGCCCCGGGTTCCCTCGTGCACCACCGTCGGCATGGATAGAGAATTTCATGCCGCCATCATACCAAGCGGATATCTAGAAGTCGTAGGCGGATCGGATTGCCGCGGCTGAAAGTATCGCGCTCCACATGAGCAATCAGGTTCGCGCGGCTCCCCCGAGTGAATGCTTCTGTGGCACGCGCAACAGCTCCTTTTGCAAAGAAGGTAACCGCATCAATGCTCCCCTTTCTCCCGCCGATGTCAATTTTTAATTTCAAATGCTCCTCTCCTTTTCCGAAACGTGAAATCTCTTGGACTATAACCTCGCGTAGAAGAAACACTGGTTTTGGATTCTGTTGACCAACGGGAGCGAGCCGCTCCACGTTCTTGAGGAACGAAGTATTGACCTCTTCCGGAGTGATTACTGCATCGGCATGTTGAGAAAGGCTATCTTCAAATGTTTTTCCGCTCATGAGGCGTTCGTGCGCCTCAACAAGACGGTCTTCGAGAAAAAATACTTCAGTATCTCGCACGGTGAATCCGCCCGAGGCCGCATGACCACCGAATTCCACAAATGTTTCTCCGGTCGCACGCATGAGCTCCAGTATGTGCGTGGCACCGCCGCTCCGCACCGACCCTTTGAGGCTCAAGTTCCCCTCTCTCCCCCAGAGAAATACCGGTCGCTCATATTCCTCGGCGATGGTGTTCGCGACGAGTCCGAGAAGGGCGGGCCGCCACATAGGGTCTCCGAGCGCGATGACAGAGCGCGGCGAGCCGCGCTCTGTCAGACGCGCGTGCACGGCGCGCGTGATGGCGCCCGCCTCCGCCTTTCTGGTCCGATTCGCCTTCTCCAATTTCTTTGCGAGCAAGTCCGCCTCGCTCTCATCGCTTGTGGTGAAGAGACGGAATGCCTCGCGCGCGTCTCCGATGCGGCTCGCGGCATTCACCCTCGGAGCTACCATGAAACCAACGTCATCTTCGGTGAGCGTGCGTTGGTTCACGCGCATCCCGCGGCACAACTTCTGCAGGCCGAGACGCGGCGACTTCCGCATCACAAGGAGTCCGTACGTCGCAAGCACGCGATTCTCGTCAACGAGCGGCACCATATCCGCGATAGTGGCGAGCCCGACCATGTCCAAGAGCCACTTCTCCCATCCTTCCGGCACCTTCGAGCGAAGCGACGGCTCGAGGACGAGCGTCGCACAGACGAGCTTCCATGCGACACCCGAGCCGCAGAGCCCGTGGAATGGATAGGTCTCATCGGCGCGCGCGTTCGGATTGAGAACCGCAAACGCCGGCGGCAAACCAGCCGGTGCCGGCAAGTGATGGTCGGTGACGATGACCTCCATGCCGAGTTCGTTCGCGCGAGTGACCGGTTCGACATCAGTGATACCCGAATCCACAGTGACAATAAGTTTCACACCCTTTTTCGCAAGATTCTCGACGCCGCCTTTGTTCATGCCGTAACCCTCATCGTGCCGGTGTGGAATGTAATTTTCAAAATTCGCGCCCGACTTCAAAAGGAAATCGTGCATGAGGACACCTCCCGGAATCCCGTCGCAATCGTAATCGCTCCAAACGGCGATTCTTTCCCCTGAAAGAATCGCCGCCCCGAGTCGTTGTGCTGCGCGCGGCATATCAGTCATCAAAAGAGGATCGTGCAAATGAGTATTGTAAGAAGGATTAAGAAATCTCGCGGCGCCCTCCTTGGTCATGATGCCGCGACGCGCAAGAAGTGCGGCAGTGAGATCGTCGTATGCGGCGAGTTCTTCGCGTACCGCGTCGGTTAAGGGCTCGTGGAGGGGAAACATACAAGTTGTATTAGGCAGGGTATAGGTTGTAGAATGAAACGCAATGGAGGATTGCGTATTTTGTAAAATTGTTCGTGGCGAGTTTCCCTCGCACCGGGTCTATGAAGACAAGAAATTCATCGCGTTTCTCGATATTCGTCCCCTCGCTCCCGGGCACATGCTCGTTATCCCCAGAGAACACTACCGATGGGTCTGGGACATACCGGATATCGGTACCTATTTTGAAGTTGTTCGAAAGTTGGCACAAGCGCTCCAGAAAGCATTTGGTCCGATTGAAGAAGTACACGCACGTGTCATCGGCGAAGAGGTAGCGCATGCGCATGTTTGGATCTATCCCGCTCCCGATAAGGTTGAGGGCGACAAAAACGATTTTGTGGGCAATGCAGAAAAGATTCGTCAGGCGCTTGCGTGAAGGGTCAAGGCCTCGATACCCAGGAGTGTTCCTTGTGCAAGGAAGTCCAACATAGCGCCGCCACCGGTGGAGACGAAGGAGAAGCGCGGTAAAATCCCGAGGCCTTCAATAGCGGCGATTGTGTCACCGCCGCCAATGACTGAATGCGCATTCGAGTCTGCGATGGCGCGCGCGAGACCATTGGTCGCGTCAACAAATCCATTCTCGTAATTTCCCAAAGGACCGTTCCAGAGAACGGTTTTCGCTTTTGCGGCAAGCCCAGCAAGAAGTGCGACGGTACCTGGCCCATGGTCCAAGATGATTTCATCGGGCCGCACGTCTCCGTTTGGGGCGACGCGCGCCTGTGAGAGCGCATCCGGAGAGCCAATGCTGCCGGCGGGTATCACCAGCGAGTCTACCGGTATTACTAGCTTCGGATGAGCAAGTATTTTCTTGATGGCATTCTCATCTCCTCCCGATACGAGCGATTCCCCCACTTCATACCCCGACGTCTTGAGGAAGTCATTCGCGAGCGCGCCACCAACAAACACATTCGCATATGTTTTTAGAAGTTTTGTGAGAACTGCCTCCTTCGTACTGAATTTCGCTCCGCCGATCACCGCGAGAGAGGGATGTTTCGGCGCAAGCGCGTGCGAAAGCTCTCGCACCTCTTCTTCAAGAAGAAGGCCGGCGTACGAAGGCAGAAGTTTAGGAACGCCGACAATGGAGGCGTGCATGCGATGACATGTATCGAAACAGTCTTCGACGAAAATATCGGCAAGCTCCGCGAGTTTTTGTGCGAAGGCGGGACTATTCTCCCGCTCACCGCGGTCGCGCCGCAGATTTTCCAAGACGAGAATATTGCCAGGAGAAAGGTTGCGAATAGCCGCGCGTGCGCCGACACCGACAGTCTCGCCGAAGAATGAGACGCCGGGAATAAGGGTGCCAAGCGCTTCTGCGACAGGCTTAAGCGTCTCCGTCCCCTTTTCACCGAGGTGGCTTATGAGTATGACCCGAGCGCCTTGTTCGGTGAGGAAGCGAATAGTCGACAGAGCGCGCCGCAAACGGTAGTCGTTCACCACCCTTCCGTTCTCGACCGGCACATTTAACGCCGCGCGTACCAGTATCGGAATATTTTCTAAAACCCGTATAGCGCGAACCGTGCGCATGTTATCGAAGTTGCTTTACGAGCGAAGCGAATGCGTTTTGATCGACTGAGGCATGCCCGATGAGAAAGCCGTCGACGCCCGAGCTCGCCGCGAGATTGCGCACATTGGCAACCTCAACCGAGCCACCATAAAGCACGAGAGAATGGAGAGAACTTTTCCCTGGCAGAAGTTCCGCGATAACCTTGCGGATGTAGAGCACCATCTCGGCAAGATCGTTCGGACCGATGGCCTGCGCTGCCGTTTTGCCGATTGCCCAGAGCGGCTCATAGGCGACGATGACCTTTCCGCGTTCTTTCGGCACGAGTGATTCAAGAGCGACCGTTAACTTTTCGCGCACCAGCGCGAGATAGCGACCCTCTCCGTCGCGCTCGCTCTCGCCGACACAGAGGATGGGCGTGAGTCCGTGAGCAAGGGCGTGAGAGAGTTTTTCGGCGATGAGCACGTCGGTGTCACCGGCCGCGCGGCGCTCGGAATGGCCGAGGATTGCATACGTTGCGCCTGCGGCGGCGTAGGTCTGCGCGGTTACCTCGCCTGTTTTCGCGCCGCCCGTTGTTGCCGAGACGTCTTGTGCCGCGAAGGCGACGGCCGACTTGTTTCTCACCGCGAGCGCGCCAAGCAAGGGCGCGGGCGGCGCGAGCACGAGCGTACTACCGCTCGTCTTCGCGAGCCGCTTGCTTATTGCGAAAAGATTCTTTGCTTTGGCAAGTTCCTCCACATACGCTTTCCAGTTGGCAACAATAAGCATCAGAAAAAGGATACCACGCGAATATCCGCGCGCACATGCGCACTTATTGCTGCTTCCAATCGACGAACTGCCACTGGGTTGACGTAATGGGAGTGAATGGCGGCGGGTTTGTCGAATTCTGCCGGTCAAAGGCGTCAATACGAGTCTGATAGCCCGCATTCAAGCCGCTCCCGCAGCCGTTGACCCATGCGGTGCCCGTGCGGAGGTTCGAAACGGTCGTGCCAAGAATGGTGAGCGAACCGCGCGGCTCATAGAGGCCGTTACAGCCGCCGCTTGGGTAATAATAGTAGTTGCGTCCAAACGCTCCCGATTGCGCGATAAAGATGCCGTTAAGTGTCATGTCCGTGGGCGAGTCGGGAGCAATGAGAATGTCGTGCTCTCCGATAACGGTGAGTCCATCGCTGCCATCGGTAGAGGCGTAGGTGAGATTGCCGCGCAAGACGACATCCGGCGTAACGCCGGTATTGGTCACGTTCGCGACGACAAGTGTCACCTTGCTCGGGATGACGCCCTCGATCCAGGTATTATCCTCGACGAAGATAAGGCCGCAATTTGTAGGGATCGTGTACGTTTTATAGGCGGCTTCGTTTCCGATGAGTGTGTAGTCGTTCGTGTAGCCGGACGATCCGTCGACCGGATAGACGTTTGAGAGCGTAGTGACATTGGATACTTGCCGTACGGTCAGTGTCCCGTCAGCGTTGAAAATGAGATGATATCCCTTATGGTACGCTGCGCTCTGCTTGTTTCCGGAACTGTAGCGTGACAGGTAGATGCCGCTCGTCTGCGCGGCCGCTTTGAGCGAGGTAAAATTTGCCGCGATACCGGCGAAATCAACCTGCGGCGTCGGGTAGGCCCAGAGCGTTTGGTTCCCTCCCGTGCCGACGATGCCCGGCGCGGTCTTTTGTTCGGGCGAGCAGCCGAAATTACCCGTGCAGTCCCAGGTTGAGAGCGAGCTTGAGACGGGAGCGTTTACGGTGCCGTCCATACGGATGCCTCCGTTGCTGTGGTACGGGCCGTTGATGATGCGGTCGGCGCCCGCCCACACACTACTGTTTACGACGTAAGAATAGGCTGCGACTGAGGGTGCTGCATAGCGCGCGACAAGCGTCGTACTAACACCCGGTGCATCGGTTGGGACGCCAGTACTCGAGACGCTAATCGATTGTACTAAGCCGCAGGCGCTGTTGCCGGCGATGGAGAGGGTGTACGTTCCTGCCGTACCGCCCTCCGGATCGGCGTAGCTTATCGAGTAGGGACCGGCATGACCGGTGCCGTTTTGTGTGTCGCCCGGGAAGTGCGAAAGGAACCAGCGATAGTATTCGAGACCGGCTTCGGCGATACCGAAGGATTCGATGCGCGCCCGCGTTAAGTCCTGGGCATGGTTTTGAGCGAGCACGAAGCCCGAGAGCGCAGTGAGCACGGTGAAAAAGATGCCGCCGAAAACGAGCACGAGAAGCATAATCGAACCGTGCAATCTCCGTTCATTTTTCATAATTGGTTCTTGAGGTTACGCAGCGTCGCGCCGCCTGAGAGCGTGAAGGAAACCGGTGCTCGATTCACATTCACATCAACGACGACGGTAGTTTCTATGGATGCTATTTTCGAAATATTTACCGGAGCCGTGAGTTCGGTTCCGGTGTTGTCGAAGTAGCGGAAGATGGGCATCGACGAGTCATTCACAATAGAACTCGCAACGGTTGTCGTCGCAGACGGAGTGCCGCCGTAAACGGGAGGATTTCCCGCCGGTTCCGCGATCGCGCGATAGAGCGTACCTCCTTGGAGCGTGTAGGTCACGCGTTCGATGGCTGGATTGCTGTTTATATTCGCATAAAAGGTAATCGACGAAGTTGCGACTTGAGCGATCGGATAGGATCCATCGCTCCCGTAAGATGCCTCGCGCAGATAGTGCGTTGCGTCTTCGATACCCAGACGTGCCTGCCCGACGGCGATTGATTGTTCAAGCGTATAGGCATTTGTTTTGTAAAAATAAACGAGAAGCATGCCGAGAGTGACAAGGACGATCGCCGTTATTGCGACGACAACGACAGTTTCGATAAGGGTGAAGGCGCGGAGGGTCATGGCAAAATAACGGTCGTCGTTGCAGTATTTCCTGAGACGTTTATAGCGGAGAGCGTCGTCGTCGCGTACCCCGGAGCGGATACGGTGGCCGTGTAGGAGGCGCTGGCGAGACCATTGAAATAAGCGAGGCCGCACGCGGAAGCGGGGATGGTTGCCGCGTAGCCGCTGGTGGTGAGCACTACTTTGGCATTGCCGACAGGGTTATTTGTAGAATCCTCGACGAGGATGGGAAGCGTATTGGTCGAGGGCGTTCCGACAAGGAGCGCCGTCGAGGTCGCCGTGGCTGGTGCGAGCTGATAGGGCATGTTGGGACAGCTTTCGATAAGCGAAGCCCCAGAGAGCGCGAGTGAATACGCGTCCCATTCAAGCGATTCGGTCTTCTGTCCCGCTCCGTTGGTAGTGTCGGTCACTATCGTTTTATAAATCGGCGCATTATTCGCATCGGTGCCGATGGTCTTTGCTCCGGTGAGCGTGAATGCGACGTTCGGAAGAGGCATTGGCCCCTCGGTGTGCGAGAGCGACCAGTCGAGAAGCGAGGGTGTCGTCGTTGTCGAGTCGCTCGTGAGCTCTGCGAGAAGCGTGATCTCGGGATAGCTCGAGGTCGCGATATCGGTGAGCGAGACTGGGAATGCTGAGAATCCGGCGCTATTGCCCGCGAGCACGGTGTCGGGGAGCGGATTGCCCGTCGCGTCGGCGACGCGGACAATCGCCGCTGTGCCTAAAGGCGTAGAGATGTCGGCGGAGAGAACGCCCCAGCCATCGAGTCCGTTTGGTGCAAGCAAGATGGACTGTGCCGCTCCAGAGAGCGCTTGGCTCGCAAGGGTGAGCGCACCTCCGACAACCTGGGTATTGGTCTGCACGGCGAGATTAGAGGCGTCGGTAAAAGTGTCGCTAAAAGCAGTCGTCACCGCAGGCGAGAGTGTCGAGAGGGAGAGCGTCGTGAGCCAATCAATGGCAAACGTTGCGCTCGTGGTCTGGTCCTTTACTACCGTAAGGTAGCCTGGATTCGGATTCACGTTCTGGCTTGTCCGAGCATAGGTTTGCGCGCTTGAGTACCCGGTGCGCGATACATAGACCTGATATTCAGAAGAAGTTGCCGCACCGCCAATCAACACAAGACCGTTCGCGTTTGTGAAGGTGGTCAAGTTGACCGTTGGCGAGATTGTGGTATTGACGATATTCACGGTCGCGCCGCTCATGCTTGCGCCGGTGGCATCGACGACATGCAGAGAGAGCGTGCCGCCGCCGGTTGACGACTCGATGCCCGGCGGCGCGAAGTTGGATATGAGCGCGACCGATTTCATGAGACCGCTCAAGGAATAGGAGACGACGACTTTTCCTATTTTGTAATCGGTCGTAATGCCGTCAGTATCCTGTGTTCCTATGCCGTCGGCAGGGTCGTCATAGTACGTAATGTAGGTGCGCACCGTGTAGGGAATACCGTCAACCGTGGAGGTCGCCATTTGAGGCACGAGGCCCGAGGGGATACCGCCCACCGTGCCGAGCGCATCGTAAGAAAGTCCTCGCAGATATTCCATCTGCGTGTTTGCGAGCTCGACGCTGGCAGCCTTTGCCTTTGAAAGCGTCGAGAGTACGAGCGACGCTCGGAGGACGCCGAAGAGCGCGAGAAAGAGGACGAGCATGAGTGCAATACCGACGATGACATCAATGAGACTGAACCCTTTGAGTTCGCGGGACATTAAAATGCCGATGAGAGCGAATAAATCGGCGCAATCATGGAAACAGCGAAGACGCCGACGACCGCGCCGATGATGAGCATAAGCACCGGCTCGATGATGGTGGAAAGATCTTTTGTTTTCTCGGCAACATCACTCTCATAGAATTCGGCGATCTGTTTCAGCATTTCGGCGACCTTGCCGGTCTCTTCTCCAACGGAGAGCATATCGCCCATCAGGATAGGATATAATTTCGTGTTTTCTGCAAATGATGTCGAGAGAGGCTCGCCTTTTTTAATGCGGGCCTCGGCCTCCTCGATGACCTTCGCGAAGGCTCTCGCATGCACGACTTCTTTTGTGATGGAAAGAGCATCAAGCACCGGCACGCCAGAAGAGAGGAGAGAGGAGAGCGTGCGGGAGGCGCGCGCAGTATAGGTCTCGCGAACGATTTAATTTATAACTGGCATATGGAGCGAGACTGCGAGCACGAGGGCGCTCCCTGTTTTGGACCGTACGAACATAGCGCCGCCGACCACCATCACGACGATCGCCACGAGCACAAGTACGACGTTGTTTACCATAAAGTTGGACAAAGCGACGATGATGCGCGTGGTGAGCGGCACCTGCACTCCCAATTCGGTGAAGGTATTTGTCAGCGTCGGCACCACATAGATGAGCATCAAGACGCCGACGATGACGATTGCGGTTATGACGATCGCCGGATATATCATCGCGCCGCGAATCTTCCGGACGAGATCTTCCGAGCGCTCCATCTGGAGACCGACGACGGAGAGCGATTCGGACAAAGAGCCCGATTCCTCTCCCGCCTTCACCATCGCGATAAATAATGGAGAGAACACTTTCGGATATGCGGCCAAGGCCTCATTGAATGAAGACCCTCTTTTAATGGCTTCTGAAAGTCCGGTGGAAACCGCTTTCAGGCGCTTGTTGCCCGACTGGCGCTCGATGACCGAGAGTGCGCGCGAGAGCGAAAGTCCGGCCGTGATCATCGCAGACATGTTTTTCGCCATGCGGATTATCTCGATGCGCTTCACGCCGGTACCGAAGGTGATGGAGAGCCATGCGGGGAGCTTGAATCCCTGCCCCCCTTCGCTTAAGTTGATAACAACGCCGCCATCTTTCTGTATCTGATCATATACCGCAAAGCGCGAGGGAGCTTCAACGGCGATTGTTTGGTCTGCCGCGCCCCCTTTCCGTACCGTAACGTTGAATTTCATATTATTCGCTTACGGCGCGCAAGACTTCTTCAAGCGAGGTGATGCCGCGCGCGGCCTTATAGAGTCCGTCCTCGCGCATCGTGAGCATCCCCTCTTTGTGTGCCTGCGCTTCGATAGCGTCGCTCGTACTTGAGTGGAGGATGATGTCACGGATTGTGGACGAAACGGAGAGGACCTCGTGAATACCGATGCGACTCTTATAGCCGTCCTCGGATTCGGCCGATGGCACCGGCCGATAGAATTGGAGGTCGTCGATTGACGACCCTTTCTTTACCAACTTCTCATCCTCAAGAGCCTTGAATGCAACATCAAATTCTGCATCGGTTGCGATTTTCGCCCGCGCCGTCTTGTCAAGGGAATACGCTTCCTTCTGCTCGGTAAGCCTGCGCACGAGCCTTTGGCCTATGATGACCCGAACGGTGGAAGTGAGAAGGAACGGCTCAACGCCCATGTCGATAAGACGCGGGATCGCGCCTGCGGCGCTGTTGGTGTGAATGGTCGAGAGCACGAGGTGGCCAGTTAAGGCCGCGTTGATAGCGAGCGAGGCCGTCTCGCCGTCGCGGATCTCGCCGACCATGATGATGTCCGGGTCCTGGCGCACGAGCGAACGAAGTCCGTTAGCGAAGGTGAACCCTATCTGCGGCGCCACTTGCGTCTGGTTCACGCGCTTCATCTGGTATTCAATCGGGTCTTCAATGGTAGAGATGTTGACGTCCGGCTTGTTCAGGATATCGAGCATGGTGTATAGCGTCGTCGTCTTGCCGGAGCCCGTCGGCCCGCTGATGAGGATGATACCGGTCGTTTGCGCGAGCGCTTTGTGGATGCGCTCCATATTCTCTCCGTGAAGGCCGAGCACGTCGAGGGTGAAACCCTCGCCGGTCTCGCGCAGAAGGCGCATGACAGTCTTCTCACCGAAGAAGGTCGGGAGGATGGAGACGCGGAAGGAGACGCGGTCGGCCTCCGTCTCCACCTTGAATCGACCGTCCTGCGGGAGGCGCTTCTCGTCCAATTTCAAGTTAGAAAGCACTTTGATGCGCGCGACGATGCCCGCTGCCGCATTCTTCGGTAGAGTCATTGCGTCGTGCAGGATGCCGTCAATGCGGTAGCGGACCAGCACTTCGGTCTCCATCGGTTCTATGTGGATATCGGAGGCGCCTTGTACAATGGCGTGCCGGAGCAGGGTGTCGACGATGCGCACGATCGGCAAATCCTCAGCCATCTTTTTCAGATCATCGCTCGAGAGGTCTTTATTGCCTTCCCCGACAACGCGTATCTTCCCTGCTTCAGTAGAGATGATGTCGCCGAACTCGTCCTTCAGCGATTTCTGATACTGCAGGAGCGTTGATTTAATGCTCTCGGTATCGGTAAGCCGCGGCAGTATCTTGAGACCCGTCTTCTTACGCACCGAATCTATCGACGCGAGGTCGCCGACGTCGAGCATCGCCACCTCAAGAGCATTACCCTCTTTCTTATAGGCAACAATATTGTGAGTGCGTGCTATGGGTTCCGGAATGAGCGCAAGGACGTCAGAGGGAATGCGATATTCCTTTAAATTGATGAAGGGTATGCCGAGGACGTACGCCTGGATGCGCCGGAGCGCGTCTTCGGTCAGAGAACCGCGCGAGACGAGCATGTCACCGAGCGATTGTCCGCGCGTCCTCGCCTCCTCCGCGGCCGTATCGATCTCCTTCTTGGCGACGAGGCCCGAATCAATGATGAACTCTTTCAGTTCCCCCTCCGAAACGTGCATATGGGTAAAGTATAGCGTGCTCGACCCTCGTCCGGGCGCGCTTTTCACACGTTATTGACGCATTACGAGGATTTGGTATACTGCCGGCACCTGAAACGTCCGCGCCACGGACTTTCTTTATAAAAGTGCGACATACATATTCCATATGATTGATTTAAAGACCATCAATGCAGTGCTTGGAGAGTTCGAGGATCGCGGCATCAGCCGCTCGACCATGATCGACGCCATTGAGAGCGCGATGGCGACCGCCTATAAGCGCGAATACGGCAAGCGCGGGCAGATTATCCGCGCCAAGCTCGACCTCAATACCGGCACGATCTCTTTTGAACAAGTGAAGACGGTGGTAGACGAAACTTCCGTCCGTTTTCCTGCGCCCGACGAGACGCCGGAGACGCTCGCACGCCATTCATTCCATAGCGAGGAGGAACATCTCGCGGAGGGCGAACTGCCGCGCTTCGATCCCGAGAAGCACATTCTCCTGAACGATGCGAAGCTGATGAGACGCGGCGTCGCTGTCGGCGAGGAAATCAGCTTCCCGCTTGAGCCGCAGGACGATTTCGGTCGTATCGCGGCGCAGACCGCCAAACAGGTCGTTATCCAGAAAGTGCGCGAAGCGGAGAAACTCTCCATGATGGAAGAGTTCGGCGAGAAGAAGGGCCAGATCGTGAGCGGTATTGTCCAGCGCATGGAGCGCGGGGCGATTTTCGTCGACCTGGGGCGCACGACGGGCATTATCCCCTACGAGGAGCAGATCCCAGGCGAGCGCTATCGCATGGGCGAGCGCATCAGAGCCTATCTCTACGCGGTCGACGAGGGTTTCCGCGGCGTCTATCTGCGGCTCTCTCGTGCGCATCCGAAGTTCGTGGTGAAGCTGTTTGAGCTTGAAGCGCCGGAACTTGCCGCCGGCTCTATCGAGGTGAAGGCTCTCGCGCGCGAGCCGGGAAGCCGCACCAAGATTGCGCTCTCCTCGCTTGATCCGCATGTCGACCCAGTCGGCTCGCTCGTCGGCCAGCGGGGCGTGCGTGTTTCCACTGTGATGAGCGAGCTTGGTGGCGAGCGCATCGACATCATCGAATGGAACGACGACGCGAAGGAGTTCGTGAAAGAAGCGCTCTCTCCCGCTACCCCGCTTGAAGTTGTGCTCGACGAGGATGATCACCGGGCGACCGTGACTGTCTCCGAAGATGAACAGTCGCTTGCTATTGGCCGCGGCGGGCAGAATGTGCGGCTTGCGGCAAAGCTTACCGGATGGAACATCGACATCGTTTCTACTGGCGGTACCGAGGTTGCGGAGTCCACCGGCGAGACGGTTACCGTCAGACCGAGCGAGGAGGACCCGGCAGAAGCGATAGGCGCCATGCCGACCGAGAGCGTTGAAATAATTACGGACGAAGCTCCACAAACCACGGCTCTTCCTGCTGAAGAAGAGCTTGCCGAACTTCCGGCAAGTGACGAGACGGTAGCTGACAAGGAAGAAGATCGCGACAAGGCGAAGGATGAGTAATATAATCAACGTATATGAACTTGCTACACGACGTTGACCCAGGTACGAAGAAGGAGATGAATGTCATCATCGAGATTCCCAAGGATTCGCACAACAAGTACGAGATCGATAAGAAAACCGGCCTCATCAAGCTCGACCGCGCGAATTATTCTTCTGCCGCATATCCCTTCGACTATGGGTTCGTTCCGCAGACGCTCTGGGACGACGGCGACGCGCTCGACGTCATCATGCTCACGACGTATCCGCTCAATGTGGGTATTTTAGTTGTGGCTCGACCGGTCGGTATCTTGCACATGGTTGACGGCGGTGATGCTGACGATAAAATCATTGCTGTGCCGGTGGACGACAAGCGCTGGGACGATGTACAGGATATTAAGGACGTGAACCAGCACCAACTCAAGGAGTTCGTGCACTTTTTCGAGACGTATAAGCAATTGAAGGGTAAGCCGGCCGAGGTGAAAATAGACGGATATGAGGGCGCACTACAGGCCGTGGCCGCCTTCGAGCGAGCGCGCAAAATGTATAGCGACGAGAGCAAGAAGTAACCATGGAAAACCAACCGCTCCTTCCACCCGGAACCCCTTCGCACCAGCAGCAGTCTTGGGGCGTCATCATCTCGATCGTCATCATTATGCTCATGATCGTCATCGGTGCATTCTATGCCTGGGGCAAGCGGGTCGCTCAGCAGAATGCGCTCACCGCCTCGACGACTGCGCAGTAACATCTAAACAACCTACTTATGAATATACAAAAACAACCTCGCGCCTCAATGCTCGTCCCGATGGTTATCGAGAAGAGTCAATTTGGTGAACGCGCCTACGACATTTACTCGCGCTTGCTGAAGGAGCGCATCGTCTTCCTTGGCGGATCCATCGACGACGACGTGGCGAATCTCGTTATCGCCCAACTTCTCTTCCTCGAAGCGGAGGATCCGAAAAAAGACATTTCGCTCTACATCAACTCACCGGGCGGCTCGGTCACGGCGACCTTGGCCATGGTAGACACGATGAATCACGTAAAGCCGGCGGTCTCGACGGTATGTGTCGGCATGGCCGCGTCTGGCGCGGCAATTCTTCTCTCTGCGGGAGAGAAGGGTAAGCGCTTCGCACTCCCGAATGCCGAAGTGATGATCCATCAGCCGCACGGCGGCGCTGAAGGTCAGGCGACCGATATTGAAATCACCGCAAAGCAGATCATCAAGCTCCGCGAACGGCTGAATCGCATCCTCGCGAAGAATACGGGCCAGACGCTTGAAAAGGTCGAAAAGGACGTGGAACGTGACTTCTTTATGACGGCGGACGAAGCGAAGAAATACGGCCTCGTCGACCAGGTGTACAAATAGTTCGGGAGTGATAAAGTCTGCTCATACCGCCCCACCGTCCCGCTAATCCGAGCGC
>VFSW01001400.1_pt1 | contig 36802 bp, 42 predicted proteins | sample 5358111 | NCBI WGS metagenome assembly VFSW01 (sample SAMN11554181, study PRJNA540505) | mine drainage metagenome | isolation source: sediment from site ElyBrook_90M | place: USA: Ely Copper Mine, Vershire, VT | collected 2017 | reverse complement strand
TCTCCTTTTTTGCCACTTCCCTCGGCCCCGTCGCAGGACATCAAAAACGGACCCCCGCGGTCCGCTCAACGTCTCATGCTACCACGGCGGCCCCCGGCACGCAAGGACTCGGGCTCGGGGGCCGGCGGCCCCGCTTCCTTCATGCGCCCGGGCGGAATCGAACCGCCAGCCTTGGGCTTAGGAGTCCCCTGCTCTATCCAGTTTGAGCTACGGGCGCACGTACGGATACCTAGCTTTGAAACCTAAGCGTCATGTTCAGCGTAGGAGCTGAATCCGAGTGGGCGTCTCGACCACCGCCCCTTCGACTCTGTGGGTGAAGACGTAGACGCGCACGAGCGTCTTATTCAAAACGAGTTGCCTCGGCCAGCCGGCACACGGAAAAGCCGGGCACCAGGGGAGCGGTTTCCCCTGGAACAGCGGCTTTCTCATGTTGTCGAACCACAAGCGATGGCTCGTACCGTCGGTCCCCCTCACGACCATATCGGTCCCCTGATTGCCGCTACTGTAGCTGGTGATCACGCCGACCAGGGTCGCGGCCTGTGCCGTTCCTCCGATCGCAAATGCACACATGACGCCGAGCGCAACTACGTTGCCGATACGGTTCAAATCGTTTCCTCCTCGATCCCGCTTCTTCTATACTACCTCCAAATCCCAGCCTTTGAAAAGGATCGAGCCCGGCACCGGCGCAACTTTGTATAATTCTATGCGTAAAAAGTACTTTACGATTGCCGTCACGCTATCGCTCGTCCTTGCATTCGCAGAATCGCCGGCGAGCGCCGCCGCCACCGTGAACCCCTGTTCGCTCGTGACGCCGGTACAAGCAAGCGCAGCGCTCGGCGAGCGCGCGATGCCGCCCCAGATTCTGCACGACGCCTCGCAGTCCGGGTGCAGGTGGCTCAACAAGTCGCAGTCCAGGAACCTCTTCGTCACGATCGAGGCATCGAACATTTTCGCGCTCGTGCAGAAGAGCGGTCCGTGGAAAGTAGTTCATGGAGTCGGCGATGCAGCGCTCTGGTCCGCCGGCTGGATCTACGTAAGGAAGCATAAGACCTATCTCGGGATAGAACTCGATCGCTCCCCGCAAAGCACGAATAGCATCGATCCACGGCTGCTGACGCTTGCGAGGGCGATCGTCGCGCGCCTGCCGTAGCAAGCGGAGAGAGCCAGGCTCCGGCAAAGCCCGCGTATTTCTGGCACCCTGCCTCTTACACGCCGAGTTCCACGGCATAACCGGGTGCGCCATAGACCTTACGACCTTGGCTATCCCATGCCGCCAAGATCACGTGTCCGTGCGGAGAGTAATCCACGGTTCCCCGATTGATGCTACCGAGAGCGCGAATGACAGTGGCGCCGTTCATGAGGAAGGCGCGGTCGGCCAGTCGTAACGTCGCGCCGGTCGAAAATGGAATCGCCACGACCTGCACGGGCCCCGTCGTTCGCAGGTAGTGTGCAGCGCGTAGGTCGCCCTTCACCGGCAGTCGCATCGCGAGCCAGGAGATTCCGGTAATCATGACGGCGGTCAACACACCGACGCCCCCGAAGGCGCCCAACATTGTGGTGCCCTCACCCGGAGCCGTGTCGAATATATCGAGGAGCGTACCGATTACGGCGAAAACAACGATGAAGCCGCCGGCGATATACAACACGCGTCGCCAGTCCCCCGCGCTCTGCCGCGCTACGACCATCGCTATCTCCGGGAACATCGGCATCTCTACCGTTGCCGGCTCCGCGCGCTCACCGGGCGGCACCTGCGTTTGCACGATCGCTCTTCCAGACTTGACGAAGTTCCATCCCATTCCGATGAGAAAAATCGAGATGAGGAACGGCAGTATGCCGACGTGCCCGCCGCCGAGTTGCGCCATCGCAAACAAGATCAGAAAAACCGACCCAAGGATCAGCAGGGCGTAGCCCCAAATTCGCATTCGGGCTGTCTTGAAATGCGGACGCCTTGAAGTCCTTTCGCCTCGTCCGCATTAGGCGCGAAGATGCGCAAAGCCGGTGGCGGCACTGCACCTATCCATGGCGTACGCGGTGCCGGTCATCATCCTCGTCGGTACCGCGCTCGTGCTGGCATTCATGCTGGCGCTGCGGGGAGTGCCGTTTGCCGTGACTGCAGCCGGCTTACCGTCACGAGTGCACGAGCCTGGTCCCCCGGGTGGTACTGCGCTTGGCGCCGGCCTTAGCGTAGATCTATTTCAGCCTCGGCTCCCCTCTTCAGTGTGAGTTGATCTTTTGCGGTATGCTGCAAACGCTAGTGGACCCGCCTGTCGTGTCGCTCGTTCAGCGCCAACGCCGTTCGCTTGCAGCTCCACGCTCTCGCGTACAACCTCGGGAACTTTCTCCGCACGCTCGCGATACCCGAAGCGATTGAAACGTGGTCGCTCACGAGCCTTCGCGAGAAGCTGATCAAGATCGGAGTGAAGGTCGTCAGCCACGGTCGCTACGTCGCGTTCCAGATGGCCGAGGTCGCGATCCCACGAGCGTTGTTCGCTGAGATCATGCAGAGAATTGCCGCTTTGCGATCGCCTCCAATGGCAACGGCAACATGAGTACCCCGGCCATTGTGTACGCCGGGAGAACGACGGGAGAGCTGCGCCCTTCTGTGCGCTCAATCGGCTTTTTCAGCGTTCGGTGTCACGTGAGCCCGTCTCTCGCGTCCCCAAAGGGGCTCAAACCCCGAATCACACCGCCGGGCCCGCTCCGTAAGCAGCGCTGCCGACATTCTGGCATAGAAAGGCGCACCATACGGGGAATACCCGCTCAACCGAGTTTTTCGCGCAGGACCGACAACGGACACGTGCAAAGCGCAATGCCGTCCTGGTGCCCGCGCGTCCCACATCTCAACGGTTACTATTAGTCAAGACGTATCGACGAGAAGTATGGAGCAACAATGACGAATTCCCTCAAATTAGGAACGCTCGTAGCCGGCGTAATGCTGCTATTGGCAACAACCGCGGCGGTTTACGCACCCACGGCTGCCGCGAGCCAGTTCGGACGAAACCTGGTGCGTAATGGCAATGCGGAGGCGAACACCGGTGCCGCGAGTGACACGCAGATCGTAAGGCCGGCAGACTGGAGAACAACGGGACAGTTCACGGCGGTACAGTACGGAATTCCCGGTGGTTTTCCTGACGAGAATTCCCCTGGTCCACCGAACCGGGGAAGGAATGACTTCGAAGGCGGCAACGCCCCGCGATCGACCGCGACGCAGTCAATCTCCCTGCTTGAATCAGCCGCCGCGATTCGGCTCGGAGCCCGCTACACGTTCTCAGCCTGGCTGGGAGGCTGGGAAAACCAGGACGACCACGCAACAGCGACCGTTACGTTTTTGAGTGCGCATGGGGATTCCGTTGGAAGCGTCAAACTCGGTCCGGTCACGCCGCAGGAACGTCACAACGTCACTGGTCTCCTGTATCAATCGCAATCAGGCGTTGTCCCGAAGGATGCCACGCGCGCCGACGTCACAATCGTGATCACGCGGTATGAAGGAACGTACAACGACGGGTCGGCGGACAACGTTTCGCTGATGCTCATGCACGGCAAGCATGGACGCTAAGCTTCGCGCAAATCGGCGAACGTTGGCTAAAACAGGTACGGGCGGTCGCGTTATGCCGCCTTGCGCTTATGCAGAAATACACAGTTGCCCTCAGTGTCGTTGATCATCGCCATGAAGCAGACCGGAGTCTCATGCTCCATGACGACTCGGACGCCGCGGGCTTTGAGCGCCGAAACGGCCGCGTCGAGGTCATCGACGGCAAACGGGATGCCGTTGCTGGGCCGGAAGGGCATCACGGCACCGCCGCCGCCCCAAAGACCGAAGGTGGTCCCGTCCGCGAGTTCGTACTCAGCTCCCCGGTTGTCTGGGTACAGCCTCACCGGTTCGAGCCCAAGCACGTCGCGACAGAACGCGATAGCGCGTTGAGCGTCAATGAGTTTGCAGCCATCACACGGCCCCCGCAAGCTGATCGACGATCAGCGCCCAGCCGTACTCGTGCCGATCGCGTGACTCAATACTGACGAATTGTTCGTGCGTTAGGACAAGCTCGGTTCCGGCGTTGACATCGTTGAATTCGAGCGTCAGCAGCGTGTCGTGTTCGTCTGCCGGATCATCTTCCTCCCAGCACCACGTCATGGAAAGGCGCTCGCGAGCGACGACCTCTCGATAAACGCCTTTCACGACCATCCGCTCCCCGTCGACAAGCGGCATCGTGATGCGGTACGCTCCGCCCGGTCGGACGTCCATCTCAATCTCAGGCACGGTTGAAGCGCCCTTAACCGAGCTCTACGCTCACTACAAACGGTTTGTTGCGGCTACACGCCCCGACATATCGCGCGTTGGTTGACCCATCGAGCTCTGGCGCTTTGGCAGGCTTAGGTCGACAGCTAATGATCCTCGATGTGACGACCGCATATCCTCTGATATTTGTCATTGCCGCCAGCGATGCAAGCGATGAGGACAAGGCTGGAGCGCCCTTCGCGGCGGAGCACGGCGGCGATTGCCGTCGTGTAGCGATTCAGCACGAACGGTGCGTAGAGGCATGGGCGGCCGGGCCCGGCCCAAGGCGCGCGTCCGTCGCCCGCGAAATTGACAGGGTCGTGACGGACTACAGATTGCTCGAGAAGCAAGTCAGAGAGCTGCTGAGCGAGGAGAACGATCCCATCGCGAACGCCGCAAACTTCACCGCCTTCGTCTACGGCGAGATACCCGACATCAGTTGGGCCGGCTTCTACTACGCAGACCCGAAGGACGAGTTGGTGTTAGGGCCTTTTCAGGGGCGCCCCGCCTGTACGCGTCTGCCGAAAGGAAGGGGCGTCTGCGGAGCCGCGCTCTCGAGCCGTCAGACCGTGGTCGTCGACGACGTTTCGCAGTTCGCCGATCACATCGCGTGCGATCCCGCCGCTCGTTCGGAGATCGTGATACCGTTGGTTGTGGATAACTTTACATACGGAGTCTTCGATCTCGACAGCGCTCGCCCCAGCAGATTCAGCTCGGACGACCAGCGGGGCATCGAGCGGCTCGTACAAACCTTCGTATCGCTGATCGCACCGCCGAAGCGCGGCGAGAAGGAATCTCCTCCGTTTGGCGAGTAGTCCGCTCTTCGCATCGGAAAGCAGGTCGCGATGTTCCAAACTCCAGATGAAGAGAGCAGGCGTCTCGAGCTTTCGCTCGAGATCGCAAGCGACGCGCAGCGCGCGTCGATCGCCTTTTGGAAGACGTGGCTCTGGTATTCGCGCGAAACGGCCGGATACCCGACGAAAACCTTCTGCGTGCAAATCGCCGAGCGTTTCGACGTTACGCCCGATGACGTATACCGCCGATGGCTCGAATGGTACCAGGTGCTAACCAGCTGGGATCTCGCCGCCGCCATGCTCGGCCGCGACATCCGCGCAACCGCCGTTGCGTACGGCTCTTCGCACCGTCGCGCCTAACGCTGCAAAGCCGACCGCCGTCGCACCGATTCCAAACCATATCGGCGCCTTCGCAAACCACACACCCAAAGAAGAAAGCACGTAATGCGCGGCCACGAAGCCGGCCCACGGCGTCTGTGCGATCGTCGACGGAAGCCCACGCGCGGACGTCGTGGAGAACCCAAAGCCGGTAACGAGGAAAACGACGGCGGCAAGTGCGGTTATCGCGATCGCCCCGAACGCGGTGACGAGCCCGTGGAGAAACGACCGGCCGTAGACCATTCCCAGCCAGAGCGCCACGATCGGCACGAGCACGAGCGTTCCCCGCGCCAAAAAAACCTGAAACAGCGGCAGTGCGAGCGCAACGATCGCCGCAGTACGCACCCACGATGGGCGCTGCCACGCGAGCCATAGCGCTCCGGGAACGGCGAGTGCGACGTGGTCGAGGTGGAGAAACGGGCTCCCCGCAAGTGCGAAAACCGGCGCTGCAAGCAACGCCGCTTCGGGTTTCTCTCGCGGCAGCGCCGTGCGCGAGAACCAAAACGCTACGCCGAGCATTGCGATCCAGAAAAGGCGGCCGGCGAGCAGTGCCGGACCGGCAGAGACGCCCAGGCGATCGAGCGCCCACGGAAGGCCGTACTGAAAGTACGCCGGCAGCTCGGAGAGCATGTGCGCCGGAAGAATCTCGCGCACGTAGGCAATATTCTCGACGACGCCGAGAGCCGATACGGAAACGACCGCAAGAACGGCGAGCGCCGCACCGGATGCGATCGCATACCGCAAAGAGAGCCCCGCAGCGGCGACGGCGACCGCGATGCCGACTTGCGGCTCGAGCATCGAGAGGGCGACGCCCGCACCGACCAGAGCCGGGCGCCGGTCGCGCGCGCCAGTCGCAGCGAGTGCGATGCCGAGCAAGGCGAACGGCGGTAGCTCGCCGACCGACCACGAGATCGTCACCAGCACGACGCCGAGTGCAACCAGAATGCTCCACCGCTCCCCAACGCCGAGGCGTTCCAACAAAAGAACTGCCGCGGCCGTAGCAAGGAACATGGCGACGATCCACAATGCTGCGGCAGTACCGAACGGAAGCCAGGCGAGCGTGGCAAAGGCGGCGATAGCATACCCCGGGAGCGGGGCTGGCAACACGAAGCCGCGCCGTGCCACGAAGAGTGGCGCCGGCGCAGGGGACGCTTCGCACCGTGCCATCGGCAGCGCGTCGTATGGGTCGGCGCGCGCCAGCAGAACGCGGCCAGAACAGTAAAACGCTTTGAAGTCGTCCATCGCAAAACGACCGTGGACGACGATCGGTGCCCAACAGCCGAGCGCGGCGACGACGATCGCCAGCGCCGCGGCGGCGCGCACGCTCATGCTGCCGCCGGCTCGGGCGCGCGCGCGAGCGAGACGAGTCCTGCGGCGGTCGCAACGATTGCTAGCCAGATCGGCGCTTTCACCAGCCAGATGCTCCATGACGTCATGATGAAGTGCTTGCCGATGTACTGTGCCCACGCCGCCTGCGGCAACGTCGCCGGTAACGTCTGAACGGGAGGCATGTGCATGCTCCCGGTTCCCGTGAGAATTGCGACGCAGCCGATTAGCGACAAGACGACGATCGTCACCAGCGCAGCGCGAATGCCGGCAATCGCCGAGCCGTACGACACCGCTGCGAGCCACGCTCCAACGAGCGGTGCGAGCGCGAAGAGCCGGATGATTGAAAAGACGTAAAGGGCCGGCACCGCGAGCGCGACGAGCGCAGCCGTGCGCAACCACAAAGGACGAGATGCGTTCGTCGCGAGCCACGCGGCGGCCGGGACGGCAAGCGCGATCTGATCGAGATGGAGAAACGGGCCGCCGACGACGGCAAAAACGGGCGCGGCGAGGAACGCCGTCTCGGGACGTACGCGCGCGGCGGCGCTGCGCGCGTACCAGATCGTGATGCCGAGCATCACCATCCAGCAGACTCTTCCCGCGAAGATCGCCGCACCGGCGGTGACGCCGACCCGGTAGAGCATCCACGACAGGCTATACTGCAAGACGCTAGGGAGTTCGGAGAGGAGATGCGCGGGTAAAACGACGCGGAAGTACGCGACGTTGCCCGAGACGCCGAGCAGAGCCAGCGAGATGAGGCCGAGGATCGACGCAGCCGCGATCGCCGGGATCGCGAAGCGCCGGCCGAGCGCGACCGCCGCGAGCAGCACGGCGGCGCCGATCTGCGGCTCGAGCAGAGAGAGCGCGACGCCGGCGGCAAGCGTCCACGGCCGACCGTATCGCGCGCTCCAAGCAGCAAGGCCGATTCCCAGGAGCGCAATCGGCGGAAGTTCGCCGACGGGAAAGCAGACGGCGACGATCGGCAGGGCGAGTGCAACGGCGATCGCCCATGCATCTGCGGCTCCGGTCTTCGCGAAGAGAAACGCCGCGAGGGAGAACGCCGCCGCGAGAACGACGATCCAGACCACGGCGGCAATGTCGAACGGCATCAGCGCGAAGGGCACGAACAGCGCGATCGCATATCCGGGCAGCGGCGCCGGAACCACCTCTCCGGGTTGCGTCACGTACAGCGGCGACGGCGCCGGTTGCTCCTCACAGCGCGCCATCGGTGCGGCCGCATACGGGTCACCGTGCTGCAACACGACCCGCGCCGAGCAATAAAATGCCTTGAAATCGCCCATCGCGTACCGGCCCCGAGCGACAGTCGCCCACGAAATTCCAAGCGCCGCCGCGATGAGCAGCATCGCGGCGACTGGCCGTATCACGCTGCGGTGCTGGAAAGCGGTGACCCGATCGCGACCGGAAGAAGCACCGAGACGCGGTTCCCTGCGCTCGTGTGCACTACGTCAAACCGCTCCGAGAGCGCCCGAACCAGAAAGAGGCCGCGACCGCTCTCCGCCAGGACGTCGGGAACGTGTTCGCCCGTGCTACGAAACGCCTTGCCGCGATCGCTCACGTGCAGCGCGACCGAGCGATCGTGACACTCCAGCGTTACCTCGGCATCGCCTGGCGTATGGCGCGCTACGTTCGACACGAGTTCTCCGACGATCGCTTCGACGGCGCCGAAATCCGACGTCGGAGCGGCGATTTCACCGAGATGCCAGAGCACCGCACGTTTCACGCGATGCGCCGCGCTCTCGTCCCTTGCGTCGAGCTTCCATGTTTGTCGAAACGTCGCCGCCGACGCGCCCTGCAGATCGGTGATGCCGACAAACAGCACGACCGAGTCGTCACGTGGGCGCACGCCGGCGAAGATACGCCGCTGGATTTGTTCGGCGATGTTGCCTCCCGGACGGAATGCTTCGACGCGGATCGCTGCTTCCAGGGCCGCCATGCCTTTGTCGTAATCGCGCTCGGTCTCGACCATCCCGTCGGTGTAGAGCACCAAGGCGTTCCCGAGTCCCAGCTTCACTTCGTACGTAGTGAAATCGGAACGCCGATTGACGCCCAGCGCAATGCCGTTGCCCTCGAGCGTGCTCGTCTCGCGCTCCGGCGTTATGACGAAGGGCGGAGGATGCCCGGCAATCGCGTACCGGAGCTTGCCGTCGGCAAGATCCAAGACGCCGAAGAACGCGGTCACGATGCGCTGCTGATCGTCCGCGCAGATCGCGCGATTGGCGCGGCGAAGGACGCTCGCGGGGTCGGGATCCTCGCGGGCGGCGATGCGAATTGCCCGGCGCGCGGATCCCATAAGCGTCGCCGCCTGCAGGTCGTGTCCGGCAACGTCACCGACACCGATGGCGAGCGACCGTTCTGAAATTGCAAATACATCATACCAGTCGCCGCCGACTTCGGCACTCTTCGCGGCAGGAACGTACGCAGCATCGATACACACGCCGGGGAAGACCGGCAGATCTTGTGGGAGCAGCGCCTGTTGCAGCGTCGACGCGACGTGGTGTTCGCGCTCGTACGCAGCGAGCAGCTCCTCCTTTTGCCGCAGCGCCTCGCGCAGACGGCGCGTGATCTCTTGGTAGAGCCGATCGAGCGTCGCGATCTCGTCGTTTCCCTCGATTGACTGCACGCTCTCGCCCGCCCCAAGCCGGCGTACGTTGCTCGCCAAGAGCTCGAGGCGACGCACGATACGCATGCCGAAGCGCGTCATCGACAGAATGGTCACGACGATTCCGCAGAGACAGACGACGAGAATGGCGCCGAGCGCAAAGCGCAAGCGTCCCGAAAAGGCGTCGAAGCGTGCCATCGTCAGAGCGCGCTCTTGTTTGTCGAGGCTGCTCTTCGTGCTGGCGAGAGTATCGGAGAGCCGGCGCACGGACGGCGACGCAGCATACGCGCGCGCTTCGGACGCGCGACCCGCCCGCATCATCGCAAGATAACGTGCGATCGCGGCCATTTCTTCGCGCGACGTGGCGACGTAGCGCTGCGCGCTCGCACTCACCGCAGGCTGCCCCTTGGTCAGGTTGAGCAGACTTTGCGCTTGCCCCGGAAATACCGCGGACCAGGGCCGGTAATCGGTGGCGGCCGCTGCGACGATCGCCGAAATGGCATCGGCCTCGCCGAGGATCCTGGTCGCTTGCTGCGACGAAGTCGAGATCGATTGCGCGTCGAAGATGGGCACTGCCGCAAAGACGGCCAGCAGCACGAGAAAAAGCAGAGGCACGGCGCTCACGAGGAGCGCCTGCATACGAATCTTCCCGACTCGCGTATGCATCGGACGTTCGATTTTCGGCGGGCAGGGAGGAGCGCCTCCGAGGGGTCATCCTAAAGGAACGCTATGGAGGCCACACGCATCATCCAGGATACAGTCGTTGCGCTTTTCGGCGACGCGTACGGTACAGCGATGGGCGTCCGGCTCTGGGACGGAACCCGCATCGAGGGGAGCCGCGAGCGCTTCACGCTCGTCATCTCCCATCCGGGAGCGCTGCACGCGGCGCTGCGCGCGCCCTTCGAGCTTTCGGCGGGGAGGGCGTTCGCGGCGGGGCTCCTCGACTGCGAGGGCGATATGGAAGCGGCCGTCGACGCATTGCTACAGGCTGTCGCTCGCCTTACGCCCTCGCGCGCCGCGCGCATCTGGATGCTGCTGCGCCGTCTGCCTCGAGCCCGGCTTCCCAAACTGCGAGAGGCGCGCTTGCGCGGAGGACACCATTCACGAGCGCGCGACCTGGCCGCTATCGGATTTCACTACGATCTCCCGCTGCCGTTCTACGCCACGTTTCTCGACCCGCATCTCGTCTACTCGTGCGCGTACTTCGACGACGCTGTTTCGACCCTGGAGGAGGCGCAGCTCGCGAAGCTCGATCACGCGCTGCGCAAGCTTCACCTGGCACCGGATGAGCGTTTGCTGGACATCGGCTGCGGCTGGGGTGCGCTGGTTATCCGCGCCGCGCAAACGTTCGGCGCACGCGCGCTCGGCATCACGCTCAGCCGGTCGCAGTACGCGGAAGGGAACCGGCGAATCGACGCCGCCGGATTGCGCGGGCGCGCGAGCATCGAGCTGCGGGACTATCGCGACCTTGGAGACGAGCGCTTCGACAAGGTCGCAAGCATCGGGATGTTCGAGCACGTAGGTCGAGCGAAACTGCCGGAGTACTTTTCCGCCGCATATCGCGCGCTACGACCGGGCGGCCTCTTTCTGAATCACGGAATCGCTGCCGAAAGTCCCGCCGCCGGCACGCACGCGCCGAGCTTCATAGAGCGTTTCGTCTTTCCCGACGGTGAGCTCGTGCGCATCGCCGAGGCGCTGGCCATCGCGCAAGGTGCCGGCTTCGAGGTACGCGACGTCGAGAACCTCCGCGAACATTACGCGCGAACGCTGCGCGCGTGGGTTGCAAATCTCGAACGACGCCGGACGCAGGCAATCGATGCAGCCGGGGAGCAGAGCTACCGTATCTGGCGGCTCTACATGGCCGGGAGCGCGCAGGGCTTTCGCACCGCTCGCATCGCCGTCTATCAATCGCTACTCGCACGCCCGCGCGACGACGGCACGGTCGATCTCCCGCCAACGAGACGCGATCTCTATGCCTGAGCTGTTCTCCCCGATCGGTTTGCGCGCGTTGGCGCTCGAGAACCGCATCGTCGTCTCGCCGATGTGCCAGTACTCCAGCGTGAACGGCAGCGCGAACGACTGGCACCTCGTCAATCTCGGACACTTCGCGCTGTGCGGTCCCGGCCTGGCGTTCTTCGAAGCAACGCACGTCAGCCCCGAGGCTCGTATCACCGATTGCGACCTCGGCCTCTATAGCGACGAGAACGAGGAAGGAATGGAGCGCGTCGTGCGATTCCTGCGGCGCTGGACGCGCAGTAAAGTCGGCGTGCAGCTCGCGCACGCCGGTCGAAAGGGGGCGACCCTTCCGCCTTGGGAGGGCGGCGGACCGGCGCCGCCGGATCGTTCGTACGAGATCGTCGCACCTTCCGCGGTTCCGTACGACGTCGCGTGGCACGTACCGCACGAGCTCGACGAGGCGGGAATGGAGAAGGTTCGTAGTGACTTCGTCACCGCGGCGCGGCGGGCCGAACGCCTCGGCATCGACGTCGTCGAGCTCCACTTCGCGCACGGCTATCTCGCACACGAATTTCTCTCGCCGCTCTCGAATCGCCGATCCGACCGATACGGCGGGTCGCTCGAGAATCGCATGCGCTTCCCGCTCGCGCTCTTCGCCGCGGTGCGCGATGCGTGGCCGGAGAGAAAACCGCTGGGCGTGCGCATCTCAGCGACCGATTGGGTCGAGGGCGGCTGGGACGTCGAGCAATCGGTTGCGCTCGTCGAACGCCTCAAAGAGAGCGGCTGCGACTTTGTCGACGTCTCGAGCGGAGGACTCTCACCGAAGCAGCGAGTTGCAGTGAGTCCCGGTTACCAGGTTCCTTTCGCAGCGCGCATAAAACGCGCAACGGGAATACCGACCATCGCCGTCGGCATGATTACCGATCCAAAGCAGGCCGAGCAGATCGTCGCCGGTGGAGACGCAGACATGGTCTCGCTCGCTCGTGGGTTTCTGCGGCACCCGCGCTGGGCATGGGATGCCGCCGACGCGCTCGGCAGCGGCGAACCGTTCGTTCCGGACCAGTACCGCAGAGGCCGCGCGACCACTTGACGCGATCGCGCTCACGCGACCGTTCGTTCCCCGGCCCCTTCGCGTTTCAGCGGGACGACGACCACGGGCACCGACGCGGCGCGCGTCACGCCTTCCGCGACGCTTCCCATCAGCAGATGCACAAGTCCCGTTCGGCCGTGCGTCCCCATCACGATCATCGTCGCATGTTTCTGCGCAGCAATCGTTTGAATTTCTCGAGACGGATCCCCGTACGCGAGGATCGCCTCAGCATTCCCGACGGCGCGTTTCGCCCGTGAGGCGGCATCGGCGAGATAGCGCTCCCCGTCGGCGCGCAGCGCGTCGTAGCATCCGTCCAGCAACGCCGGTACGCCAAAGCTGAGCCGGGCTGCTCTGCTGCTATCGATCACGTGGCAGAGCAACAGCTCTGCCGACAGCGCGCGGGCGAGCCCCGACGCGACGTCGAGCGCGTTCAGAGCGTACTCGGAGCCGTCCACCGGCACTAAAATCCGCTGCTGCTTCATCGTCAACAGCATACGGCAACTGGGCGAAGCGCCGAGGAAGACTTCTTCCCGCGAAATTCACAGCGCTACGGCAGGCTCGGTACAGGGGTCACGACCGGCACCGCAGCCCCTTCTCACGCTTCCAAGGACAGGCGGCGGGCGTTACCATCTGTGGAAGTGCGCGTGAATCATCGGAGAAAGCCCCTGCTATGACGACCTGGACCTGCCCCATGCACCCCGAAGTCCAGGCCGCCGGCCCAGGGGAGTGCCCGTCGTGCGGAATGGCGCTCGAAACGGTGCAGCCCGGCGCCGACGTCGAGGAGGATGGCGAGCTCGTCGACATGACCCGGCGCTTCTGGCTGAGCGCCATGCTATCGGCTCCCGTCGTGGCGCTCGCGATGACGAAACCGATTCCTTGGCTCGAGGCGACCCTGACGACGCCGGTCGTCCTGTGGTGTGCCTTCCCGCTCTTCGCGCGAGCGTGGCGCTCGATCGTCGCGCTAAGTCTGAACATGTTCACGCTTATGCGGCTCGGCGTCGGCGTTGCATATCTCTACAGCCTCGCGGCCGCCGCCGGCGGCCACGCGACATACTTCGAGTCGGCCGCTGTAATCACGACGCTCGTGCTTCTCGGGCAAGTGCTCGAGCTGCGCGCTCGCCGGCGCACCGGGGCAGCGATTCGAGCGCTGCTCGATCTCGCGCCGAAAACCGCGCACCGAATCGATGCCGACGGCGACGAGGCAGACGTCGCACTCGACGAGGTCGCGGTCGGCGACCGTCTTCGCGTTCGGCCCGGCGAGAAGATTCCAGTCGACGGAATCGTGCTGGACGCAAGCTCCTCCGTCGACGAATCGATGCTCACCGGAGAGTCGATACCGGTCGAAAAGCACTCGGGCGATCGCGTCATCGGTGCGACGCTGAACCTTACCGGATCGCTCGTCGTGCAAGCGCAGCGCGTCGGAAGCGAGACGGTGCTCGCTCAGATCGTCGCAATGGTCGGCGAAGCTGCGCGAAGCCGCGCTCCGATTCAGCGCGTTGCCGACGCCGTCGCCGCCGTCTTCGTCCCCGTCGTCGTTGCGACGGCCGCCGTGACGTTTGCGTGCTGGCTCGCCTTCGGCCCGCATCCCGCGCTTCCGTACGCGATCGTCAATGCGGTCGCGGTCCTGATCGTCGCCTGTCCGTGCGCGCTCGGCCTCGCAACGCCGATGTCGATCACCGTCGCGAGCGGCAAGGGAGCGAGCATCGGCGTGCTCTTCAAAAACGCCGAAGCGATCGAAACGTTGTGCCGGGCAGATACGCTCGTCATCGACAAGACCGGAACCTTGACGGAAGGTTCGCCCGTGCTCGCGACCGTCACCGGCTCGCCGGAGATGCTGCGCCTTGCGGCGAGCCTCGAGCGCGCCAGCGAACATCCGCTCGCGCGAGCGATCGTCCAGGGAGCAGAAGAGCGCGGCATGCGCCTCGCCTCCGTCGCCGACTTCCACGCCGTCCCCGGCAAAGGGGTGCGCGGTACGGTCGACGGCCACGCCGTTGCATTGGGGAGCGCAACGTTCATAACTGGGCTCGGCATTGCCGATGCGCAGCTCGCCGCGCAGGCGGCGTCCGTTGGAGACGACGACTCGACGATTGCCTTCGTCGCAATAGACGGAGCGCTCGCGGGACTCCTTGCCGTCGCCGACCCGATCAAGCGATCCGCGCGTGGGGCCGTGGATGCACTGCATGCCGACGGGATGCGCGTCGTGATGGTCACCGGCGATCGTGAGGCCGCGGCGACCGCCGTCGCGCGGCGCCTGGGAATCGACGACGCCCGCGCCGGCGTTCTGCCGAGCGAAAAGGCGCAGATCGTCAAGGAGCTACAGCGGCAGGGCCGGATCGTTGCGATGGCCGGCGACGGCGTCAACGACGCGCCCGCGCTCGCGCAAGCTGACGTCGGCATTGCGATGGGCACCGGAACCGACGTCGCGATCGAGAGTGCCGGCATAATGCTCGTGAAGGGCGATCTCAACGGTATCCTGCGCGCGCGCCGCCTGAGCGCGGCGACGATCCGCAACGTGCGTCAGAACCTCTTCTTCGCCTTCGTCTACAACGCGCTCGGCATCCCGATCGCGGGCGGAGTGCTCTTCCCGTTTTTCGGGATTCTCCTCTCACCGATGATCGCTGCGGCAGCGATGTCGTTCAGCTCCGTGTCGGTGATCGCAAACGCGCTGCGTCTGCGGCGCGTTCGCGTTTGACGTTCGAGACCTACGTGAGGATCAGCGGATACATTCTGGCGGCGATGAGGAGCAGCACCGCAAACACGCCGAGCTGCACGCCGAAGTCCGTGGCAAGGCCGAAGGTGCTCTGATAGCCGGCGAGCATGAACGTGCGTAAGGCGTCGACCTGATACGTGAGCGGGTTTACCGTGGCAACCGCCCGCAGCCAGCCAGGCATCAACGCGATTGGGTAGATTGCGCTGCTCGCAAAGAACAGCGGCATCGTGAGTACCTGGCCGATACCCATGAAGCGCTCACGCGTCTTGACGATGCACGCGATGATGAGCGAGAACGTACAGAAGACTGCCGACCCGAGCACGACGACGACGCAAACGCCGACAACCGCCTCCAGCGTGACGCGCAAATGAACGCCGATGAGCAATCCGATCGCATACACCATGATAGCCTGGGAGAGCCCGCGCACGCCCGCCGCGAGCGCTTTGCCGAGCACGAGCGCCTCCCGCGGGGCGGGGCTCATCATGTACTTGTAGAGCACGCCAAGGTCGCGCTCCCAAATGGCGGAGATCCCGAAGAAGATCGCGATGAACAACGCGCTCTGGGCGAGCACGCCGGGCACGAGGAACGCTTGGTACGGGATGTTGCCGGTTGGAATGCCGCGCACGCGCGCGAAGACTTCGCCGAACATCAACAGCCAGAGCACCGGCTGAATGACCCGCGTCAAGAGCTCGACGGGATCGTGAACCAGCTTTTGGATCTCAGCGTCGGTGATTGCCGCAATTTGCGTCAGCGTCGCTTCGAGCGGATTCATCGTTGCGCCGGGTGGGGAGCGTTGCCGCCCGTGTAGCGGATGAAGAGATCGTCGAGCGTCACGTCGGCGCCGTAGCGGCCGGAAATCGTCGCCGGCGACTCCTCGGCGACGATGCGCCCCTCACGCATGAACGCGACGCGCTCGCAAAGCTCGGTGGCTTCATCCATGTAGTGCGTCGTCATGAAAATCGTCGTGCCGTGGGTGCTTCGCAGGCGCCCGACGCGCTCCCACACCGAATGCCGGGCCAACGGGTCGAGACCGATTGTCGGCTCGTCCATGAACAGCACGTCCGGCTCGTTGAGCAGCGACTGCGCGATCTCGAGACGGCGCAGCATTCCACCCGAATAGTGACGTGCGAGACGGTCGCGCGCGTCATCGAGGTCCATGGCGTGAAGCGCGTCGAGGATGCGCTGCCGGCGAGAGGCACGCGGTAATGCGTAGAGCCGCGCAAAGACGAGCAAGTTTTCGAAGCCGGTGAGATCGGGATCCGCCGACTGCATCTGCGGAACGTATCCGATTCGCCGACGCACCGCAACGGGTGATTGCCGTACGTCGAACCCGGCCACGCGGGCCGTTCCCGAGCTCGGCGCAAGGAGCGTGGTTAAAATTTTGACGGTCGTGCTCTTGCCTGCACCGTTGGGCCCGACGAGCCCGAAGACCATGCCCCGCGGGACGCGCAGCGAAATTCCCTTAACGGCAGCGACATCCCCGAACCGCTTGGTGAGGTCGCTAACCTCGATCGCGATCTCCGGGGCGTCGGCGACTGCAGTTCTTATCAACCCTCATCGCTTATCCGAATCTCGTTGCGAACCTCTGACGTTCCCGGCACCGAGTACGCGGCCGATTCTGCTTCGTCGAATTCGGCAAGGCTGGCGACCGTTCCGGAGAGCGTCACGACTCCACCATCCTTGACGTCGATCGTAACGCTCTTGGCGTCGAATGCTGCCAAGCGCTGGAAACGGCTCTCGATACTGCGTCGCAGCTCCCTCGGATCGACGGTGTACGGCTTGACCGTCATGTCGTCGTAGACGCCCCGCACGCCGGAAAGTCGCCGGACGATGTCGACGGCATCCTCGCGCTGATACGGCCAATCGACCCGACCGTGCAGCGTAACGTACCCTCCATGCACTTCGGGCTGAATGCCCAACGGCAACCCGCTGCTCCAACGAAGCACTTCGACGATCGTCTTGGCGATGTCGGCGTCGTCACGAACGTGCATGCCTGCCAACTCGACGCGCAGCTCGTTAGCGATGCCGCGCACGCCTTTGACCGACTTCACCGCCTCCTCACCGGCCCATTTCTCAGTGAAGCTGCCCAGCGTTCCGGACAGCGTTACGACGCCGCCCTCCACCGCCACTGCGATCTTTCCCGCTTCTACGCGCGGCTCCGCCTCGAGCGCATCGAGAACGCTCTGATGTAAAGACCTATCCGTATCCACGATCATCATCGCGTATATCCCCCTGTAATCCAAACGATATGGCCGCCGGGAGAAACGCTCGTGAAGTTCCTGCGAAGATTCTTGCGAGGAGCTACTTTTGATGCACGACGATGACGGGTACGCCGGCGCTGCGAAGCGTATCTTCGGCAACGCTGCCGAGGAACAGCCGCTTGAGGCCCGACCGCCCGTGCGTGCCCATGACGATCACGTCGACGCCCGCGCGCGCCGCCAACTCCACCAGCTCGTGCGCCGGCTCGCCTTCCAAGAGTTCCGTGCTCGCGTCGACGCCTGCCTCTCGCGCCCGAGTCGTAGCGTCGGCCAGCAACGCGCGCGCGCGAGCGAGCGCGTCGTCGAGCGCGGCCTGAGTCGGCGGCATGGGCGCGTTCGCACCGGCGACCTCGATGGGATCCACCACGGTGCAAATCGTCAGCACCGCGGATTCGGCTTTCGCAATGCTGAGCGCGGTCCCGAACGCGGACTGCGCGCACGACGATCCGTCATATGCGAGCAGGATTTTCTTGAACACATGTTCTCCTTTTACGTTCAATGGCAGCGCGCCTTCGTGCGGGCGTTATCTCAAGAGCGACCACGCGTGGCGCGCGATCATCGCGTTCTCGTTGGCGAGCACGACCCGCACGGTAACGCTGCTCTGCGCGGTGGAAATCATCGCGTCGCCTCGCTTATTGGCCTGCGCGTCGAGCAGCACGCCGAGGTACCCGAACGCCGCGCACGCCTCTTCGCGAATCTCGGGCGCGTGCTCCCCCACGCCGCCGGTAAAGACGAGCGTATCGACGCCGCCGAGCGTTGCAACCATCGCTCCGAGGTGCTTGCGCAACTGGTGCACGAAGAGCGCCACCGCCTCCGCGGCGCGTGGATTCGTTGCACGCGTAGCGAGTAGATCGCGCATGTCGGCGGATACGCCGGAGACGCCTTTCAGCCCGCTCCCTTCGTAGAGCATCTCCGAAAGCCGCGCCGCCGTGTACCCCTGCGCGAGGAGTGCGAGGATCACGCCCGGATCGAGATCTCCCGGCCGCGTGGCCATCATGAGGCCACCGAGCACGCTGTATCCCATCGTCGTATCGACCGGCTTACCGTCGCGAACGGCGCAGAGGCTCGATCCCGAGCCCAAATGCGCGAGGACGATCCGGCCCTGCGGCTCGCCGAGCGACGCGAGCGCCCATTCGTACGAAAGTCCGTGAAAGCCGTAGCGGCGCAACGATGCAGGCAGCGCTCGCGGCAACGGCAGGCGCACGGCGACGGCGGGCAGCGCGCGAAAGAATGCCGTGTCGAAGCAGAGCACTTGGGGCACGCGCGCGAAGCGCCGTCGCGCGTCCTCGACGATCGCGATTTCGGCCCCGAGATGAAGGGGATCCCATGCGCGAAGCTCGCGCAGCCTTGCCAGTATCGCGTCGCTCAGTCGAATAGGCGCGTCGTACTTCGCACCGCCGAATACGATACGATGGCCGATTGCGTCGGGAGCAGCATGCTCGTCAACGGCTCTCCACAGCGCCGGTACGGCATCGGCGCCATTCGTTTCGATCTCTCCTGAGAACTCTAACCGCCCGTTCGCCGCATTCTGATCGTAGCACGCGAACTTTATCGACGACGACCCCGCGTCAATGCACAGGACGCGCACGAGATCCGTTACCTGGGGACGCGCGCGAGCAGAAGCGCGACCGCCGCCGACGCGACGCGGGTGGCCACGCTGTCGGCGCGGCTCGCCAGCGCGATCGGAACTCGCGCGCCCAAGACGACTCCCGCGAGCGCCGCATGGGCGAGCAAGCTCAGCGCCTTCACGAGCACGTTGCCGGAGTCGATGTCGGGAACGATCAGCACGTTAGCGCGTCCCGCGACGAGCGAGTGAATGTTCTTCTCCATCGCAGCGGCCGGACTAAGAGCATCGTCGAGCGCAAGCGGGCCGTCGAGGAGGCCCTCAGGAATCTGGCCTCGCTCCGCCATCTTGCACAGCGCCGCAGCATCGATGGTCGAGGGTATCTTGCAAGAGACGGTCTCGACGGCGGCCAAGAGCGCCACGCGGGCGTCCGCGATACCCACCGCGTGCGCGAGATCGACGGCATTGCGCACAATGTCGCGCTTTTCATCGAGCGTCGGCGCGATATTGACGACGGCATCGCTGATGAGGAGCCGTTGCGGATACGCAGAAACGTCCACCAGGAACGCGTGGCTCATGCGCCGCTCCGTGTGCAGTCCCGACGACGGCTGCATGACCTCGTGCAGCAGTTCGTCGGAATGCAGGCTTCCCTTCATCAGCGCCTCGACGTTCCCGGCGCGTGCCATCTGCACTGCCGTCGCAGCGGCGGCGTGGCTGTGCGCGGCGGAGACGATCTCGTAGCCGGAGATATCGAGGGAAGCCTCTCGCCCGACGGCGCGAATCTTCTGCTCGTTGCCGACGAGGACCGGGACGATGACGCCGGCACGAGCGGCAGCGACCGCACCTTCGAGCGCGAGCGCGTCGCACGGATGCACGACCGCCGTGCGGGCCGCAGGCAAGCCGGCGCACTGCCGCAGCAGATCCGCGTGCCATCCGACGGGCAAGGCGCGCTCTATTTGCATCTCGTCATGGCCGGCGCATCTTGTAGCCCACGCCGTACACCGTGAGAACGTACTCGGGATTGTGTGGATCCGGCTCGATTTTCTTGCGCAGATTGTTGACGTGCCGATCGAGCGTACGCTCGAAGATATCGCCGCTATCGTTCAAGCGATCGAGAAGATGCGAACGCGTGAAGACCTCTCCAGGATTCTCCGCCAAAAGCGCAAGGATCCGGAACTCGGTCGCCGTTAGGTTCGCCGAACTTCCCAAGATATGGACTTCATGAAACTCATGGTCGATCTCGAGATCGCCAACGAGCGTCTTCTTCGCCGCCCTCTGTAAAGGCGAAGCGACCGTTTCTTCGACTCTGCGAAAGAGCGCGCGAACGCGCGCGACGACTTCGCGCGCCGAGAACGGCTTCGTCACGTAATCGTCGGCGCCAAGCTCGAGACCCACAATCCGGTCCGCCTCCTCGGCGCGCGCCGTCAGCATGATGGACGGGATCCGCCCGTTCGGTCCCGAGACGGTGCGCAGCACGTCCAAGCCGCTGCCGTCCGGCAACGTGACGTCGAGGATCACCATGTCCGGGCGAAGTGCGTCGATCTTCTCGAGCGCGCCTGCCACCGTGCCGACGGAGTCGACGATGAGACCCTCGCGTTCGAGGTACGCGCGAAGAACCTCCACGATCTGAGGCTCGTCGTCGACGACCAAAATCCGTTTGCGTTCCACCTGCCCTTACCATGTTCGCATTCCCGCAACGCTATACCCTGGCGCATGGACAAGCTCGCCGACCGGTCCCGCATACACGAGCACCGCAAGAACGAGGGCCAGCGCGCCCCAGCGAAAGAGATGTTGCAACGCGCCGGGCGTGGCCTGCGCGGGCATCGCCGGCACCGCGAACTCGAACTCCATCGATTCCGTCTTCTTATTCTGCAGCAACGTGCCGACCGCGACGGCGACGAACATCAGAATCGCGAGAAAGAGCAACAGACCGCCGGCGGCGGCAGCGATCATGTACGGCTGCCACGCGGCGGCAGCGGCGGCGCCGCCGTAGGTGACGACCGACGTGCGGCGTGGGGCTCCGAGCAAACCGGCAAAATGCATCGAAAACGACATGACGAGCATGCCGACGAACCACAGGCGCGTCTGCATCAACGCCCACTCCGGCTTCCAAAGCGCGCGCCCGGTGAGGCGCGGGATCATCCAGTAGGCCGCTCCCAGGAACGTCAGCGCCACCGGGCCTCCGACGGTCACGTGGAAGTGCCCGACGACCCAGATCGTGTTATGCACGACCGCATCCATGGAGTACGAGGCGTTCACGAGTCCGCCGAAACCTCCGAGAATGAAGAGCAACATGCCGTACGCGGCGCCGGAGAAGGCTGGATCGTTCCACGGCAGCGACCTCACCGTTGCAATGAAGCCCTTGCGTCCTTGTTTGATGGCAGCGAGCTCGAATGAAGCGAAGATGGCGAAGGCCGTGATGAAGGACGGAATCACGACGCCGTAGGTGGTGACCGTGAAGAGCGCCTTCCAAACGCTCGAGATGCCGGGATCCATGAACTCATGATGGATGCCGACGGGAGTCGAGAGCAAGATCAGCATGATGAACGTCAGCCGCGTCAAAGCGTCGCTGAAGACATTCCCGCCGTAGCGCTTTGGAATGATATTGTACCAGATGATATACGCGCCCATGATCCAGAAATAGACCAACGGGTGGCCGAAGTACCAGAAGAACAATCTGGTCAGCAGCACGTTGACCTTCGGGACCCAGCCGAAGGCCCACGGAATGAGCATCGCCATCTCGGCGACGACGCCGAGCGTTGCAACCACCCACATGACGAATGTCGCCGCCGCACAGAAGACGACGAGCGGAACCGGCTTGCCGGGGTTGCTCTTGCGCCAGTAGAGGACGTTCTCGAATATCTCGTATGCGACGATCCAGGTGCCGAGCACCAAGATCGTCGCCCCGATGTAGAACCACGGGCTCGCCTTGAGCGGCGCGTAGAACGTGTAGAGTACCGTCGCGTTACCGAGCAAGATCTCCACCGCCGCCATCGCGGTTCCGAGCAGCATCACGAGCCACCCGATCCACCCGATCGCCAACGCGCGCTGCCGCGGGATCGCGCGATACGTAACGAACAGCGACAGCCCCGTGATGAAAAACGTCGTAAAGACGAGCGCCATCAGCACGCCGTGCATCGTGAGGATCCGATAGTAGTCGAACCATGCAGGGGCGCTCAAGGCTCCGGCGCGCGAAAATCCCTGAAAGACGCCGAAGATCGCACCGAGCGCGATCGCTGCCGTCGCGGTGTATACGTGGGCGATGACGACGCGGTTCTCCGAGCGCATCTGGCGATCTGCGATCATACCTTCGTGACCTCGATTTTCCCAAACATGTTCTGATGGCCGATGCCGCAGTACTCGTGGCAAATCAACAAGTACTCGCCCGGCGTTCGAAAGACATGCGTCTCCGTGTTCACCCATCCCGGAATCACCATCATGTTGATGTCGGTATGGGGAACGAAGAAGCCGTGGACGACGTCGGTGCTCGTAACGTAGAACGTCACCTTCGCACCGGCAGGAACGGTCAAGACCGCGGGATTGAACGAGAAGATTTGCGCGACGTAATACGCCTCGTACGATCCGTCCGGTAGACGGCGCAATCCCGGCTTGTCAAATGGAGGCGTGCGGCCGATCGTGCTCGGATCGATTTGCTGCATGCCGCTGGGCGGCACGATGTCGTTCGAGATCGCGGCAACAGCGAGAAGGCACAAGAAGACCGCGAGCATTGCTAGACCGAAAAGCAACCACGCGCGTTCGTACCTGTGGACGTGCATTCACCACCACCGGCTTTCGAGCAGCCAGTACATTGCGAGCCAAAGCACGACGAACGACAGACCCATCACGAAGACGAACCGCAACGTTCCCACAAGGGGCGCGTCGCCTTCATCCCTTTTCATGCAGCTTCTGCTCCTCTTCAGCCTTGTATCGCGCTTCGAACTCATCGCCGAGGCGCTTGAGCAGGTTCCGTCCCGTGAGCGTGGCGATGCGCGAGCCCACGACCGCGTCGAAGGCTTGCCCGAGCGCGCCGCCCGGCGGCCGGTACTCACCTGCCAGCTCGAGCACGCTCGACGTGTAATCTTCGTCAGCACGCACGGTCAGCTCACCGTCGAAGTCGGGATACGGACCGCCGCCCTCCGGCGTCCAGTGGACGCGCCACGGCTGGTCCATGTGCATCGGATCGATTCCGGGCGAGAACGTGACGACGACGTCCTTCTTCAGTTCTATGCCTGCGAGCGGAACTCTCAACGCCATCGCTTCGCCGGAGTTCATGCGATCGCCGACGCCTGCGGCGAGGTACTCGCGCGCGCGATGGTACGGACATTCGACGAACGCGCGCTCGATCAACTGCGCCATTTCTCCTCCTTCTCTAGCGCCGCGCACTCCTTGAGCAGACGCGAAGCGCTTGCCAAGGCGTCGCGTACGGCCTCCAACCGCTCGAGGGTCGGCTCGACGACGCCGTCGATCATGCCTTCCACGTTGGCTTGAGCGATCGTTACCATGTTACCGATTTCGTGCCGCAGCGACTGCTCGGAGCTGCGCTGTAACTCGTCCGCGGCGGCCGGGTCCTGGCTGTCCATTGGGCGGGATATTAGCGGATGCTTATGAATAACCCGCGAAGGGGTTGACCGCGATGAGGGGGTTCTCGGCGAGCTCGTTTCCGCTCTTCGACTCGTTTCCCGATGCCATGGTCGCGGTCGACCGCGCCGGGCGCAGTCACCTCGTAAACGCACAGGCCGCACGGCTCTTCGGCTACGATCGCGGCGCGGTGCGCGGGCAGCCGATCGAGATGCTGGTGCCACAACAGTTGCGCGCGCGGCACGTCGGACATCGCTCGGCGTACGCCCGCGACCCGAGAACTCGCCCGATGGGAATCGGCTTGGAACTTACCGCCGTGCGCAAAGACGGCAGCGACGTGCTCGTCGAGATCAGCCTCAGCCCGCTCGAGACCGACGAAGGCACGTTCGTGGTCAGCGCTATTCGCAACATCACCGAGCGCAAAGAGTTCGAACGCACGCTGCAGGCGAAGAACGCCGAGCTCGAGGCCGCAAACGCCGCTAAAGATCAGTTCCTTGCATCGATGAGTCACGAGCTGCGAACCCCGCTCAACGCGATTATCGGCTTCACCGGGACGCTGCTGATGCGATTACCTGGACCGCTCACCGAAGAACAAGAACAACAACTGCGCATCGTTCAATCGAGTGGACGCCACTTGCTCTCGCTCATTAGCGACATCCTCGATCTGGCGAAGATCGAGGCAGGCAAGATCGAGCTGCACGTGGAGGCGGTGAGTTTGCACGAGGTCGTCGAGGAGGTCCGTGATTCGTTGCGATCGATGGCGGCGGACAAGGGCCTCGCGTTCGATGTCGTGCTGCCGAACGAGCAGACGGTCGTGCGCAGCGATCGCAGGGCACTGTCGCAAATTCTCCTCAACCTTGCAAATAACGCGCTGAAGTATACGGAGACGGGTTCCGTGACGATCGACGTCGCCACGCGCACAACGAACTCGGGTCTCCACTGCGACATCAACGTGCGGGACACGGGGATCGGGATCAAGCCGCAGGACCGCGAGCGGCTCTTCCAAGCGTTCGAGCAGCTCGAGCCGCTCTCCACGCGACGTGTCGAAGGCGCAGGGCTCGGTCTCCACCTTTCGCAAAAACTCTCCAAGCTCGTCGGCGCGCATCTGAGCTTCGTCAGCGAGCCTGGTAAGGGCAGCGTCTTCACGCTGACGCTGCCGATCGACGCCAAGGCAATCGCCTAACGTGTCGGTTCGCATCCTGGCTGTCGACGACAACCGCGCCAACCTGGACCTCATGCTGTACCTTCTCCGTGCTTTCGGATACGAGTGCGACGCCGCGACCGACGGCGCCAGCGGTCTCGAAAGAGCGCGCACGGCTCAATACGACGCAGCTCTGGTCGACATTCTCATGCCCGGCATGAACGGCTACGAGTTCGCGCGACTCTTCAAGGCAGACCAGCATCTCGCACCCGTTCCCCTGATTGCCGTCACGGCTCTCGCTATGCCGGGTGATCGCGACCGCATCGCTCAGGCCGGCTTCGACGGTTACATCTCAAAGCCGATCGATCCCGAACGATTCGTCCAGCAGATCGAAGGATTTCTGCGCCGCGCAAAGAGCGCTTCGGCGCCCCGGCACGCACAGGCGGCTGTCTTCGCCGAGGCAACGACGACGCCGTCCGGCCCGAGCATCCTCGCCGTCGACGACCTTCAAACGAATCTTGACGTCTTACGTGCCGCGCTCGCCCCGCTCGGCTATCGCGTTGCGGAAGCCCGCAGCGTCCGCGAGGCGCTCGATCTGCTCGATGGCATGCGCCCGGATCTCATCATCTGCGATCTGCACATGCCCGAGGAAGGCGGCTTCGAGTTGATCGAGCAGGTGAACGCAAGCGAGCAATGGCGAACGATTCCGTTCGTCTTTCTCTCGTCGACGGCATGGCAGACGAAGGATCGGCGCCGAGGGATCGAACTCGGCGCACGCAAGTTCATCCTTAGACCGATCGATCCCGAGCGACTGCGCCGCGAGATCGACGAGTTGCTGGCAGATGGCGAAGATTCTCATCGCTGACGACGACGCGGCAAATCGCCTCCTTCTCACGACGCTCCTACGACACGCCGGGCACTCGGTGATCGAGGCGGCCGACGGCGACGCCGCACTGGAACGCGTAAAAGCGGAGCGCCCCGAACTCGCGCTCGTCGATCTGTCGATGCCGGGACTCTCCGGCAGCGAAGTAATCCGGCGGATTCGCTCGGATCCTACGAACGACGGCGTCGCCTTCGCACTCTACACGGCCACGCCACCGAACGACGCCATGCGAGACTTCATGCAGATCTACCGCGTGCGGGCCGCGATTCCCAAGCCTTGCGAACCGGAGACATTCCTGCGTCTCGTGGAGGGTCTGCTCTCTGCCTGACCGACGGGCCGCTTCTCAGCTTCTTCCCGGTCGTTTCCCACTCGCGCATTATAATCAGGCGGAAAGGAGCCCGAGATGAGATTCCTTCACCTGATTCGCATGGCGGCCGCTGCGGTCGCCTTTACCATGACCTCATCGGTTCTTGTTGCCGCTGCTCACCCGAGCATCGACATCGTTGCGTCTAACTGGAAGTTCACGCCTTCGACGATCGAGCTGCACGTCGGCGAACCGACCACGCTGCGACTTACGTCGAGCGAAGGCGTCCACGGACTAAAGTCGGACGAGCTCGGCATCCCGCAGACCACGATCGCGCCGGGAAACTGGGCCACCGTCGAGGTCACGCCGCGTAAGGCCGGGACCTACGTCTTGCATTGCACGATCGTCTGCGGAGCCGGGCATCGGAACATGACGCTCACGGTCCACGTGGTGCCATGAAGAGACCCGTGCAAGCGGCGGCATCCGTCGTCGCAATCGCAGTATTCGTCTCCCTCGTGTGGCTCTCGCCCGCTGAAATGAAGCGCGCGCAGGCGATGCCGCCGTTCGCACAGGCGTACGGCGTTCCTTGCAGCTTGTGCCACACGCAGGTCCCCGGCCTCAACGCCTATGGGCGCTACGTGCAGCGCACCGGCTACGCATCGCTCGACGCACACGTGCTCGCGCGCGCCTTGCCGATTTGGATCGGCGAGAACACCTGGTACGATAGTCAAGATCCGGCCGAGCCGCATCGGACGCAATTCGGAAATCTTGCAATCCACGCCGTCGGCCTGATCGGCAGCGATTTCTCCTACCACTTCCAACAGTGGATTTGGCAAAACGACCAAGCCGGCGATCTCGATACCTTCTGGGTCGCGTACAACAACCTGTTCCACCGCGACGGCCATCTCTTCGTCGGCAAGCTCGAAGCCCCGGGACCGTCGTTTTTCAGCCAGTGGTTCGACCTCGCGGGATTCGCCACGCCGGAGATCACCGTCGGCGAGCATCCCTACCAGCTTGACGCCAATCGATGGGGTGCCAAAATCAACTACATCCACGGCAGCATCGATGCGGAGGCCGGGTGGCTCGGAAGCGGAGCCGGGTGGGGCGGCACGAGCGATTTCTCGGACGACACCGACAAGACGTTCCAGTACAAGCTCGCCTTCGCAAACCCCACGAGTCCGCTCGAGTACGGCGCCTTTGGATCGAACGGGTCGTTCCCGCTCGCAGAGGGCGGCACTGATCAGTATCACTCGATCGCCGGATACGTACAGCGCGATCCCACCGACGGCTTTCCCGGCGTGCTCGCCATCTACCAGAGCGCGTACGACGCAAACCCCGGCATGGGACTCGGACCGGCATCGAGCACTGCCGCAACCTTCGAGCTCTACGAGCCGGTGCTCGGCAAAGGACTCGTCTCGGTGCGTGAAGAGTGGACCAACGACGGATTGGGGAATCGATTGCAAACCGGAAATATCGATTTCTCCTACCACATCCTCCCATTCGTCCACGTCTACGTCGAGGATGCCCTCGCGCAATACAACGTTCCCGACTGGCGCTACATGATCTGGATCACCGTGCCGATTCGGAACGTGAGATAAGAAGCGGCGTTTGGGGCCGATGGCATCCCGGCCCCTGTCCCTTCTTCTTCCAGACGAGCGGATGGCGTCACTTTCGGTTTAATGCGGTAGAATCTCCGCATGGAGATCGCCGTCAAAATCACCTACCGCCACCTCCAGCCCTCGAAGGGATTGACCGAGCTCATCCAAAGTGAGACGAGCAAGCTAACCCGATTTTACGATCGTATCGTCACATGCCACGTCTTGGTCGAGCAGGAACAGCACCATATTCGGCACGGGGCGCCCTTTCACGTGCGTATCGATATCGGGGTTCCCGGTTCGGAGCTCGTGGTGGATACGGAGCCGAGCCAACGAGCGGCCCCGGCCGATGATGATACAGTGGTCACCCGCCGCAAGAGCGCCGAGGTAACTGCAATGTACAAAGATCCTGTGCTCGCCGTTCGGGATGCCTTCCGCCGGGCAAAGCGCCGTCTCCAAGACCGCGAGCGGCGCATGAAGGGGCAACACGTGCGGTCCAGCATTCGCTGATTACTGATGCCCGCTCGGGTGATACTCGTCGCCCTTGCGGTCGTGCGCGCGCGGGTCGAGGCGCTCCTTGAACTGAAGCGGTCTTGCCGCTGACATCGCTGCGTCGATGACCGTATAGCCGTTCTCATGCGCGCGCAGCGTCAGGCGGAACTCGCTCACCTCGGTCTCGTCGAACAGCTTCGATATCCGCGCGAGCACGTGGACGAGCATACGTCGCGACTGCTCGCCCGGGAGGCGGTGATGGAACGCCCGAACGCCGTCCGCGAGCGCTTCGGCATCTTCTACACCTAACGGAACTAATCGCCGAACGCGACCGGGCGCGCTGCCGACCGCGATGAACTTCTGCCCCTCCTCCATCTCCCCAGAGATCGCCATGTCCGTTCCGGACTCAGGCAGTGTCTGAGCAAGCACCCGTTCTCCGGCGACTTTTGCGGCGCCGGCCAGAGCGTCGTACTCCTTTCGCACGGCGTCCTGCGTCGCGAGCATCTTTTCGAACCGGCTCGCGTCGGCGATGTGGCCCGGCACGGCGACCCGCAGAACGATCGGAATGAAGCGCGGATCCGGCGCATTTCGACGCTCGGCAAATGCGATTGCATCCTGCGCGGAATCGACGTATCGGTTGCGAGCGACGTGAACCTCGTACTTCTTCAACAGCTCCAGAGACTCGACGACGTCGACAATCGCGTTCATGATGAACCCTCAACAGCACTGACGTGGATCACGAGCATAGGCTTGGATTGGGAAAAGCGTGGGAACCGAAAGCAGCGAACAGGCGGCTCGCTTACTAAGGTTTTCCTCGCTTCTTCCCAAGCTTTGCGCGCCATACTGCCATCCTCAGGAAAGGAGGTCCCCCGCCCAATGAACGGCACGGCTCGCGCTCTTTTCGTCGGATCGTTTCCGCCGCGGCAGTGCGGAATCGCAACTTTTATGAGCGATCTGGTCGAGAGCTACGACGCCTACACGGGAACGCATAGCGATGTCGTTGCCATCGACAACCGCTCGGCCTTCAACTACGCCTATGAGTCGCGCATCGTCGCGCGCCTCAAGGAGGATGATCTCGCCTCCTATCGCGAGGCCGCCGCCCGCATCAACGCCCTTCCGATAAACGTCGTCAACGTTCAGCACGAGTATGGCCTCTTCGGAGGCGACGGAGGCCAGTGGGCGATAGAACTTCTCGCTGCGATCCGTAAGCCTGTCGCGCTGACGATGCATACCGTCCTCGCGAGTCCCTCGGCCTCCGCCAAAGACGCACTCGGTTTGAGTAAACGGCCAATCGTCTCGACGTTCGGGCTGCTCAGCACACGCACCCCAACGTTCGCGCAGCCGAGGGTGAGCGCTATCGTGACGACTTGCGCTCTCTCATTGCGGCGCTCGGGATCGAAAAGAACGTTGCCATGGTCGACCGGTATCTCTCGCTCGAGGAGCTCATCGCTTACCTTCAGGCGAGCGACGTCTACGTCACGCCGTACCTGAACCCGGATCAAGTCGTCAGCGGAACGCTGGCGTACGCGCTCGCGGCCGGAAAGGCCATCGTCTCGACACCATACTTGTGCGCTCGCGAGCTGCTCGCTGACGGACGTGGCATCCTCGCCGAGTTTCGAGACGCGCGCTCTATTGCGGCCGGCATTACGCGATTCTTGAACTACCCGGACCTTCGCACGCGAGCGGAGCTCGCAGCATACGCCTTCGGTCGCCGCATGACGTGGCCGAAAGTCGCAGCGCAATACGCAAGCGTCTTCGAAACGCTCGCCCCTGTCACCGTGCCGGTTTTGGCGGCTTGGTAATCGCGAAATACAAACGGAATATCGGATCGAGCGTTCCACGCAGGCTCATCCAGTAGATCTTGCTCATCATGGACTTCATGATTCGGCTGATCCGACTCGGGCGGTACTTCTGCACCGGAGCCTCGAAGGAACCAACAACGAACACTCCGCGTCCATCCGCTAGGTCGAGCGGGCAGTTCGTGCGGCCGTCGAAGATCACCGAAAAACCGCCGAGCCTGCGCGCGACGACCTGCGCCTCCAGGTGTGCGCCGACGCCCGCCTTTGAGGTGGGGACGCTCGCGCCGTCCCCGATGGCAAACGCCGACTCGAACCCTTTGACCTGTAGCGTCTCTTTGTCGACGATGACGAAGCGATCGGCGTCCGCGCACTCCGGCGGCTCGTAGGCGATGTCGGCGCCGACGAACGGTGGGATGACGATCGGCAGGTCGTATGAGATCGTCTCTCCCTCGATCGACACGATGCTTCTCGCCGTGGCATCGATGCGGTCGACGTCGAAAAACGTGCGCGTTTCGATCCCGCACCGCTCGAACTGCGCTGCCACGACGTCGTTCGTCGCCTCCGCAGGATACGCGCGCGGGTAGGGCGTGAAAAAGACCAGCTTGCTCTTCTCGCGCAGACCACGCCGCCGCAGCAGTCGATCAGCCAAGAGCATGCCTTCGACCGGGGACGGCGGGCACTTGCAGACCGGCGCCGCTTGACCCAGAGCGATCGTTCCTCCCGCGAATGCGTCGAGCGAGCGCCACAGCTTCTGCGCTTGGGATACGTTCGTGTGGTAATCGCCGACGGTGTCATTGATCTGCGCGAGGCCGGGCGTTTGCGACGGATCGGTCCCAATGCCGGTCGCCAGAACGACGGCGTCGTACGTCAGTCGCGTGCCTGAGGAGGTCGTCACCACGCGATTGCGCAGGTCGACGTGCGTCGCCGAACCCTGCAGGAAACGCACGCCTCGGCCGAGCAAGCTGCGCTCGCTCCGAGCAATGTTGGGCTTCGCATTGGCGAACGCAATATACAGCAACTCCGGCTGGAAGACGTGATCCGGCGACGCGCTCAGAACCGTTACCTCGAACCGCCGCTTGTCCAGCACGTTGGCGAGCATCGTGCCGCCGGTTCCGCCGCCGATGATGAGGACGCGATGCACGACGCTCAGCGATTCAGGATACGAAGCACTGCGACCACTTTGTCGCCTTGGTCGTCGAGCGAAACGAGCTCGTTCTTCGTTTTTGCGGCCCAGGCGCGTACGTCGGACTTCACGCCCTGATCGGTCGCCCAGAGCTCGATCACGTCGCCGATCTTCGAGCGACGGTACGCCCGTGCCAGATCGGTAATCGGACCGGGGCAGGCAGATCCACGCGAATCGACGAGCGTGTGCGGTTCGGCTTGGTTCATTATCTCCACCTCAGATGAAGAGCGTCTGGCCGCCTTCGGCCTGCTCTAAGAACGTTGCCGCGCCGACCACGTCGTCGACGAGGTCGTTGAAGTCTTGCTTTTTCAATCCCATGACGCTGCTCATCATGGAACACGCATAGATTTTTGCGCCCAGCTCTTTGGCATCGCGCAGCATCTTGTCCCAGGACGCGACGTGCGCTCGTTCCATCCCTTGCGCTACGGCTGGCGCCATGGAAGCGAACTCAGCCGGGAACGGCAGTGCCTGCGCCTGCTTGGTGAAGCCACGCAGCGCGAAACCGGTGACGAAGACGTTCACCTGCATTCCCATAGCCGAGGCGGCCTGCGACACAACCCCAAGCGGAATGAACTTGTCCGCCGTTCCGCTGAACATGATGAAAGAGAGTTTCCCTTGATCCTGCGCCACGCTGAAGCACCTCCGTTGCTCAACCTCAAGCATAGCAGCCAAAGATGAGCGCCTCGGGAAGAACTCGTGAACCTTCACTGGGGCAGGTCACGGCCGACGCGTCAGGCGGCCGCGCGGCTCTCGGCGCAATCTCCCTGCGGAATGCTGCACGAGAATGACCGCAAACATCTCGTCCCGAATGGTTCGGCTCGTGCCTAGTCATAGCTATCGCGAGGCGTTCATAGTTCGTCCGGATCGCGGCATTCGGCTCTCCGCCGTCGACCCAGGATTCAAGGGTCCGCACGATAGCAAGACCAGCGCCGCCGCCGAGATCGCAGCGGACAACCAACAGCTGCACGATCTTCAATACGTGATGTACGCGGAACGTACGCGCTCCCTGCTCATCTGCCTGCAAGGCTTGGACGCGGCCGGCAAAGACGGAACCATCGAGCACGTCTTCGATGCGCTCAATCCGCAGGGCGCACGCGTGCACGACTTCAAGGCCCCGTCGCCGGAAGAAGCGGCACACGATTTCCTATGGCGCGCGCATATGCAATGCCCCGTGACGGGCGAGATCGTGATCTTCAACCGCTCGCATTACGAAGACGTTCTCGTTGCTCGCGTGCACGGTCTCGTGCCAACAAGCGTCTGGTCGAAACGCTACGAGCTCATCAACGAGTTCGAAATAAACCTCTCCCTCGCAGGGACGACGATTCTTAAGTTTTACCTCCATATCAGCGAGGGCGAGCAGTTGAAGCGCTTCAAAAAGCGGCTCGACGACCCGACACGGCACTGGAAGATCAGCGAGTCCGATTACGTCGAGCGCAGCTTCTTCAAGCAGTATCTCGTGGCGTACGAGGATGCGCTCAATAAGACGAGTACGTCGTACGCACCGTGGTTCGTCATTCCGGCAAACCATAAGTGGTTCCGAAACTTGGCCGTTTCGAAAATCGTCGTCGAGACGCTCGACGCCCTGCGCATGACGTTTCCACCGACTACCATTGACATCCACGACATCCGCCGCAAATATCACGCCGACGAAAAGGCGGAAAAGAAGGCCGAGCAGCCACGATGAACGCTCCCGCATCGGCAGCCAGCACCGCAGTCATCGATGCGTACTGGCGCGCAGCGAACTATCTTTGCGTCGGGCAGATCTACCTCCTCGACAATCCGTTGCTCAAGGAACCTCTGCGGCCGGAGCACGTCAAACCTCGGCTGCTCGGCCACTGGGGAACGACGCCCGGCCTGAATTTCATCTACGCGCACATGAACCGCGTCATCAAGAAGTATGCGTTGAATGCGATCTTCGTTACCGGTCCCGGCCACGGCGGGCCCGCGCTCCTCGCCAACACCTATCTCGAGGGAACGTACAGCGAGCTCTATCCGAACGTAAGCCTGGACGAGGCCGGTATGCGCCGGCTCTTCAAGCAGTTCTCCTTTCCGGGCGGCGTGCCGAGTCACGCTGCTCCCGAGACGCCGGGCTCGATCAACGAAGGCGGTGAGCTCGGCTATTCGATCGCGCATGCGTATGGTGCCGTCTTCGATAATCCGGATCTCGTTGCGTGCTGCGTCGTTGGAGACGGCGAGGCGGAGACGGGAGCGTTGGCGACGAGTTGGCACTCGAACAAGTTTCTCAACCCCGAGCGCGACGGTGCGGTGCTGCCGGTGCTTCATCTCAACGGTTACAAGATCGCCGGTCCTACCGTCCTCGCGAGGATCCCCGAAGAGGAGCTGCGCGCGCTTTTCATCGGTTACGGCTACGAGCCGCTCGTCGTCGCGGGCGACGATCCAAGAGCGATGCACGAGCTGATGGCGCGTGCACTCGATACCGTCGTCGAGCGCATCCAAACGATTCAAGCTGAGACGCGAAGCCGGGGCTTCTCCACGCGTGCTCGCTGGCCGATTCTCATTCTCAAGACGCCAAAGGGCTGGACCGGACCGAAGATCGTCGACGGCCTACAGGTCGAAGGAACGTTCCGCGCGCACCAAGTTCCCCTTCCGAACGTGCGCGAGAATCCCGAACACCTCGCAATGCTCGAAGCTTGGATGCGCAGCTACCATCCTGACGAGCTTTTCGATGCGCACGGCCGCGTCCGCGAGGAGATCGCAGCGCTCGCGCCCCCCGGCGACCGGCGCATGGGTGCGAACCCTCACGCGAACGGCGGCCTTCTTCTCCGCGATCTCGTCATGCCGGAGTTCCGCGATTACGCCGTACCCGTTCCTTCGCCAGGAAGCGTGCGCGCGGAAGCAACGCGCGTGCTCGGAGCTTTGCTGCGCGACGTCGCGCGCGCAAATCCCAACACGTTTCGCATCGTCGGGCCGGATGAAACGGCGTCGAATCGCCTGACCGCGCTCTTCGAGGTGACCGATCGCACGTCGACCGCGCAGATTCTCCCTAGCGACGACCACGTCTCCCCGAACGGCCGCGTCATGGAGGTGCTGAGCGAGCACGCCTGCCAGGGATGGTTGGAAGGATATTTGCTCACCGGGCGTCACGGCTTCTTCTCCTGCTACGAGGCTTTCATCCACATCGTCGATTCGATGTTCAACCAACACGCAAAGTGGCTCAAGTCGACCCGCGCGATCGGGTGGCGCAGGCCGATCGCCTCGCTCAACTACCTGCTCACGTCGCACGTCTGGCGTCAAGATCACAACGGCTTCAGCCATCAGGATCCCGGCTTCATCGATCACGTCGTCAACAAGAAGGCCGACGTCGTGCGCGTCTATCTTCCGCCCGACGCAAACTGCCTGCTTTCGGTCACCGATCACTGCCTTCGCAGCCGCAACTACGTGAACGTCATCGTCGCCGGCAAACAGCCGGAATGGCAGTGGCTCGATATGGACGGCGCCGTCAAGCATTGCAGCGTCGGCTTGGGCATCTGGGAGTGGGCGAGCAACGACCAAGGTGCCGCCCCCGACGTCGTCATGGCGTGCTGCGGTGACGTACCGACGCTCGAGACGCTCGCAGCCGTCGCCTTCCTTCGCCGACATTTGCCGGAGCTGCGCGTGCGCGTGGTCAACGTCGTCGACCTCATGACGCTACAGCCGCACAGCGAGCACCCGCACGGTATTACCGACCCCGACTTCGACGCCATCTTCACGATCGACAAACCGATCGTCTTCGCGTTCCACGGATATCCGTCGCTCATCCATCGTTTGACCTACCGGCGCCATGGGCATCACAACCTACACGTGCGCGGCTACAAAGAAGAAGGCGCCACGACGACTCCGTTCGACATGGCCGTGAGAAACGAGCTCGATCGCTACCACCTCGCCGGCGACGTCATCGATCGCGTTGCCCGATTGCGCGACACCGGGGCGCACGTCAAGCAGCTCATTCGAGACACGCTCATCGAGCACCGGTGCTATATCGACGAATACGGTGAGGACATGCCCGAGGTGCGAAACTGGCAATGGGCGCGCGACGCGTCGTAGCAGGAGCGAGAATGGGCAGCGTGCGCCGAGCAGAAATGGCTACAGGTGGCAGAGCAACAGTCGGGATCTAGCCGGCAACTCCCGCAGGAGCGACCGCCGAATCCGCGAGGGACGCAACCGCGCAGCCCGTGGGGATTCGCTTGGTGGGTCGCTCTGGCACTGCTGATCGCGTGGAACTTCGCGATCTTCTTTTTCCCCCGCCAAAACGCGCAAACCATTCCGTACTCGACATTTCTCGCCCAGGTGCGAGCCGGAAACGTCTCCGCCGTGCACCTCGCCGGGGACCAGATCACGGGAGCGTTCGTACGGCCGTACGCGCAGCCCGCGTCGGAGATCCAGCGCGTCAACGCGATCGCCACGCAGCCCGTTCCGGCGGCGACTGCGCCGCCGAAGACGACCGCGTTCGCCACGGTTTTCCCTGCAACGCAAGGCGATGACGGCTTCCTGCCGCTGCTCGAACGGCACCACGTAATCGTCGACGTCTCGACGACGACGGCGCCGTGGTTCTGGCAAATGATCGTAGGCTGGTTGCCGGCGCTGTTGCTCGTCGGCGTCTTCATCTGGTTGCTCTCGTCGATTGGACGCGGACAGGCGGGACTCATGAGCGGCTTCGGGCGCTCCCGCGCAAAACGATATGCGGCAGGCATCGAGAAGATTACCTTCGACGATGTCGCCTCCGCCGACGCCGCCAAGGAGGACCTTCAAGAAGAGGTCGACTTCCTTCGACATCCGCAAAAATATCGCGCGATCGGCGCGCGCATTCCACGCGGCGTGCTGCTCGTCGGTGCGCCCGGTACCGGAAAGACCTTGCTCGCGAAGGCCGTCGCCGGCGAAGCGGGCGTGCCGTTTCTGAGTCTCAACGCGTCGGAGTTCGTCGAGATGTTCGTGGGCGTCGGCGCCAGCCGCGTACGGGACCTCTTCAACCAGGCGAAGGAGATCGCACCGGCAATCATTTTCATCGACGAGCTGGATGCGGTCGGCCGGCGCCGCGGTGCCGGCATCGGCGCGGTGAACGACGAGCGCGAGCAAACGCTCAATCAGCTCTTGGGCGAGCTCGACGGGTTCGATTCGCGTTACGACGTCATCATTCTCGCCGCAACGAACCGGCCGGACGTGCTCGACCCAGCACTATTGCGACCGGGACGTTTCGACCGTCAGGTAACGGTCGATCTTCCGGACCGGCCCGGACGCGAGGGCATCCTGCACATCCACACGCGCCGCATCAAGCTCGGGCCTGACATCGATCTCGCCGCGGTCGCGGCGGCCACGATCGGCCTCAGCGGTGCGGATCTCGAGAATCTCTGCAACGAGGCGGCGCTGATCGCCGCGCGCAACGATCGCACCACGGTCACGCAGGCAGATTTCTGGGAGGCGCACGACAAGATCCGCCTCGGAGCGACGCACACGCGCCTCGTGGATCCGAACGAACGCAAGGTCGTTGCGTATCATGAATCAGGACACGCGATCGCCGCGTGGTTAACACCAGGTGCCGATGCCGTACAGAAGGTCACGATCGTGCCACGCGGCCGCGCTCTCGGAATGACGGAGCAGATCCCCGGCGAAGAGCGCCACAACGTGAGTCGCGGCTACCTGGCGGCCAGGCTTGCGGTGATGCTCGGCGGCAGAACCGCCGAGGAACTCGCGCTCGGCGAGATTTCCACCGGCGCCGAGAACGATCTCATCGAAGCGACGGTGCTCGCGCGACGGATGGTAACCCGCTGGGGCATGGGCGAGCTGGGATTACTCGCCTTCCGGACCGACTAGCAGCAGCCGTTTCTCGGTTACGAGATGGCGCAGGGCCGAGAGTACAG
>VFSW01001399.1_pt1 | contig 36824 bp, 32 predicted proteins | sample 5358111 | NCBI WGS metagenome assembly VFSW01 (sample SAMN11554181, study PRJNA540505) | mine drainage metagenome | isolation source: sediment from site ElyBrook_90M | place: USA: Ely Copper Mine, Vershire, VT | collected 2017 | reverse complement strand
CGATGGTACTGTGGCGATCAGAGTGGTGGGGGTGGGTGGCGCGGGCGGCAACGCCGTGGCGCGCATGGTCGAGGACGGCATCTCAGGCGTTGAATTCATCGTCGCCAACACCGACGCGCAGGCGCTGGCGATGTCGCCGGTGACGCGCCGCCTGCGGCTGGGCGAGACGCTGACGCGCGGCCTTGGCGCGGGGGGCGATCCGAGCATCGGCCAGCGCGCGGCGCAAGAGAGCATCGAAGAAGTGCGCGCGCACTTGCGCGGATCCGATCTCGTCTTTGTGACCGCCGGCATGGGCGGCGGCACCGGCACCGGCGCGGCCCCTGTCGTGGCGCGGCTGGCGCGCGATCTGGGCGCGCTGGTCGTCGCAGTCGTCTCGTGCCCCTTTCGCTTCGAAGGCACACGCCGCGCCCGCCTGGCGCTCGAAGGCATCGAAGAATTGCGCCCGCTCGTCGATACGCTCATCGTTGTGCCCAACGAGCGCCTGCTGGCCATCATCGATCAGCGCCAGCCCTTCATCGCGGCGCTGCGCGCGGGCGACGACATCTTGCGTCAGGGCGTGCGTGGCATCAGCGATCTCATCACCATCCCCGGCTTGATCAATCTGGATTTCGCGGACGTGCGCTCGGTCATCGCGGGCGCGGGCACGTCGCTGATGGCGATCGGCGAGGCCAGCGGCGATCGCCGCGCGTTCGAGGCCACGCAGCGCGCCGCCGAGAGTCCTTTGCTCGAGCGCGACATTCGCGGCGCGCGGCGCATCTTGCTCAACGTCACCGGCGGCCCCGATCTGACGCTGATGGAGATCAACGAGACGGCGAGCATCGTGCAGGCGCTGGCGCATCCTGAGGCGACGATCATCTTTGGCACCGTGCAGGATCCGGCGCTGACCGGCTCGATGCGCGTGACACTCATCGCCACCGCCTTCGCGCCCGGCTCAGATGCGGGAGCGGGGAATACAAACTATACGCGCGTGCGCGAGGAGAGCGCCATGCCCACACGCCATCTCTTGCCGCAGCCGCAGGGCGACGTGCTGACACCGGAATCGCTGCTGGGCGACGCCTGGCCGTTGCCAGCGGGCGACTCCACCAGCGACGAATCACCGACGATGGCGCTGCCCGCGTTGCCCCCATTGCAACCCTCCGACGCGCGGGCTGACACCGGCGATGTGGACGACACGACGCCACGCCGCGCCCAGCGCACGATCGAGACCGCGTGGCCGCCGCCCGCCGCAAGCGCCGACGCCGACGCCATCGACATTCCCGCCTTCTTGCGCCGCAAGTAACGGGTTTTTCGCGGCTGTGTGTGTAGCGTGATGTGTGGTACAATAGCCGCAAAATCCACAGCTGGCAATCATCGCTGGCATGTGGGCGTGCGGTGAGCCGGCGTCGTCTATGTCCGCGCGCAATCCTGCGAAGCGGAGGTCTCGCTGCATCATGACCTATAGCGCGGTAACCGGCTGGGGTATGGCGGTGCCTGAGAAAGTGCTCACGAACGCCGACCTCGAGCGCATGGTTGACACCTCAGATGAATGGATCGTCTCGCGCTCGGGCATTCGCGCGCGTCACATCACCGGCCCTGACGAGACGGCATCGACGCTGGCCATCACCGCCGGGCGCCAGGCGATCGAGCGCGCCCGCCTCGACCCGGTGGATCTCGATCTCATCATCGTCGCTACCGTCACCGGCGACTATTCTTTCCCCTCGACCGCCAACCTTGTGCAAGACGCGCTCGGCGCACGCTGCGCGGCGTTCGACCTGCAAGCCGCGTGCAGCGGATGGATCTATGGCGTCGTGATGGCGCACCAGTTCGTCGCCACGGGCGCCATGCGCCACGTGCTGGTCGTCGGCGTCGAGGTCCTCTCGAAGATCACCGATTACACCGACCGCCAGACGTGCGTGCTCTTTGGTGACGGCGCCGGCGCAGCCATCATCTCGGCCAGCGACACCCCCGGCGGCGTGCTCGGCTGGACCCTCGGCTCGGACGGCGCCGAGCCTGAGCGGCTCTATCGCCCCGCTGGGGGCTCGCGCCTGCCACTCACCCGCGAAAACATCGGCACCCACGACGCCTGCATCAATATGAAGGGCAGCGAGGTCTTCAAATTCGCCACGCGCATCATGGGCACCGCGATGCTCGAAGCCCTGGCGCAAGCCCAGATGACCGCTGGCGATATCGATCTCTTCATCCCCCACCAGGCCAACCTGCGCATCATCGAGGCCGCCTCGAAGCGACTGGGTCTGCCCTCCGAAAAAGTCTTCGTCAACCTCGAAAATTACGGCAACACGTCAGCGGCGGCGATTCCCATCGCGCTGTGCGAGGCTATCGATCAGGGGCGCATCCTTCCCGGTGACCGGCTGGGCATGGTCGCGTTTGGCGCGGGGCTAACATGGGCCGCGCTCGTCTTGCAATGGACCACCCCCACCACGTGATTGACACGTGAGATTCCCGACACGAGCAATCAAACCTTTCCCGCTTATGGCGACGGCACGGCGTGTGGTATCATAGCCGGTAAGTAGGATTGGCAGTTGTTTTGTGCTGGGAAGGCAGCGACACGATGGTGCTGACACGTCGCCTGACGGCGCGCTCACGCGTGATGCGGCTCACACCGCGACAGGCGCTGGCGGGGCTGCGGGTGTTAGTGGCGTGCGCGGCGACGATCTTCGAGACGCACGACGGCGACGCGGCGGCGTCCAACGCTCGCCTGATTGTTGTGCTGGGCGTGCTCATCGGCCAGCAGTTGATCGCGCTGATCGCGCTGGGGCGCGACACCAACGACGCGACCGCACGCCGGATTCTCTGGCTCAATCTCGGCTGCATCGTCGCGGCGACGGCGGCGAGCGGCGAGATGTCCACCAGTCTCTTCGCGCTGCTGCCGCTGCTGGTCATCGACGCCACCGTCACGCTCAGGCCTGCCTCCGCTTATCTCTATGTCACGGCGCTGAGCGCTCTCTTTGCTCTGGCTCGCGCCCTCGGCACACCTTTCGGGGTCGATCGCTGGATCACGCGCGACTGGATCGTCACGCTGCTCGCGATCATGCTCTTTTACATTCTCGCTGGCGTCAGCAGCACGGTCGTCACCACCTGGCGCGCCGAGCGCGATCACATCGAGCAGCTCTCGCTGCTGGATGAGCTGTCGCTGCTGCTCGCCGACACGCGCCAGCTCGAGGACGTGCTCGAGCGCTTCGTTGAGCTGGCGCCCTTCGCCATGCGAGCGCAAGGCTGCGCGCTGGCCATCAACGAACCGGGCAGCGGCCGGCGCATCTGGGCGAATCTAGGCGCCGACACCTCTGTGCTCGTTGATGACGCGCTGCTGGCGCACGATCCCTCCGCGCTGCTCAGCGAAGGAGGCCCGCGCGGCGTGACACGTCGCGCGCTGCCCGGCGCTCCTTACGCGGTGGTGCTGACGATGCCCCTGGCCATCGACGATCGCGCGGTGGGGTTGCTCAGCGTCGCCCGCGTGACGAGCGATCCTTTTGGCCCGCGCGACAGCCGTCTTTTCGAGTCGCTGGCGCGACACGCCACCCAGGCGCTGCGCAACGCCCGGCTCTATCAGCTCGAAGCCGAGGCGGCGTCGCAGTCGCGGGCGCTCGAGCAATTCAAGAGTGAGATGCTCGCCAGCGTCTCGCACGAGTTTCGCTTGCCTCTGTCGAGCATCACGCTCGCGGTCGAATCGCTGCTGGCCCAGCGCGGGACCGCTGGCGACAATGAAGTCGAGCTGCGCCTGCTGCGCAATATTCAGCGTAGCGCTCAGCGCCTGGGCGGATTCGTGCAAGACGTGCTGGATCTGGCCCGGCTCGACGCCCACCAGATCGAGCTGCGCCAGCAACCGTGCGATCTGGTCGCGCTCGCCCGCGTCGCTTGCGAGCACATCAGCCCGCAATGCGAAGCTAAAAGCCAGCGGCTGACCTTCACCGCGCTCATCGACGAATCGCTCGTCGTGGGAGATCCCCAGCGGCTGGAACAAGTGCTGAGCAACCTGCTCAGCAACGCGCATCACTATACCCCCGAGGGTGGCGAGATCGAGCTGACGGTCGCGCCGGCGGAATCGATCAAGTCGGTGGGGCCGTGCGGGCCGCCTGATGCCTGCGTGATGGTCGCCATCGGCGTGCGCGATACGGGGCCGGGCATTTCCATCGAGGAGCGCGCGCGTATCTTCGAGCGATTCAGCCGGGGCGAGGCCGGACGCCGGCGCAGCTCTGGCGTGGGGTTGGGCTTGCACATCGCCCGCTCGGTTGTCGAATTGCATGGCGGCTGCCTGTGGGTCGAGGGCAATGCCGCTGGCGGCAGCACATTTTGGTGCACGCTGCCCCTGGCGCGGCCCGATGCCAGGATTGTGAGCGCGCCCTCAGGCCGCGCTCTAACCGGCGCTCCCACGCCGCTACCTCGATAAAGGTGAAAATAATGAGACTGTTGATAGCCGACGATGATGCTGATCTGCTCGAAGCGCTGACGCTCAGCCTGACGTTGCAGCTCAAAGATTGCGAGCTGGTGACGGCGACCACCGGCCAAGAGACGTTGCGCGCCTTTGCCACGCACGGCGTCGATGCCGTGTTGCTCGACCTCGTGCTGCCCGACATGGATGGCTATGAGGTCTGCCGGCGGCTGCGCGAGCGCTCCGAGGTGCCGATTCTGCTCTTGAGCGCGCGCGACCAAGAGCTAGACAAGGTGCGCGGCTTCGAGATGGGCGCCGATGATTACATCACCAAGCCCTTCGGCCAGCTCGAGCTGCTGGCGCGCATCAAGGCGGCGTTGCGGCGGCGCCAGCTCTCGCCCGAATCCGGCCTTCCCACCTTCGTCAACGGCTGGCTCACCATTAATTTCGTCACCCACGAGGTCACGGTGCGCGGCCACCCGGTGCGCATGTCGCCCATCGAATACAACCTGCTGGCGCAGCTCGCGCGCAACGTGGGTCGCGTCTTGACGCATAAGATGCTGCTGGCGACGGTCTGGGGTGAAGAATACATCAACGAGATCGACTACCTCAAGGTCCACATTCGCCACGTGCGCGGCAAAGTCGAGCAGGATGTCTCGCAGCCTACCCTCATTCTCACTGAGCGCGGGCTGGGCTATCGCATGGCGCGCCTCTGACTTTGCGCGGCTTCGCCCGGTTATGCTACAGTTTCGTGGAGATAGACAGAGCAACGTAGCATACAGAAACAGGTGCCGCGCGCAGATGACGACACTTTCTACTCCACGCGCCACAGCCGCTGATGACGCCGTCACGCCGGGAACGCCACGCCGCCCGATCGCCGCCGGCGTCGTCGGTGCGGTGACGCTGCTCTTCGGCTGGGTAACGGCGTGGCTGCCCACACATCCGCTGTCGGCGTTTGCTTTCGTGCTGATCTGGGTGGGCTTCATTCTCGTGCTCGACACGCTCGTCTGGTGGCGGCGCAGCGCGTCGCTGTTGCAGAGCCATCCGCTCAAATTTTGGCAGTTGTTCGTTTTTTCCGTGCCGGTGTGGTGGCTCTTCGAGGTGCTCAACTCCCGCGTGCAAAACTGGCATTACGTGCTCGATCATCCTTATGGGCTAAGCTGGTCGCCGCTCGGCTTCAATCTGATGGCGTCGCTCTGCTTTAGCACCGTTCTGCCAGCGGTGATGGAGATGGCCACGCTCGTCACGAGCCTGCCAATGCTCAAGCCCCATATCGCGCCGCGCGGCACGACCCCACCTGTGCCCGCGCGCTGGCTGGCGCTCGAATTCATCGCCGGCGTCGTATCGCTGGCCGCACCCCTCATCTGGCCGCATCAAGCGTTTGGCCTCATCTGGATTGGCCCGCTGCTGGTGCTGGACCCCATCAACGCCTGGCGTGGCCGTCGCTCGGCCATCGGGCATCTGCTTGCCGGTGACTGGCGCTTTCTGGTTGCCGTGCCGCTCGCGGCGCTGGCTTGCGGCTTCTTTTGGGAGATGTGGAATTATTTTTGCCTGCCCAAGTGGTATTACACCATCCCCTATGTCGGCTTCGCCAAAATCTTCGAGATGCCGCTGCTGGGCTATCTCGGCTATCTGCCCTTTGGCCTGGAGCTTTTCGCGCTCTATCACTTCTTGCTCATGATCACCCGCCAGCGCGAGGATGCCCTGGCGTTTTAGCGCCGCGCCGGCCACCCGGACTGTCGCGACCGGAAAAGGGGGAGGCTGCTATGTCCGTCGTGCAGGGCATTGGCCAGTCGCTGCTCGTGGCGACGGGCATGGCCTGGCAGGTGCTATGGAGCCTGGTGCTCGGCTTTTTGATCTCAGGGATGATTCAGGCTTATGTCAGCCGGGCCAAAATGAGCGAGGCGCTCGGTCGCGCGAGATCGCGCTCGCGACCGGTTTTGGTGCCGCCAGCTCGTCGTGCTCTTACGCCGCGATCGCCGCCGCCAAAAGCATGTTCAAGCGCGGCGCGCACCTCATCCCCGCACTGGCCTTCATGTTCGCTTCGACCAACCTGGTCGTTGAGCTAGGGCTGGTGCTCTGGCAACTCATGGGCTGGCAGTTCGCCCTGGCCGAGTGGCTTGGCGGGATCGTGCTGGTCGCCATCATGGTGCTGCTCGTCAAGCTGACGTATCCCGCGAAAATCGTCGAGGAAGGCCGCGACCATCAAGAGATCGGCACGGTCAACGCCATGCGGCACGGCGACGAGCTGGCGCCCGGCGCGACGCTCTGGCAAAAGCTGTGCTCGCGCCAGGGTTGGGTCATGGTCGCGCATTACGTCGCGATGGACTGGTCGATGATCTGGAAGGATATGATCGGCGGCTTCCTCATCGCGGGCTTTCTCGCGGTCATCGTGCCCGGCGGCTTCTGGAACGCGCTCTTTCTCACATCAGCACCGGGTCCGGCGCGCATTGTCGAGAACGCGATCATCGGCCCCATCGTCGCGATCATCTCATTCGTCTGCTCGGTGGGCAACGTGCCACTCGCCGCGATACTTTTCGCCGGCGGCATCACGTTTGGGGGCGCCATCGCGTTCCTCTACGCTGATCTCATCGTGCTGCCGATTCTCGACATCTATCGCCGCTATTACGGCTGGCGGCTCGCGGCCTATATCGCTGGCGTGCTTTTCGCCACCATGGCGCTGACCGCCATCACCATCGATGTCATTTTCAGCGGGCTGAGCGCGGTTCTGCCGGCGGCGCATCTCATTCCCGCCGCCAACCCTCATTTCGTGCATCGGGTCACGACGTTTTCCTGGGATTATACGGCGGTGCTCAACATCGTCTCAGCGCTGGTCATCGCTATACTCGTGTATCTCAACGTCAGGCATCCGATGGCGATGGGCCGCGACATGGCGGGGATGGAGCACGAGCAGATGCCTGGCATGCAACACGAGCATCACGGCTAGAGCCGGAGAACGCGATCACGCGACGGGCCGCACGTCCGCTGGCAGCTCGACGACGCCGATGCGTGGCTGCGCGGGGTTCGCGGGCGGCGTAATCGGCGGCTGCCAGATGCCCATGCGCGCCTTGAGCGTCAAGATGCGCCGCACCGACTGGTCGATGCGCGCCGTCGTGATCGTCCCATTCTGCACGGCGTTGACGATGGCGTTGACCACATAGAGCGTGTTTTCGGGGGTGTACGTGCCCAGCAAGAAATCGTCACCCGCCAGAATCGATTGAATGCATGCCTGGGCCAGCGGCGCGTCCAGGCGCGTGTTGGCGTGAAAGTAAATGCCCACGCCGTCCATATAGAGCGCGTCGGTGATGACCACGCCGTTATAGCCCAGCTCGTCGCGCAAGACGCCCGTAATGGTTTTGTACGACAGCTCGGCGGGAACGGTCGGGTCGATCGCCGTCATCAGCAGATCGGTGGACATGATCATGCTGGGCGGATCCTTGCTGTCGATGAGCGCGCGATACGGCGCGAGATCGAGCTGCTCGATCTGCGCGAGCGATTCCGTGATCACCGGCAGGCCCTTATGCGGATCGACGGTGGCCTCGCCCAGGCCGGGAAAATGCTTGAGCGTGCCGACCACGCCGCTGTCTTGCAGTCCTTGCATCCACGCGCCGGCCATCTGAGTGATCATCTGGGGAGTGTTGCCCCACAGCCGGCAATAACCGCCGCCCGCGCAGGTGGGGCCGCCGGGCGCAGGCACATCCACCACCGGGGCCAGATCGGTGTTCATGCCCATACTTTTCGTATCCTGCGCCATGATCGCGCCTTGCTGATAGGCATACTGCGTGTTGAGCGTGTCGGCGATGTCGCCCGCCGCCGGATGCTTGCCAGGATAAACCACGTCGAGATTGTCGATGCCGCCGCCCTCGTCGTCCGCGCCGAGCATCATAGGGATGGCCGAGTCGTGCTGCATGCCGCTCATCAGCGCGTTCGCCATGCTGACCGAGGCGATCTGTGGGCGATAAAAGATCATGCCGCCCGGCTGGATCGTCTGAATGAATTGCTGGTAGGTGGAATCGTAATAGGGGTCGTAGAGCTGGGCGAAGATCATCTGGCCGATTTTGGCGCGCAGCGTCATGTGCGCGATGTACGTGTTGATGTAATTTGTCAGGCGCGTCGCGGCGTCGAGCGGCGGGCTGCTCGTAATGTTGACGCCGTGCCCGCCGGCGGGGACGCTGGCGCCATTGCCGCCGGGTCTGATGCTATACGTGCTCTGCACGTTCGTCGAGACATAGATCAGCCCCATCGCCACCAGCAGCCACAAAGCAATAAAGATGCGCCACCGCCCCGAAGGGCGCTTCGCCACCGCCTCTTGCGACACACTCATCATTCTCTCCGCTTGTTTCCCAACATCCGCGCGCGTCCCCACGCCATCTACCGCAAGCTTCTTGCATGACTGCTCTATCTTAGCAGAACGATCGCCCAGCGGCAATGATCGCTCCGTCAGACGATCGGGCTACCGCCAGGCTTGATATTCGCGGAAGGGCGAGTGGTGCCAAAACTTTTCGTATTCTTTTCATAAGTCTCGCGTCCATCGTGTTCCCGCTTCTTCCTCACCGGCGTGGGGGCGGCGCCACGATTGCCAGATAGTGCGCCGGTGACGGACTGGGCGTCGGGGTCGGCGTCGCCGGCACGGTGGGGATGTGCCAGCCACGCTCGGCCTTGAGCCGCAAGATGCGACGCACCGACTGATCGATGCGCTGCTGGCTCAGCAAGCCGCTGTGCATGGCGTCTTTGATGGCGCTGATCATCTCCTCGGCGGAATACGTATCGGCTGGCCCAAGCAACATATCGTCACCAGCCACCAGCGCCATGACCCCCGCTTGCAATTCGGTATATTTGTCGGTGATGCCTTTCATATACAGCGCGTCGGTCAGCACCACGCCGTCATAGCCCAGCTCGTCGCGCAGCATGCCCGTGATGATCGTCGGCGAGATCTCAGCCGGCAGAGTCGGATCGATCTTGGGCATGAGCAGGTCGGTGGACATGATCATCTGGGGTGGGTCGCTGCCCTGAATGAGCGCGCGATACGGCGCCAGCTCGACCTGCTCGATCTGGTAGCGCGTGCGGTTGATGACGGGCAGCCCCAGGTGCGCGTCGGTCGTGGCCGCGCCCAGGCCGGGGAAGTGTTTGGCGGCTCCGGCGACACCGTTCATTTGCAGCCCGTCGAGAAACGCGCCGCCCATTTTTGTCACGACCGCCGCCGTCGTGCCAAACGTGCGCGTGCTCTGGTCGGGGCCGTCCACCAGCTGCACGTCGAGATCCGGCGCCAGATCGATGTTGATGCCCAGCGCGAGCAGGTGGCTGGCCTGGAGCGCGCCCTGCTGATAGGCATATTGCGGATTGCCGGTCGCGCCGATCTCCGTCTCGGATGCCGTGCGCCCATAGATGTTCGTGAGCTGATCGATGAAGCCGCCTTCCTGGTCGGCGGCGATGAGGAGCGGAATCTTGGCGTCGTTCTGGGCGCGCGTCGTCATATCCTGCACGAACGCGGCGTTAGGCAACTCATATTTATACAAGATGAGCGCTCCCGGTTGAATGGTGCGCATCATCGTCACCGAGTCGCCGACATAGCCCACGGTGGTGAATTGCAGCATGAGCAGCTGGCCGAGCTTGGCGTCGAGCGACATCGACGCCATATAGCGATCCACCGCCAGATCAGTGGGCGATTCGGGTGGCACGGTCGCTGTGGGGGTCAGCGTCGGGCGAGCGGTCGACGATGGCGTCGCGCCGATGGCTGTGCCCCCACCGCCGGGCGTCACGGCGCCGTTGCTCGACGCCACCCACAACAGCGCCAGCGCCACCACCAGCCAACCCGACACGAAAAAGCGCCAGCGACGCGAAGAAGACAGCTGATTCATGATTCCTTGCCCATACAGATACGTTTCATATCACGCGAGCCGCGCGCGAGAGTGGGTGCCCCTTGGCCTGAATGTCGAGCGCGTTGAACCAGCCGAATGGCGTTTGCAGGCAAGCCAGGCCGCGCGCCTGCACGCCGGCTTGCGTCGCGCGCAGGGCGGCCATCGCCGCCTCAGGACGCGCCAGCTCGCCAAACAGATGCGCGAAGGAGTGCAGCACCACCGTGCGCGCCTTGACGCAGCCAGCGATCTCGACAATGCTCGACGCCGCGCGCTCGCCCACGGCATGGCTATCAGCCTCGTCCGCCGGCTCGGCGGCGGCAAAGACCAGCAGCGCATCCCTGACATCGATCGGCCAGGGCACCGGCTCCGCCACCGGCGAGCGCCCGCGCTGGCCGGGTGTCGTGCCCACGTGATCCACATGCCAGATCAGCAATCGCATGGCATCACTTCCCTATCTCTTATGACCCCTGAGAGGATCGCTATGGGACAAAAGGGGAAAATCGGTCAGCGGGCATAGCTGTCGGGGTGTGTCTGACGCCAGCGCCACGCGCTGCCGACGATCACGTCGAGATCAGCGTGGCGCGGCTGCCAGCCTAGCTCCGCGCGAATGCGATCCGAGCTGGCCACCGTCGCGGCCTGGTCACCGGGGCGGCGCGGGCCATACTCCACCGCGATCTGGCGCTCGGTGATACGCCGTACCGTCTCGATCACCTCGCGCACCGAATAGCCGTTGCCGTTGCCGACGTTGTACACCGCGAATCCCGCGTCGCCGCGTCCCAGCGCCAGCAAGTGCGCCTGCGCCAGATCGAGCACGTGAATATAGTCGCGCACGCACGTGCCGTCGCGTGTGGGATAATCCGTCCCGTTGACGCGCAGCGTCTCGCCGCTCAGCGCCGCTCGCAGCACGATGGGGATCAGGTGCGATTCAGGTGTGTGCGCCTCGCCGTTCATCTCGGTCGCGCCCGCCGCGTTGAAATAGCGCAACGCCGTGATCGTCATGGCGTGTGCGGGGGCGATCCAGCGCAGCATGCGCTCGACCATCAGCTTCGACTCCCCATACGGATTCGTCGGGGCGGTCGCGTCGTCCTCGCTGATGGGCAGCTTTTGGGGGTCGCCATAGAGCGCGGCGGTAGAGGAAAAGACGAGATTTTTCACGTCGGCGTCGAGCATCGCCCGCACGACTTCGAGACTGCCCGCGACGTTATTCTGAAAGTAGAGCGCGGGATGGCTGACCGATTCGCCGACTTCGATGAAGGCCGCCATGTGGATCACCGCGTCGATCCGCCGCTCGCGCAGCGTCTGCGCCAGCAGCGGCCGGTCGTGCACCAGCCCGCAAATCAGCTTGGCCTGGGGATGAATGGCGTCGATATGCCCGCGCGCCAGGGAATCGAAGACCGTCGCCTCGTGCCCCGCGCGAATCAATTCCTCGACGATGACGCTGCCGATATAGCCCGCGCCGCCTGTCACCAGCACTCGCACTGTGGTGTGCTCCTTCGTGTCGCTTGATGTGGAAACGCGAGCCTATCGTATCACATCGGCCCGCATGCTCAAAACGGTATGGCTTTCTCTGAGTGCGCGTCATACTATTGTGGCGACCGAGCGCCAGCGCTTGTTGTCCGGAAACGAGCGCGCGCGCCGCTAGATCGTGATGGTGAAGCTCTGCACCATCGCGGCGAGATCGCCGTCAGCGTTGTCGCCCGCAACCGCCTCAGTATAGATCTCATACAAAAAGCTCGCCGCCGCGACCTCGTAATCGGTGTGCACAAGGGTGCCGGGTGTGCCGGGCACGGGTGTGGTGGCAGGCAGCGAGGTCTGGCCCGGGACCAGTGTCGGCAGTGTGTTATAAAACACCTGCATGGATTTATAGGCGGTGTGGCCCCCGATGGTCGTGGGCCGATATTGCGGGTTGTGTGCCAGCGAGGTCCAAAATTGCTGCTCGCCCGGGGCGCTCAGCTTGGTGATTTGCAGATTGAATGAGGAATTTGTGGCATCGGCTGAGACGTTGGCGCGCTCGATGGTCAGAGAAAATGGCGCGTCGGCGGTCGGATCGTTTTCCCCTCCCGGCAAAATCACCCAGCCGGTGGGAATATAGAGTGAGAAATGATAGGCCGGGTAAGAGATGGTCTGCGCTGGCGCGGTCGTGGTCGAGCCGCCCGCGCCACAGCCGGCCAGGACCGCGCCGAGCGGCAGCAGCGCCGCGATCAGCGCGCAGTGCCGTGACATCCGTCTGTTCACAGAAAATTCGGCGCGGATGCCCCTGCCTTCCAGGCAGAGGGAGGAAGCGCCGCCTCCTTTCCATGACTATATCCATACCCATCGTTGCGATGAAGGGGATGACAATAGCGAGCAGGAATGCCCTCCACCATCCCAAATGCTCCCGTGATCTTGAAATTGCCATCGGATTTGATAGCAACTCGCCCCACATAGGTGCCAGCCTTCTTACTCGTCTTTGGCACAATGGCTCGCACCATATCTCCGGTATGCCACCCCAAGACCGTACCCGGTCCTTTCGCCTTGCCCACAGGAAATCCGTAGGTATCCACCTTGCGCATCTGCCGACGATGCCGCCCGCTCGCCGTGATGACGAGCGGAATGACTCCCCGTGTTCTGAGAGAGGATGGGGTGCTGGCTCCCACACAGGCCGCATCGAGCCAATGGGTCTTGGGCAACTCCCGTTGCGTTCGGTTCCACTTGGTTCTCCCACCCGTCCCTGTCTCGACGGGCATCCCCGTCTGCTGCAACCGTTCATAGAGCACCCAGCGCGTGCTATTGACAGCGGCAGCATCCTTGAGCGGCTTGCCCGCCTCTGTCTGGACTTCAGGGTGTCCATACTCTGCTGCCGTGCGATCCCCCTTGTCCTGATTGCACGCATGGCAGGAGAGTGCCAAATTCTTGACCCGATGTGATCCTCCGCGACTGCGGGGGATGATATGATCGACCTCCCATCGTGTGGCTTCCTTTCGGCAATAGGCACAGCGATAGCCCCACTTCAGCAGCAGATATTCGCGCACTTCCCATCCGGCCAAGGTACCCTGCTGATACGCGATGCCCGTGATAGCGGGATGCTCGATGAGCTGCATGTCGAAGCGCACCAACTCGAACGAGAGGTCCGTGATGGGGGCACATCTCCGCAATCGTTCCACCCAGGTGAGCACGTTCTGGACACGACTGACCAGCGATGGGGGCAACCACCCTTGCGGGCGGGTGCGATTGGCGAAGCGGGGTTGACGGTATCTGGTATGGCGTTGCCGCCTGCCCCGGCGTGTTGCTCGGCGTGAGTCGAGTGCTTCCTTGACCTGCTGCCCACGATGGGTTACCTCCGCAGCCCAGACCACCTCACCCGTCGCATCGTTGACCACCGCCATGCCGGTCGTTTTGCTCCCCGGATCAATCTTCACCCGTAACGGTGTCGGCGAGTTAGCTGGTTGCGCATCGTTGAGAATGATCGTGAACGGAAATCTCCGAAACACAGCGGCTTTCTGCTGCGTGAGCAGTAATCGTGCTCGTCCTGGATGAATAGGATTGAGTGGCCTCTTATTCGTATCGAGTACAAAAACGAACGACATATCAACTCCTTGTGCCCTTACGGGCCTCTGGTTGCCCAGGTAATGGTTCCCTCGTCCATGTTATCCGAAGGTTTGTGTGCTGGCGGCACTGCCATTTGAACCCCATCTGACTGTTTAACCACCAACCGCAGAGCTTGGGGCTGAGATGCCACCCCAAGGTGCCTATGTATTCTTCGGTAACGGCTCCCTGGCGAGCCAGGGGGACTGGTCAGCTTCGGGGCTTGCTCAGCACAAGCCCCCGCCTTTTAGGCGCAGGGTCGCTGACTGCCCAAGAATCCTTGCTGCGTTGCTATGTTCTTCCGCGTGAGCGGGGGCGCCGCGACCTTGATGATACTGTGCTACGCGGGCGCTGTCAACCATTCTGCCGAATGTTTCGGCACGCGCTCTGCGGAATGGTGTCGCGCCCTGGTACGGCAAGCGGACATAACCATGTGCTCCGCGCGGTTACGCGGGCGGCGCCGGCAATCGTGAAGGAGTCGATCGATCATCATGACCACCGAACCGACACACCAGTCAATGAGCCTTGAGAGCGGCTATCAGGCGAATGCGGCGCTGCAGCATATGCAGTCGCGTGCGTTGCTCGCGATCAGGGCGCGCCCGACATTTCGACCCATTCGCGATCACGAGATCGCGCCGGTGTTTCTCTGTGATGCGTGCGGCGACGGTGGCTTGCGCGTGATGGGGCGCGTGCGCAGCCGGGGATGTTGGCAGCGCGTGCACGCCTGCGATACCTGTGGCGCTCTGCGGCTCTACGATCTGCCACCGGTCAAGCGCGACTAAAGAATCTCTGCTCTTTCTCTTGCCCAATCCATCGTCAAAGTGAGGTAGCATGGACAGGCAATCTCCGGTTGGATTCCCCTCTATGAAACATCCCATCACGGTCGCCGTGCTCGAGGACGATCGGCCTACGGCGCGGCTCTATCGCTCCGTGCTGGAAAGCGAAGGCGTTCGCGCGTTCGTCTTCGAAGAGAATGACGCCTGCCGGCGCTTCGTGCGCGAGCAGCGGCCCGACCTGCTGATATTTGACGTGATCGCCGACACCCAGAGTGACGGGCTGACGCTGCTCGGCCAGATCATCGACGATCTGGGGGACGCGATGCCGCCGGTCATCATCGCCAGCGCGCTGCAAAAACAGCAGATTCGCCGGCACCCCGCCGTGCAACGACTGCGGCGCGTGCTCTTCATGCCCAAGCCATTCGACATTTACAGAATGGTGGACGTCATCACGAGCATGGTGCGCGGCGAGGGCGGCGAAGCTCTGGCGCCGACCTATTGCTGAGGGGTGGCGGCCAGCGTGCTGCCGCCGGTGCGCGCCTCGATGGCTCGCGCCAGAATGAAGATGAAGTCCGAGCAGCGATTCAGATAGCGCACGATCTCGCCGTTGGCGATGGTGCCGTCGTGCAAGAGCCGCGCGGCCATGCGCTCGGCGCGCCGCACGATCGTGCGCGCCAGATCGAGCGCGGCGCCGTCAGGCGTGTCGCCGGGGATGACGAATTTGTTGGGAATCTCGACTTTCGTCATCAATTCTTCTTCGGCGCTTTCGAGCCAGCGCGTGTGCTCTGGAGTGATGCGCATGCCGACCGCGTCGAGATGCTCCGGCGGCGTAGCCAGCTCGGCCATCAGCACATAGAGATCGCGCTGCACGCGCAGGATCAGCGCGCGCGCGTCGGTGTCGGCTGTCAGCGCGCGCGCCAGCCCCAGCGCCGACGTCGCTTCATCCACCGTGCCAAAGGTGTCGGGGCGCGGATCGTATTTGGGCACGCGCGCGTCACCCAGCAAGCTGGTATAGCCGGTGTCGCCGGTGCCGGTGGTGACTTTCGCCATCAGTCGCGCCCCCTCTTATGTGCTCAGATCGAGATCGAGATCGAACTCTGAGCCGAGCCTGAGCACTTCCGCCGTGTGCGAGCGCACCATCTCGCGATCGTGATCGTGCATCAATTCGGTCGCCCAGGCGCGCTCGCGCGGGCGCCAGGAGAGATGCTGAACGAAGAGCGGCCACATCTCTTTGGTGAGCAGTACGATGCCCCGCTTCGTCTTATTCGTGGCGCGTGACAACAACAGCCGCTCGTAGACCACCCCCGCGCCGTGGTGAATGCCGTCATCGACCGACAGCTTATTGCAAATCTCGGCCAGAATCGTACCCGGAGCCGCCGTAGCGATCTGATGGAAGCGCGGAATGACCAGCCCTTCATACGCCACTTGCAGCAGCCAGACTTTCTCTTCGAGTGTATCCGCGCTCATCGTCAGCTTGCCCAGCTTGTCTAAGTACGGGTCAGGCTCACAGGCACCGCCGGACTCTTTTGCCAGGCGCAGCCAGGCTTCATAGTGCCGGGCTTCATCTTGCGCCATTGTTGAATAATAGAGGCGCGCTTCATAATCTCCCACTGTCATGAGCAGCTGTAATGATACCTGCGCCGCAAGCTCATCAGCTTGCAGCTGCTGCGTCACGACAGAGCGCCACATCGCCTGACGCCGCTCGCGCTTGGCTTCTGAGCCATGCCCCTCAGGAACCGGCGCGATCTTTCCCCACGAAAGCTCTTGCACGTCCCATGCTTGATGTTTTGCCAGTCCATAATAACGTTTCAGATCCTCGGCGGCGGTGGCAAAGAAATTGATATCTATGACCGATTTATCCAAAGTGACACCTCACCTCTTTGAGAGCTGATAGAACAGCGGTGTGCCGTTCGCCGGATCTTCAATTGCTTTAAAATGCTTTAAAGCTGAAGAGAGCCTCACGTTGTCAAACGAACAGATCTGTTCAAAGGGAACGCACATGCGCTTGAGATTCGGTTTCCCTGTGTCAGCGGCAAATCTTGTGATGCTCTTCGTGCGCCCCTCGCTTTGCTCTGCTCAGTGTACCACGACAGAGAGCAATCCCGCGAGTAGCTCAGGCAGGCTGGTGGCGACGCGCGCGCCGGCTTCGATGAGTGCGCGATAGGACCGCGCGCCCGCACCCGCCGCGAAATCGCGCGTCGCGACGTGCCCGGCGATCGCGTCGGGGTCATAAATCGCACCAGGGGGCAGCGCCGGCTCGAAGAGCCAGACTTGAGCGCCCAACAGTCGCGCCTCGCGCGCGGCAACGAGCAGCGCCACGTTGCCAGGGCCTATCGGGATGGGGCAGACAGCGACGCTGCCGGCGGCCAGCATAGCGGCGACGGTCGTGACGCGCGTGTCGTCGTCGATCGGCGCGAAAGGCGGCGCGGTGACGACGTGCGTGGCCAGCTGCTCGGCCAGCGTGGCATCGCTGTCGCCCAGATTGAGCGCGCCGGCTGAGAAGGGGATCGCCGCCTCGGCGAGCGCGCGCATGACCAGATCGCCGGTGCCGCCGCCCGCGACGACGTGCGCCCGTGGCGCGAGCGGCAAGCCGTCGCCCGCTTCATCAGCGCCGGGGGGCACGACCGTCAGGTGCCGCGCCCCGCGCACAATGCCGATGCGCACGCGCACGCCGTAGACGCGCTCCAAGAGTTCGGGGGCCAGCGCCAGGCTGGGAGGCCCGTCGGCGACCACCCCGCGCTGAAAGAGCACCAGGCGCGGAAAGTAGCGTGCGGCCAGGTTGAGATCGTGTAAGGATGCCAGCACCGTCATGCCCGTCTCGCGGTTCAGCCGGGCGACGAGATCGAGCACCTCGAGCTGGTGCTTGATATCGAGGTGCGAGGTCGGCTCGTCGAGCAAAAGCAGGTGCGGCTCTTGCGCCAGCGCCATCGCCACCAGCACGCGCTGGCGCTCGCCGCCGCTCAGCTCATTATAGCGCCGGTCAGCCAGCTCGGCGGTGCTCGTCGCGTCAAGCGCAGAGGCCACGCGCTCGTGGTCGCGCGCCGCGAGCATGCCCCAGCCGAGCGGGTGCAGGTGCGGCGTGCGGCCTAGCTCCACCATCTGACGCACGGTAAAGGCGAAGGGCATAGTCAGCTCTTGGGGCACGACGGCGATGGAGCGGGCGATGTCGCGCCGGCTGATGGCGGCGAGCGCATGGCCGTCGAGCATCACCTGGCCCGACCACGGCGCGAGCGCCCCTGTCGCCAGGCGCATGAGGGAGGTCTTGCCGGCGCCGTTGGGTCCGAGCAGCCCCACCATCGACCCGCGCGCGACGCCAAAGCTGACCTCATGAAAGAGCGGCGCGCCGCGCTCATACCCAAACGTCACGCGCTCGAAGCGCAGCACCTCTGGCGCGTCAGGCATGGCGGCTATTCACCATTCTGCAAGGGGCTGAGCAACCCCTTGCGCAGCGCGAAGCGCACAACCTCGGAGCGATGATGCAGGTTGAGCTTTTGCATGAGGCGCGAGCGATAGGTCTCGACCGTCTTGGGGCTGAGAAAGAGCTTATCGGCGATTTCCTGGCTGGAATAGCCCTCCGCCGTGAGTTTCAGCACCTCGCGCTCGCGCTCGCTCAGCTTGTCATAGGCGTCGATCTCTTGTGGATTGTTGCCCTCCAGATAGCGCGAGAGCAAGAGCCGCGTCGCCGAGGGATACAAAAAGACGTTCCCCGCCGTCACCGTGCGGATCGCCTCGAAGAGATCCGAGTCCACCCCTTGCTTGAGCACATAGCCAGAACCGCCGTTTTCCAACACCTTGAAAAGATATTCCGCCTCGGCGTGCATGGTGAGTGCGAGCATCTTGCATTTCAGCCCGCGATCGCGAATGCGGCGCATCGCTTCGAGGCCGTCCATGTTGGGCATGGCGATATCCATGATGATGACGTCGGGCTCGAGCGCGGGGGCGCGATCGACGGCCTCGACGCCGTCGCTGGCCTCGCCCACCACGCGCATGTCGGGCTGGGCGTCAATGAGCGTGCGCAGGCCGGCGCGCAAGATGGGGTGGTCATCCACCAGCATGATGCGCAGGGGTTGACTCGGGCCACCCGCTGGCGGGATCGTCGGCTGTTCCATGAGGTGTCTCCAGGGGATTCAAGGGAATGGTGGCGATGATGGTGGTGCCGGCGCCGGGGCACGAAAGGATGGAATAACTGCCCCCGATGAGGCGGGCGCGCTCTTCCATGCCAAACAATCCCAGGCCGGGGCCGTCGTGCAGGTGATCGTCGTGGCGCATCGAATCGGCGTCGAATCCGCGCCCGTCGTCGCTGACGCGCACGGTGATCTCGCCGTTGTCGCGCGTGAGGGTCACGCGCACGAGACGGGCCTCGGCGTGCTTGGCGATGTTGGTCAGCGATTCTTGCACGATGCGATAGATGGCGGTGGCGCGCTCAGGCGCGACCTCGATCGGCTCGGTGGTGGCGTCGAAGGTGACGCCGATGCGCGTCTGCTCGCCAAAGTCGCGCGTCAGCTCACGCAGCGCGGGGATGAGGCCCAGCTGGTCCAGCGCGGGAGGGCGCAAGTTGAGAGCGAGCTTGCGCACCTGGTCGATCGTGCCGGCCACCGCGAGGCGCAGATCGGCCAGCTCGGCGTGCAGCGTCTCGGCCTGGGGCGATGCCTCGATGATCTTGAGCCGCACCAGCAACAAGGTCAGCGCCTGGCCGATCTGGTCGTGCAGCTCGCGCGCGATGCGGTGCCGCTCGTCCTCTTGCGCGCGCAAGACGGCGCCGGAAAGATCCTGCACGCGATCCTGATAGCGTTGCAGCCGATCGATCATCTGGTTGAGCGTGTCAGCGACGTTGGAAAGATCCTGGTCGGCCAGCGGAGATTCCGGGACGCGCACGCTGAAGTCGCCGCGATCGAACGAATTCAGCGTCAGGCGCAGCATGCGCAGCGGCTGTAAGGCGGCGCGCAGCAAGATGGTGTTGAGCGCGATGGTGAGCGCGATAAAGCTGGCGGTAAAAAGCAAAAACTGGGCCGCCTCGGTGCTCTCGCGCTGATTGCTCGCGCGCAACGAGATGGCGGTGCCGATAATCGTCCCCAATGTCACCAGCAGCGAATTGGCGATGAGCACTTTATAAAAGAGAGGAAAGCGCAAGAGCCGCGCGACGATGCCACGCGCGGCGCGGTTGAGCCGAGGCGCTTGTTGCCTGGTGTCACTCATGCCTTGCCAATCTTTGGGGATGCTGTAGCCGTCTGGATTCCTTCCGAGTGCATCGGGGCCGCTTTGCACATACCTTATAGATTATAGCGCAATTTGAATCATGGATAATGGCCTGTGGCTATTAGGCTGCGGCGGTCGTTGATACGCGATTGCGCATTGAGGTGCAATAAAAGACCGTTGCGCGGGCTTTGGAAGTCAGCGTGCTCAAAGCGTATCCCATTCAAACGAAAATGGCGTTTCCATTGTCGCTTGCGAGGATTGAATAAGTGTACAATTCGGCCGCTATAGCGGGGGTGCTGAACACCACTCTTCTTGGATCCCTGATCCAGGGTGATTGCTCTGCCCCACTCGTCCCGCCTGCTGTGCTATCCGCGACCTGATGTGCTATAGTACGGCCAAACGCCCACCCACATCGCTGCGAAGGGTTCGAGCGGCTTCACCTGGAAAAACGCGCCGAGATAGGACCGGCCCGCTCCCTGGCAAAGGCAAGGCACGATGCGTGATCTGTTGACGTGGTATCTGGTGGTTGAGGTGCTGGGGCTGGCGTGTCTGCCTCTGGCCGGCATCGTGCTGGCGAGCCTGCCCGATCGCGGCTGGGCGCTGGCCAAGCCCCTCGCCCTCGTCGTGCTGGCGACGGCGGTCTGGCTGCCGCTGGTGGTCTTTCCCGCCCTGCCGTTTTCCGGTGGATGGGTGGCCGTCGTCGCCCTCATGCTGATCGCGGCCAATGTCGGCCTCGTCGCCGCGCGACCTGAGCACGGGCGCGCCATTCTCGCTTTCGCGCGGCGTCGCTGGGCCTACACGCTCGCCAGCGAAGCCGTCTTTGCCGGCGCTTTCTGGCTGATGGGCTGGCTGCGCAGCCTGAATCCCGTCATCGAAGGCACCGAGAAATTCATGGATGAAGCCTTCCTCTCCGCCATCATTCGCGCGCCGCACCTGCCGCCACCGGACCCGTGGCTGTCGGGCTATCCGATCAACTATTACTATTTCGGCCATTTCATCTTAGGTATGCTAGCCAAGCTGCTCGCCACGCCTTCCTACGTCGCCTTCAATCTCGGCATCGCGCTCACCGCCGGACTGACGGCCACCGCGATTTTCGGCGTCGCGGCGAATCTGAGCGCGGGAATCCTCGCGACGCGCCGTGGCGCCGACACGAATGACGGCGAAGCAACGCTGAGCGAGCGGGCGCGGCGTCGCTTGACGCTGGCGATCCCCTTTGGCCTTTTCGCCGTCGTGGCGGCGCTAGTCATGGGCAACCTGCGCGCCGTCGGGCTGTGGTGGGGGCAGATGGGGTCGCTCAGCGCGGCGATCAGCTGGCTCGGTCACCCCGCGCGCTGGTCCACCTTTGACTGGTGGTGGCCCTCGCGCGCCATTCCTAATACGATCACCGAGTTCCCCTCCTTCAGCTTCCTGCTCTCCGATCTGCACGCGCATGTATTGGCGTTGCCATACACCGTGCTGGCGGTGGGCTTCGCGCTGAGCTTTTGGCTGGCGCCGCTGCGCCCCGGCGTGGGGATGTTCGGCTCAGCTCCGCGTGCGGTGGCGACGCTCGTCACGGCGGGCGCGGCTATCGGCGCGCTCTATGCCATGAACGGCTGGGATCTGCCGACGTACCTGGGTCTGGCGCTCATCACGCTGGCCCTGCACCAGTGGGTCGCGCACAGGCGCCGGCTGAGCGCCGATCTGGCGCGCGACCTGCTCATCGTGGCTGGTAGCCTGGCGATGCTCTGCCTGGCGATCTTTTTGCCCTTCTATCTCGGCTTCAATACGCCGTCGCAGGGCATCGGTGTCGTCACCGGGACCGCCAATCATCTGGCCGTCCCCTTCGCGCCGCCAGGCCCCTCAGGCTCGCCACCCCCGGCAGACCCGCTCAGCCGCACGTATATCGGCGACGAGATCGCCGCCAATGGCGTCATGCTCTTCATCGCCGTCTCGTGGCTCATGACGCTTGCCGCTCGCCGCCTTGCGGGCATCTTGCGCGTGCCCGCCTTGGAGCGCGCCAAGCTAAGCCTCGCGGCGCGCGGGGCCGGCGGCGACATTGACACGGAGGTTGTCACCGCCCTGGGGAGCAGCACCGCGGAGGCCTGGGCGCAAAGCTGGGCGATTGTCGTGGGCGGCGCGCTCACGCTGGGCACGCTCACTTACGCTACGCGCTTGTGGGACGGCTGGACACTGACCTGGGCGCTCGCCCTCGTCGCTGTCGCTGGCTGGCTCGTAGTCACGCCGATCGCGCGGCGCGCGGAGATGGCCGACGCCGATCGCGCGCTGATCATGCCGCTCGGCCTGATCGCGGTGGCCGCCGCTCTCATCGGCGTGTGCGAGGTCGTCTATTTGCGCGATGTCTTTGCCGCTGGCGCCCCACGCATGAACACGATCTTCAAGTTTTACTTTCAGGCGTGGGTGCTGCTGGCTATCGGCGCCGCCCCCGCGCTGGCGTGGCTGCTGGCGCGTCTGCCCGACCGCATGCCTAAACCCTTTGCCCATGCGCAGCCAGCGGCGTGGGCCGCGCGCGGCGCGTGGGCGCTGGGCCTCGTAGCGCTGTGCCTGAGCACGCTCGTGTTTCCGCTGGGGGCGAGCCGTGCGATCTATCCATTGGGCCAGCCGGTGACGGTCACACTCAACGGCCTAAGCACGATTCAAAGCTATGATCTCACCCCTGGCGACATCGCCGGCATCGAATGGCTCAACGCCAACGTCAGCGGCTCTCCGGTCATCGTCGAGGCTAGCAGCAGTAATTCCGAATACAGCTCCTATTACGCGCGCGTCTCGACGTTTACAGGGCTGCCGACGATTCTCGGCTGGGGCGGACACGAATATCAGTGGCGCGTCAACTGGCTCGCCATTCCCGCCAACGGAGCCGATTTCGCGGCGCGCCTGGCCGATTTGCAGATCATCTACACCAGTCCCAGCGACGCAACGGTACTCGACCTGCTGCGCCGCTATCACGCGAGCTACCTCTACGTCGGCCCCGTCGAGCAACTCACCTATGGGGCGAAGGCCGATTTGAGCCGTTTCTCGCGGTTCTTGCCCATCGTCTATAATGCGGGTGGAGTCACGATTTACGCGGTGCCCGCCCCGTCAGCCACGCCCACGCCGTGATGGCCAGAGAAAAATGGAGTAGTGATTTATGTCAGACCGACGACGACCGATCATGCGCGATCCGCGTGCGCGCCGCGAGCGCCCCGCTCCGTCACAGAGCCAGAACTTCGCGCGCTCGTCGCTGCCGGCGCCGGCTGTCGTGCCCGCCATGAGCGGCGTGACGGGAACCGAGTTGGCCGCGCCTGTCACGCCCGACGAGCGCATGCCCATGCCGGCGCCCTCCGCGTTTGACAAGCCGGCCATGACATTCGCGCGCCGCCGTCCGAGCTTCGATCTCGTCGGCTGGCTGCGGGGCCGCACGTTCGATCAATGGGCGTTCGCCGCGATTTTCGCGCTGGGAGCCATTCTACGCTTTTGGGGATTGGGCGACAAGCCGCTGCACCACGACGAGAGCCTGCACGCCTACTACTCTTTGCAATTCTTGCTCAACCCCTCCGGCTATCAATACGATCCGCTGCTGCACGGTCCCTTTCAGTTCCACATCATTCCGATCATTTATATCGTGGCCGGCTGGCTGCACGCGGCGGACAACGGCATCAACGATTTCACCGTGCGCATCTTGCCCGCGCTGCTTGGCCTGGGGATGGTCGCGCTGCCCTATGGCCTGCGCCAGCATCTGGGCCGCTGGGGCGCGCTGGCCGCCGCGCTGCTGTTGGCGGTGTCGCCGAGCTTCGTCTATTATTCGCGTTTCGTGCGCGACGACATCTACGTCACGTTTTTCACGCTGCTCCTGGTCGTCGCGGCTATACAATACAGTCTGACCCGGCGACTGGGCTGGCTGGTGACGGCGGTCGCCGCGCTGACCCTCTCGTATACCGCGATGGAAAACACGTTTTTCGTCATCGCCATCTTTGGCTCGTATCTGCTGGCGGTCGTGCTGTGGGATCTCGGCCCCATCATCGGCGCGCGGTTCGGGGGGACTTTCAAGCAACAAGATCAAACACTGGCCGGGCGCGTCATCGCGCTGGCGCCTTTCGCCATCGTCATGGGCGCGCTGGCGCTGGTCGGCCTGCACTGGCTGAATGCGCTAAGCACGACGATCAACACGCTCGCCGCCGCGCACACCGGCGCGAGCGATCCGCTGAATCCCGACGTGACGGTGCAGCACTATGAGCTCATCGCCTTCGTCGCCTTGCTGGCTCTGAGCATCGCCGTCGCGGTGGCCGTCATCGTCGGCCTGATCTTCCAGGCGACCGGCTCGAGCGACGATCTGCTCGCGCTGCGAGGCGGCCAGCGCTGGCGCGACCACATCGATCCGCGCCGCATGCCCGTGCTCGACACGCTGCTCAGCACGCACTGGATTCGCTGGTTCGTCGGGTTCATCGTCTTTTGGGTGATCTTCGCCGCGTTCTTCTGGCAGATCCCCGCCAACGCGGGCGATCTCACCGCCTGGGGCCAGGGCTTCCAAACGGGCATCGGGCGCGGCTTGTTGCAAGGCATCTATTACTGGCTGGAACAACAGCAGGTGGCGCGCGGCGGCCAGCCCTGGTATTACTACCTGATTCTCATTCCGCTCTACGAGCCGCTGATTCTGGTCTTTGGGCTGGCGGGGCTGGTGCGCTCGCTCATTCAGCCGACGCGCTTCCGCCTCTTCCTGGTCTATTGGTTCGTGGCGAATCTGGTGCTCTATTCGTGGGCAGGCGAAAAGATGCCCTGGCTGGTCATCCACATCTTGCTGCCGCTGGTTCTGCTGGCCGGCGTCGCCTTCGACTGGCTGATCCGCACGGTCGTGCGAGGGGTCCAGGGCTGGTGGAGTCCCTCCAAGGCGCTGCTGGCGGTCGGGGGAAGCGCCGCCGTCGTGGGCTTCGCGACGCTCACCGTGCCGACGGCAATGGCCTTCGCCATTGCGCTGAGCGTCGCGGCGATCGCCTTCATCGGATTCGCCGCCACACTCGAGGCCGTCTCGCGGCGACGCATGCGCCGGCTCGCTGACTTGCGCGAGTTGCGCGATCTCGCCCCGGAGCCGCGCTGGGCGGTGAGCGTGAGCCACGTCGGCGCGGTCGGCACGCTGCTCTTGGCGCTGGCGCTGCTGGTGCCCACCGTATGGAATATGCAGCGTGTCAGCTTTTACGAGCCGTCGGTCGCGCCTAACGAGATGCTCGTCTATGTGCAGACGACGACCGACGTACAGCTGGTCATGAATAAGATCAACGCGCTCGACCAAAAGCTCTATGGCGGCAAGCACCTGCTCAAGATTGGCGTGACCTCCGGCGCGGTCTGGCCGTTCGCGTGGTATCTGCGTGATTACGGGTCTGATTACGTCCCCGGCCAGCACGCCTGGACGCGCGGCGCCATCTTCAACTACGCGGCGGGCGAGCTGGGCGTGACGCCCGACGTCATCCTGGGCGATCTCGATGGTGGCTCGCAGACGGTCCAATCCTTCTATGCCACGAAATTCGTGGGGCAGCAGTACCGGCTGCGCTGGTGGTGGGATGAAAGCTATAAGCCACCCATCTGCGGCCCCGCTCGCCAGACGCAGTGCGTAGAGCCTAACTCACCCGAGGCGTGGGGCACGGGCGTCGGCCCGCTCTTGTGGATCAGTTATGGGGCCTTCCCACCCAATGCCTGCAAGCAGATCACTCTGCCTACATGCAGTCCCGTCAACGCGCAGCCCAACGGCGCCGCCGCCGCACAGCGGTATTGGAACTGGCTCTGGCAGCGCCAGAACATTAGTGGCACTCTGCCCGGCAGCACCGATTTCATGTTCTTTGTCAGATCCGATCTGACGCACGACGTGCAGCCGTGAGGCCCCTCATCCACAAACCCCTCTCCATCGGGATGGAGAGGCAAAGCGACAAGATAAACACCCGATCGAGGAAACGTCATGACAACGCAGCCCGCACCGGTCGTCATCGGCGACGACCGTGACCGCCTGACCCTGGCCGCGCTGGTTGCGGTCGCGCGCGAGGGCGCGCCGGTCGCGCTGGCTGACACCGCTCGGTCGTGCGTGGCGGCCAGCCGCGCCTTCATTGAGCAGATCGCCGCCAGCGACCGCGCCGTTTATGGCGTGACGACCGGATTTGGCGATCTGAGCCGCATCCGCATTCCCGCCGATCAGCTCGCCGAGCTGCAGCGCAACCTGGTGCGCTCGCATTCCGCTGGCGTGGGCGAGCCGCTGCCCCCCGACGTGACGCGCGCGATGATGCTCGCGCTGGCGAATAGCCTGGCGCGCGGATATTCGGGCGTGAGGCTAGAGGTCATCGATCTCATCGTAGCGCTGCTCAATCGCAACGTCACGCCGGTCATTCCCAGCCGTGGCTCGGTCGGGGCGAGCGGCGATCTAGCCCCCCTGGCGCACCTGGCGCTGGCGCTGATTGGCGAGGGCGAGGCCGTGACCGACGGCAAGCGGCTGCCCAGCCGCGACGCACTGGCCCGCGCGGGGCAAGTGCCGCTGGTGCTTGGCGCGAAAGAGGGATTGGCGCTGATCAACGGCACGCATCTCATGCTGGCGATGGGCGCGCTGGCCGTGCATGACGGCATGGTGCTGGTGCGCGCCGCCGAGGCCGCCGCCGCGCTCAGCCTCGAAGCGCTCCTGGGCAGCCAGGTGCCCTTTGACGCGCGCATTCACGCGCTGCGGCCACAGCCGGGCCAGCGCGTGACGGCGGCGCGCGTCTCGCGGCTGCTCCTGGGCAGCGAGATCATCCCCAGCCACAAAGATTGCGAGCGCGTGCAAGACCCGTATACGCTGCGCTGCGTGCCCCAGGTGATCGGCGCGGTGCGTGACGCGCTCGGCTATTGCGCGACAGTCTTCGCCAATGAGCTAGGGGCCGTTACCGACAATCCACTGATCTTCGCCGACGATCAGGCGGTGCTGACGGGCGGCAATTTTCACGGGCAGCCGCTGGCGCTGGCGCTCGATTTCGCGTCGATCGCCGTGGCTCACCTGGCCGGCTTTGCCGAGCGGCGCATCTATAACCTGATGGGGCCGCACGAGTGGGATAAAAATGGCGCGCCGGCTTTCTTGACTCCGGCGCCCGGCCTCAATTCTGGCTATATGATCGCGCAATACGTCGCCGCCGCGCTCGCCAACGAGATCAACACGCTGGCACATCCGGCCAGCACCGGTTCCATCCCCACCTCGGCGGGGATGGAGGATTTCGTCAGTATGGGCGTGACCTCCGGCCACCAGTTGCTGCGCGCGATCGAGCTGGCGCGGCAGGTGATCGCCATCGAGCTGATGTGTGGAGCACAGGGAGTCGAGTTTCGCAAGCCGTTGCGCCCCGGTCGCGGCGTCGTCGCGGCGTATGACGCCGTGCGATCCATCGTGCCACCGCTCGCCACGGATCGCCCGTCCAGCCCAGACATTACGGCGTTAGCCAGCGCGCTGGCCGCTGGGCTGCTCGATCGCGCGCTGGCGGGATTCGACGCGTCTGCGCCCAGGCCGCGCCGCCGCTCGACGCAAGGCGCGAGCGCGCGATAAGCGAGAGCGGCTCCCATCCCTACTTCTCATTCATTGATGCCACATCTTCACACACCTTCCCGCCAAATTGCCGGATCTGGTATGATAGATGGCAACGATACTCAGAGCGACACCGCCAGCGAAAGGGGGCTGCTCGTCACATGGCCACTGAACGCAGCGTCGACGCCGACGCCACCAAAGATCGTGGGCGCTATCCCCGCCTGGAATGGTTCGAATCGCTGCTCGCCTATCGCCGCTGGCACACCATCGCCGAAGCCAGCCGGCGCCAGGGCGTCAGCCAAGATCTGCTCAGCGAGCGCATCCACCTGATCGAGGAATGGTTCGGGCGCGATCTCTTCGAGCGATCGCAACCCTATCACCGGCTGACCCCCACATTGACGACGCTGGGCGAGCGCTTTTTACCCTATATGCAGCAGATCGTATCGGCCTTCGACGACTTGCGAACGGTCATCGGTGCACCCGCCCCACGCGATCAGATCGTTGTCGCGCTGCCTGAGAGCCTGGCGACGGGCTTGCTGGCCTCCGTGCGCCACTCCGTGCACGAGCGCGGCATCTTGCCCCCCGGCGGCTGGCGCTTCATCACCGCGCGCAGCGCCGTCGTGCGCTCCGAAGTCATCCACAAGCGGGCGGCGCTGGGTCTGCTCGTCGAGCGCGAGCCGTACTACGATCCTGATCTCACGGTCGAGCCAATCGCGCGCAGCCCAATGTGCCTCATCACCGCGCCCGATCATCCCCTGGCCGGCAACACTACACCGGTGCCGCTCGACACCCTGCGCGACGAGGTGATCGTACTCGACAAAGAGCAATCGACCTATCGCGCTATCTTCGAGGGATTGTTGCGCCGGGCGAATATCACGGTGCAGCGGCGCGACGCCTTTTCCAACATCGAGGCGGTCAAATCGGCGGTTGAGGCCGGTCCCGGCGTGGCGATGCTGCCATATTTCGCCGTGGCCGACGAGCTGCGCGAGGGGCGGCTGGGCCTCATTCGCATCACCGAGCCGCCCGTCTATACGCAGATCTTGCTCGCGCACCACCCTGACAGCCCGCTCGATCTGCCCGCCCTGCGCGAGCTGCGCGACGAGTTTCGCCGGCATGGCCTGTCGCTGCCCCAGCCCGACCCCGCGCTACTGAGCTGATACACGTCATTTCTCATGCGAGTGGCGTGATAGCCAGGTCAGCCAGCTCCAGCCATTGCGGCCCGGCATCGAGAACGCCGGAGCGAAACTCCCCACGAGGCGTAGCCACGACGAATTGATTATCTATCCAGGCGACGAAACCGAGAGGGCCGCGTGGTGGATGTGGCGCGCGACACACCAGCTCGTCATCGACAAAGAAGGTCGCCACCTCCTCCTTCCACTCCACCGTGTAGGCATGCCAGGACGTCAGATCGGTCTCAAGCAGAGCTTCATGGGCGCCGCTGAGGCGCTGAATCCACCGTGCCGCTGGTCGTTGACGTCCGCTCGCGCGCGCCCACGCGACGGTCGCCAGAGTTGGGATTCCGGCGGCCAGAGCGCCCAGGCGGTGCGCGTGCACCACTTGTGCTTTCCAGCCATAGCCGGGAACGCCCGGCACAAGGCAGATCTGATTGGGGGGCGAGGTGGAGAGGAACCAAATGGCCTCTGGGAGCCTGCCTATTCTTTTGGCCATGAGAAACGGGGCATTCCAAAAGCCAAAGCCCGCCGTTCCCATTAAGAAAGGCTGGCGAGCTTCTGATGCGCTTGACCGCGCGGCCGGATGTGAGGCACGCGCGCGCACGGAGAGGCGCAACGGAGGACGCCACACGTAGCGCCGCGATGTCGCGTAATCGTTTACTTCGGCATCCGAATAGCGAGCGGCGCTGGCAGCGGCGAAGCTGAGATGCAGTGAGACGGCGGTGCCGGCAATCACACCGCCGCCGATGCGCTGTGTGTGCCATTGCCGGCCTAGCGCGTCCGCGATCTCGTCGCGCATGGTTTTTCGTTCCCTGCCTGTCAGGCTTGATCGAGTGCCCCGGCGCCGTTTATGATGTGTACCAGAGCACCAAGAAGAGAAAGGGATCGGTTGATGAGAAATTCAGTGAGGCCGCGATTCTGGCTCGAAACGAGTATGGCTGTGATAACGAGTGTGCTATTCGCGATCACCCTGGCGCAAAGAAGCTGGATCGAGGTCGTCTTTGGCGTTGATCCAGATCAGCGCAATGGCTCGATCGAGTGGCTGATCGTAGGTGGCCTGTTCGCTGTCACGATCGCGCTGTTTACCCTGGCGGGCTATGAATGGCAGCGAGCCAGAACCGCCTCTGCCCCCGCCCAGCCCAGGGAAACACGCTCGGCCCAGCGCGCTCGCCGTTAGCGGCACCATCGCGATACCCGATCCAGCCCGTGCTCAGACCGCGAGGATGCTGTGGCCGGCATCGACGTAGAGCACCTGGCCGGTGATGTTTTTGGCGCCGTCGCCGCTCAAAAAGAGGGCCAGATCGCCGACATCCTCGGCGCTGATGTTGCGGCGCAAGGGGGCGCGCTCTTCGATCACGTCGAAGCTGTTGCGCACGCCGGCCACGCCCATCGCTGAGAGCGTGCGCACCGGTCCGGCGGAAATCGCGTTCACGCGAATATTGTTCGCGCCCACATCATGGGCCAGATAGCGCACGCTCGCCTCCAGCGCCGATTTGGCGATGCCCATCAGATTATAGTTGGGTACCACGCGCTGGCTGCCCTGATACGTCAGCGTCAGCACCGATCCGCCGCCGCGCGCCACCATCAGCGGCTCGGCCCGCCGCGCCATCGCCACCAATGAATAGACGCTGATGTCGAGCGAGGTCTTGAAATCGTCGCGCGACGTGTCGATATAGCGCCCGCTCAGGGCGTCCCGGCTGGCGAAAGCCACACCGTGCACCAGCACGTCCAGCCCGCCCCAGCGCTCGCCCACGCCGCCAAAGACGGCGTCGAGCTGCTCGTCGAGCTGCACGTCGCACAAAAAGAGCGGCACGTCACCCCAGTCCGCCGTCAGCTTGCGGACGTTCTTCTCGAAGCGCTCCATATACGCGAAGGCGACTTCCGCGCCGGCGTCGTGCAGCTTATTCGCGATGGCCCAGGCGATGCTGTGGTGATCCGCGACGCCAAAGACGAGCGCCTTTTTGCCGTCGAGCGTGCCCATGTTGTCGTGCTCCTCTCCCGCGCGTATGGCGGTGTATGATATGGTATAGTCGTCGGCAGCATTCTAACACGCCGGGCGGGCGAGTGCCACGCCCCCACTTTATCAGCGAGTGAATCCTTCACCCCGGCCCTCTCTCCATCCCAGTGGGGAAGGGGTGTGGCAGGCACGCACTACCAGGAAAGGAAGGCCGCATATGGCACAATCACAGCGGGCGGCGGTTGTCACCGGCGGATCGCTCGGCATCGGCGCGGCGGTCGCGCGCCGCTTGGGGCGCGCGGGGTGGCGTGTCGTCATCGACTATCACATGCACCCAGAGCCGGCCCAGGCGGTCAAGGCCGACATCGACGCCGCCGGCGGCCAGGGCGTCGTGGTACAGGCCGACATGAGCCGGCTCGCCGATATCCGGTCGCTCGTCGACACCTGCGTCACCTCGTTCGGGCGCATCGATCTACTGGTGAATAACGCCGGCATCGAACAGCCCACGCCCTTCTTTCAGATAAGCGAAGAGCAATGGGACGCGCAGCTCGCCGTGGATCTCAAGGGACCTTTTTTCGCCACGCAGTTCGCGGCAGAGCGGATGGTGGCGCAAGGCGGCGGCAAGATCGTCAACATCTCCTCCGTGCACGAAGACGTGCCGATGGTGGGCAACGCGCCCTATTGCTGCGCCAAGGGCGGCCTGCGCATGATGACGCGCACGCTCGCGCCAGAGCTGGCCCCGCACCATATCACTATCGTCAATGTCGGCCCTGGCGCAGTAGCGACGCCGATCAACGCCGCCACGCTCGCCGACCCGCAAAAGAGAGCGGCACTGCTGGCCGAGATTCCGCTGGGGCGCGTCGCCCAACCAGAGGACATCGCGGCGCTGGTTGGCTGGCTGGCGAGCGACGAGGCGACCTACATTACCGGCACGACCTTCTTCGTGGATGGCGGCCTGATGGTCGCGGCGGGCAGCCTATGACTGTCAGCGACCGGGCGCGCGACTCCGGGCGAGATCCGGATTCCAACGAAGCGCCCTTCAACGTGGCGCCATTCACGGTGCGCGAGAATCTCGATCCGATCGTGACCGCATGGGCCGCCGCCTTTGTCGAGCCGCCTAACGGGCCGCGCCAGGCGATCGAGCTGCGCCACCAATTGCTGCGCCATTCCCGCTATGACGGCTTTCGGGGCTTCGTCGCGCGCGATCGCGCCAGCGGCCAGGTGTTGGGCGTCATCTACGGCTATAGCAACGCGCAGGGCCAGTGGTGGCGCGACCAGGTGGCGCGCTCGATGGGGCCGGGGCGCGTCGCTCTGCTTGACGACAGCTATTGCCTGACGGAGCTTGGCGTCATCGCCACCGCGCGGCGTCTGGGCGTCGCGCGCGCGCTCGTCGCTACGCTGCTGACGTCGCAGCCGCACCCGCGCGCTTTGCTCTCGACACGCGCCGACAACTATGACGGACTGGCGTTTTATCGCCGCACCGGCTGGCAGGTCGTGTTGCCCACCATGAGCTTTGGCTGGAACTTCCCGCCCTATTCGATCCTGATGCACGACGCGGTTCCAGCGGTCATAGGTCACACTGCCGCATCTGAGGGCTAGCCTCGCGGCCCGCTTTTCTGTTACCATGAATGCAAGATGAGCCACTCATTCTCCATCCCATATCGGAGGGCAGCGCATGGGGCAACAAATCGCGGGCACGCTTCTCGCCATCGTGCTGGTCGATCTGGCGCTGAGCGGCGACAACGCCTTCGTCATCGGCGCGGTCGCCTCGAAGCTGCGACCACCTCAGCGCAACCAGGCCATCGCGCTTGGCAGCGTCATGGCGGTCGTCTTGCGCATCGCGCTGACGGCGGGGGCCGTCTTTCTGCTCCACTTCTCCTTTGTGCAAGCCGCCGGCGGCGCGGTCGTCTTCATCATCGCCCTCCAGCTCGTGCGCGACACCGACGAGGCTGAGATTGCCGGGGAAGAGAGCAAGGGCAAGAAACCGCGCGGCGCGGGTTTGCTTGCGGACGAAACGGGCCTGGGGCGAGCGACGGTTGCCATCTTTATCGCCAACCTGTCGATGTCACTCGACAACGTGCTCGCCATCGCCGCTCTGGCCAACGGCAATTATATCTTGCTCACCATCGGTCTGCTCATCAGCATCATCCCTCTGCTCGTGGCCAGCGCGTTCATCGCGCGGCTCATCGCGCGCTATCCCTGGCTGCTCTACGCTGCGGGCGGCATTCTGGCCTGGACGGCCGGATCGATGATTCTCAACGACAGCGGATTGCACCCTATGATCGTGCGGCTCGATCAGCAAGTGCCGGGGCCGTCGCTGCAATTGCTGGTATCGCCTGCCCTGCTGGTGCTTTACGCCATCATCGTCACCATCATCTTCGCGCTCGATCGCCGCCAGCGCCCGACTATCACCCGTAGCGCCAAGTCATAGCGAGAGAACTTCCCCTTTTGTCGAGACTCTCCCCGCAGAGCTTCATTTCTCTGAGAAGCCGCCGATGAGTAATGAGTACATTCGAGGAGAGCCGACGGCGTCACTTGCCATCGCATCGGTCCTCACACCGGGCCTGAGATGATGGCGCAGGTTGTGACGGCTCTCATCAGGAGGAAGATGCGTGAAAGTCGAGTTCATCAATCCCTTTGTCAAGGCGGCCATCGACGTGCTGCGCTCCGAGCTTGGCGGCGAAGTGGGTCGCGGCAAGCTGCACCTGGAAACGAGCGCCAACAGCAGCCACGACGTGGCCGTGATGATCGGCCTGACGGGCGAGGCGCAAGGCGTGGTGCTGTACGGCATGCCGCTGGCGACGGCGCGCAACATCGTCGGCAAGATGATGGGCCAGGACTGCCAGGAATTCGACGCGCTCGCCCAGAGCGGCATCGCCGAGATGGGCAACGTCATCACGGGCCTGGCGAGTCGCGGCCTGGCCGAGAGCGGCTATAGCTGCAACATCACGCCGCCTACGCTGATCGTCGGCAAAAACACGATGATCGGCACGCTCGACATCCCGCGCCTCGTGCTGCCCCTCACGACGGAGTGCGGTGTAGTCGAGATCCATCTGGCGCTTCGTGAGATGGCCGCTGCCTCTGCCGCCGCGTGATGGCTGCGGACGCGCGAGGCTCAGGTGCGATGGGGTGTCTTTTTGACGCCCCGCTCGCGTCTGTGCTTATGTGGATGTCTCATCCTCCGGCAACGGCATGTTCACAACTCCATGACATCGGCGCCGCCTTGCCGATGTCGCACGCCGCACTACATGCTGCCGAGAAACGCGCTATCCGCTCCGAGGGCTGAGGAGTGGCCAGGGCATTGAGCTTTATCATCCCAGCGAGCGACGACGATCGAATGTGGGAGTGCTCCTGTTTGGGAAGCGGTAGTGCAAGATGTCGAGACGATTGAATGTTTTGAGCAATGTCAGCAGTGAATCCGATGGCTCCTGCGGAGCGACGATGAACGAGTATCGAGGCAAGGCGACGCGGCTATAGCCCAAGATTTGCGAGAGATGACCGACGGTGATCGCTTCATTCTTGCATTCGACGAATGCCAGCTCTGTTTTCTGTTGTGTGGTGATGATCCCGACAATATTTACATAGGCCACGCTCCGATCCCCTTGCGCAGCATGGGAGCTTTATGTGGCCACCTTTCTTTTAAGGGATTAGGACTTTTGCTCAAGGCGTTTGATCGCGCAACGCGGCGCCGCCGGAGACATGTGCCTGCTCCGGCATCTCCTCCGCGCCTGTATGCCGTCCCGCGCCAAACGGCACACGCGCGGGCGGGCCAGTGCGCGGCGTGATATACTGCATGCGAATGCGGAATCCCCGAGAGAGAGCAAGCGATGTTCGAGAGCCTGAGCACCCGACTGGAATCGATATTTGACCGCCTGCGCGGCCACGGCACCGTCAATGAAAACGACATCAAGGACGTGATGCGCGAAGTGCGCCAGGCCTTGCTCGAAGCGGATGTCAATTTCAGGCTGGTCAAGCAGTTCGTGGCCACCGTGCAGGAAAAAGCCTTGGGCGCCGAGGTGATGAAAGGGCTGAATCCCGCGCAGCAGGTGATCTCCATCGTCTATGAGCAGCTCGTCGAGATGCTCGGCGGCGAAGATTCCAAGCCCAAAATCACGTTTGCCGGCGCGCCGCCGACGGTGATCATGCTCGTCGGCCTGCAAGGCTCAGGCAAGACGACGACGGTCGCCAAGCTGGCGCTGACATTGCGCAAGCAGCACCAAAGGCCGGTGATGGTGGCCGCTGACATGCAACGCCCCGCCGCCGTGGCGCAGCTGCAACAACTGGGCAAGCAGCTCGACATTCCGGTGTATGCCGAGCCGGCGGGCAGCAAGCCGATCGATATCGCGCAGCGCTCGCTGGGCTGGGCCAAAGAACAGGCCGCCACGATCGCCATCATCGACACCGCCGGACGGCTGCACGTCGATGACGAGCTGATGCGCGAGGTGCGGATCATGCAAGAGCGCGTCAATCCGCAAGAGACGCTGCTCGTGGTGGACGCCATGACCGGGCAAGATGCCGTGCGCGTGGCTCAAGCCTTTCACGAGACGGTGACGCTCACTGGCCTCATCATGACCAAGATGGATGGCGACGCCCGTGGCGGCGCGTCGTTGTCGATTCGCGCCATGACCAGCGTGCCCATCAAATTCATCGGCATGGGCGAAAAGCCCGACGCGCTCGAGCCGTTTTACGCCGAGCGACTGGCGCAGCGCATTCTGGGGATGGGCGACGTGCTCACCTTCATCGAGCGCGCCCGCGAGCAGATTGATGATACTCAGGCCGCCAAGCTGCAAGAAAAGATGCGCACCGCGTCATTCGACCTGGAAGATTTCTTGCAGCAGATGCGCCAATTGCGCAAGATGGGTCCGCTGACGCAGATCATGGAGATGATTCCAGGCTTCAATCGCCTGATCGGCCAGCAAAGCGCCGAAGAAAAAGAGCAGATGCGCCAGGCGCTCGAAGGCGACCAGATGAAGCACACCGAGGCGATCATCCTGTCGATGACGCCACAAGAGCGGCGCAATCCCAAGCTCATCAACGGCAGCCGGCGCAAGCGCATCGCGGCGGGCAGCGGCACCACCGTGCAAGAGATCAACGAGCTGCTCAAAAGCTTCCGCGACATGCAGCAAATGATGAAGCAAATGATGTCGGTGCAGCAACAAAAGGGCGGCAAGCGCGGATTGCGCGGCCTGGCTGGGCTGCGTGGGTTGCCGCCAGGACTGCCGGGCGGCTTGTGAGCATGCGGGGACGCTAACGACGAGCGCCCGGCCGCAATCGGGCGCCGGATAGTGTCAGCTGCGATCATCCCACGTGATCAGCGAAAGACTCGGCTAGTCGGGCTGCCAATTCAGCGGGGGCGTGGAAGGATTCGACATCATCCCACGAGCGCCGCCAGATTCATCGAGCAGCTCCTCGCGCACCACGATGACATCGGGCGGCGCGTCGATGCCCAGCTTGACGCGATCGCCTTCGACACCGAGCACGCGAATCGTGATGACCTGGTTGAGCACGATGGCTTCACCATTTTTGCGACGTAAGACGAGCATCCTCGGCTCCTCTCGGGGCAATCCTATTGCCCGACGACGAAATCATGAGTGCGCCTACAAGGCACTCTCGGATATTTTACACCAAAATTGTTACAGTGACCAGAACAAACGGCAGGGCGAGCGCTCGCCGCCGTTACGCCATTCGGCTGCGCAGCGTGCGCACGAGCAGCGCCAGCGAAAAGCCCCCGATCGTGCATATGACGATGGCAAAGCCGCCGACATACGCCGCATAGCTGATCAAATCTCCGCGCGCGATGGGTGGGCAGATGATCGGCTCGGCGCATTTGATTTGCGTGACGCCGATCCAGGGGATCACGGCCACCGCCAGCTCGCCCACGCCAGCGGCCACACCAGTGAGAGCGCCCGCCAGCCCGGCGTTGCGAAAGCGTGTCGCGTTGGCCAGCGCGGCGACGGTGAGTGCCAGCGCTGCCACAATGGCGAGCGGAGTGGGAACGGTCAGCCCCAGCGAATGCCAGTAATCGCCGGCCGCCGCGTAAAAAATCGCCGGTCCGGCGAGCAAGCCGAGAATGAGCGCGAGTGTGACGCCGCCAGCGTCGAGCGTGCGAGAGCGAGAGCGCATTGACGAGCATCCCCTTTTTCTGACGAAGTGTGGCGCGTGGTGCCACTATTCTATCAGACGTTGCTGAGAGCCTATCAGCCAATATTCGGGCGCGTCAATGGAGTACTTCACATTTCAAGGGCCGGATGTGCGATCAATGATCGATGCACCTCACGGCTCGATGCCCATCGGGGACTGCGGCGCGCGATCTCGCGTGGAAGACTCTCTGCATTCCTTTTTTGCAAGTATTCATCAAAAACTCGCTTGAGATCGAACCAAATGGGTAACTATTCAGGCGGACTTGCCAAGTAGGGGAGCATAGAGGGCATGACCCCCAA
>VFSW01001398.1_pt1 | contig 36833 bp, 26 predicted proteins | sample 5358111 | NCBI WGS metagenome assembly VFSW01 (sample SAMN11554181, study PRJNA540505) | mine drainage metagenome | isolation source: sediment from site ElyBrook_90M | place: USA: Ely Copper Mine, Vershire, VT | collected 2017 | reverse complement strand
TGGCCCTCCCCCCGCCGAGGACATCCCCAAAATCAAGCCCGCCATCCTCTTACACCACTTCTAACTCGAAACCCGCACCGCCGCCACCTGGCCCACCTACGACAAAGCCCTCACCGCAGCCAACGTTCCCCACGAAGGCTACATCTACCCCGGCGCCGTCCACGGCTTCAACTGCGACGCCACCCCCGAGCGCTACAACAAACCCGCCGCCGACTTGGCCTGGTCCCGCACCATCGACTGGTTCAACAAATACCTGCGGGGCTGATTTACATATCTAGATAAGACGGAGGGAGCAGGGGCATGAAGGCCCCTGCTCCCTCCGTCTTTTCAACGTAGACATTGAATTTTGGGCAGGTATGTAGATGTTGAATTGTTTTGAGCGGAATTCGATGTAAATATGCCGGGTATTTCGGCAAAAAATGAGGCTTGTTTGCAGATTGATTAGCCATCTTGTGTCAGAGTCAGAAATAGGTTTGTTGAATTGACTGGGTTTAGATGGGAAGGAAATTGCGATGGAAATCAGAAATATCACGAAATTGACGGAATTGCGCAGGGAACGAAGACGGATTGAGGATGTGCTGCTGGGATTCAGGATGGTGCGGAAGGAAGCGTTGCAGGAGGGGAGCTGGATTCGGACGATCCGGAGGGCGCTTGGGATTCAGGAGGCGGAGCTGGCGCGGGTGATGGGGTATGTGCCGAGAAGTATTTACCGGATGGAGCAATCGGAGAGCAAGGCAACTTTGCAGATGAAGTATTTGCAGAAGGCGGCGCAGGCGATGAAGTGCGATCTGGTTTATGCGATTGTGCCGAAGGAGGGGACGCTGGAGGAGTTGGCGCGGGAAGTTGAGGAGTCAAGGTATGAGATTCAGGGAGATGATGAGACGGCGGGGTTGAGGAGGGAATTATGGAAAGCGATAAAGGCAGGGACTAGGGATTAGGGAACAGGGAACAGCCGAAATGTGAACGAGGCAAAAGCCTCGTTCACATCTTAAACAGATTCTTTGGACAAAATGATTCAATTCATTTATAGATCGATCCATGAAAACGAAATCTAAATCACCTAAAAACCAGATTCAACTCACAAATCAACAGATTAGAGATCTTGCCTATAATCTCTACAATTCAAAACAAGGAATTGTTTTTCACGTTCCGGACAATGCAAAAATTGAACGTGACGGAGGTTATGCCTGGGTCAATTGCAAATTACGAGTTGATCTAAGTAAAGAAGTAGTAGATGCATACTGTGACTAAACGTTTAAGCAGAATTTCAAAAAACATCAATCGATCAATCTATATTCACCGCGTTCGCCGAACTTGAGGACTCCCAAGTCACGCAAAACCTGCAATTGCTGACGAATTTTGTCTTTGATGTGTTTGTTGTCTGGATAGATTTCTGCAAATTTATCTTCATAGTCATAAACATCACCAAGTTTGAAATCCTGTTTGCCCAATTGGCGTACTGCACGCAAGGTGAGCATGGTCCAACCTTTTTGTTCAGCTGACTTCTTCGCGAGAGGTAGAAATTTTTTGAATTTGCGACGCACTTCTGACTTTGGTTGAATCACTCCATTTGAAATCACTGCAATCTTTCCATCAATTGGAATTTGGTCAAGCCGAATGTTGCAACCTACCCAACCCGCACGTCTTGCGTTTGCGGCTAACGGGTTTCTTCGCACAATCATCTCTGGGAGAAAGAAACTTGAATGGATGGCGGTTAATGTACGAATCTGCCAATCAGCAGTACGCTCCAACAAGCAAAATGTGGGAACTTTTTTTATGCGAATGGCATTCATCATGGTTTCGTATGCACCATCCATCAATGAGCTGCCAATTTTTCCATTCAACGCTTTCAATTGATAGCCATGTTTACATTTTGGACAAACAAAATCGAAGACTTTTGTATTTGCTGCTGCTTGTTCCACGTTCATGGAATCACACGCAAGGCAATATGCATTATGGGTATACCAAGATTCTGAAATGACTCGCGCCTGTTGTGAGGCACTTTTGTAAATTGCGCCAAGACTTGAATCACAAAATGATTGCATAGGCCTCATTCAACAGAAAATCGGATGCATCCATCTTATGCCAAGAAATCAAGAAGCGATGGGCGCGGCGAAAGCCGCGCCCATCTTCTTGGGGGGTGGGATCATCATTCGGCACGACTGAAGTCGTGCCCTTTCACAAAGCACTTGAGCCGGAATTTTTGGTTATGAGAGTGAGATTTGGGTGGAATTGAAGATAAGGCCCGTGGCTAAAGCCGCGTCAATTCGATGCCTCGATTCAGGAGCCTAAAGGCTCCTGCTCCCTCCGCAAAAAACTCACCTCTTTGCGATGAGCCCGGCGAGAAGTGCGAGGCGGGGGGCGAGTTCGGCGATGACGACGTGCTCATGGTCGGCGTGGGCGCCGAGGCCAACGGCTCCCATTCCGTCGAGGGTGGGGAGGCCGAGGGCGGAGGTGAAGTTGCCGTCGGAGGCGCCGCCGGTGGAGGCTTCGGCGAGGTCCCAATCTAGTTCGCTGGCTAACGCGCGGGCCTTGTTGAAGAGCGCGGCGGTTCCGCGCGTCCGTTCCATCGGTGGACGGTTGACGCCGCCGATGGCTTTGACGGTGAATCCTTTGGCTGTGGGTTTGAGTGCGTCGAATTTGCGGGTGATGCGCGGGCCGTCGGATTTTTTTGAAAGGCGCACGTCCACATCAGCCCACGCCTGCGCGGGGATCACATTCGTCTTGCTGCCGCCGGAGATCACGTCGACGCTGACGGTGAGGCCGCGCTCGAGTTCGGTCCAGTTGCTGACGATTTCGATTTGGCGGGCGAGCTCGCGGATGGCGTTTTTCCCTTTTTCGAAATCCACTCCCGCGTGCGCGGCGACGCCTTCAACTTCAATGCGCCAGTTGGCGGTGCCTTTGCGCGCGGTTTTGTAAGCGAGTCCCTGGGCGGGTTCGAGAACGAGGACGGAGCCAGCGGTGACGGCAACGCGCTCGATGATTTCCCGCGAACTGACGCTGCCGATTTCTTCATCGGTGGTAAGCAGGAGGACGACTTCAAGAGGTTTGCTTGACGTGCTGAGGCATTCTGCTTCGGTAAGCAGTTCGATGGCTTTGAGGGCCATGACGACGCCGGTTTTCATGTCGAGGACGCCGGGGCCGAAGAGTCGGCCCGCGCTCTCACGCCAGGGCATGGTGTAGAGAGTGCCGATGGGCCAGACGGTGTCAAGATGGCCGAGGAGGATGACGCGGTTGGAGTGTTTGCCTTGGGAAAGTTTTGCGCCGAAGCGGGCTTCTAAAACTCCACCGCTGACGGCTCCAATTCCACCAGAGCCTGCGGCTTTGTGAATTTTGACGCGGCCGTTGAGAGCGCCGGCCCACTCGGCGACGCGGTTGATGCAGAGCGCGGTTGCGCTGGGCGAGTCTGAGGGTGATTCGATGAGGACAAGCGAGCGGATGTCACGGATCATTTCCGGCTGCTTGCGGCGTGCTCCGGCGAGGAGTGCGCGCATGGGGATGGAAGAATTCATAAATTGGCTTTCGGGCATGAGAAGTTTCCTCGCTCGCAGAAGAATGCGCGGGATGCGTACCTTGAAGATTCTATGCCAGATGCGGTCGTGGCGGGCCGAAGAGTTGGAGAAGGTGTGAGCGAAGTTGCTCATGTTGTGGCTTTTTGACCACACGACAAAAGCAGTATCTCGGCTGTAATCTGTGGTTTGCAGAGATTGTGCCGGCCGGGTTGGAAGTGGCTGGCGAGAGGGAATTGCTTGGCAGAACGGGCGCATCACGAGCAGACGATTGCAGAGGCTATCGCTTTCAGGGGCGTGGGTCTGCACTCTGGCGCGCCGGTGGAGATGCGGATTCTGCCTGCACCGGCGGGATCGGGGATTGTCTTCCGGCGGACGGACCTGGACAACTTTGAGATTCCTGCGACGGGGAACAATGTTGCGAAGGTGAGTTATGCGACGAGCCTGATGCGGCAGGGCGTGCTGATTCAGACGACTGAGCATTTGCTTTCGGCGCTGGTGGGGCTGGGGATTGATAACGTCATTATCGAGCTGGACAATTTGGAGTTGCCGATACTGGATGGGAGCGCGTTGCCTTATGTGGAGGCGATTCTTGCGGTGGGGATTCAGAGGCAGCGTCGAAGGCGCGAGTACATCAGGATTTTAGAGCCGGTTGAGGTGCGCGAAGGCGACAAGTTTATTGGGGTGTATCCGGGGAGCGGATATTCGATTGAGTACACGATTAATTTTCCGGCGCCGATCGGTGTGATGGCGACGAAGATTGATTTGGCTGCGCAGACTTATGGAGTGTTGATTGCACCGGCGCGGACGTTTGGGTACCAGGCCGATGAGCCGCGGCTGAGGGATATGGGATTGATACGCGGGGCGGGGCCGGAGAACGCGATTATTTTGGGCGTGGATGGGCCGATCAACGGGCCGCTGCGCTGCCCGGATGAGTATGTGCGGCACAAAGTGCTGGATTTGATTGGGGATTTGGCGCTGGCAGGGCGGAGAATTGAAGGGCTGGTTGTGGCTGAGCGCGCGGGACATGCGATGCACACGGCACTGGTTTCACGTCTGATGAAGGATAGGTCGAAGTGGGAGTTGGCGCATCTTTATTATGCGGAAGAAAAAGCTGAGGTGATGGGCGGGAGAGCTGTGCTGGCTGAAGCTTGATTTTTTATTTCCGGGCGATTTTGTAAATTAAGTGATTCAATGATTTGTATGTCAATCAAATTTAAAAAACAACTGAGTCGATTGAGTGCGATTTATTTATTGGTCATTTTTGGTGTGCTCACGATACAACATGCCGCAGGACAGCAGACGGAGAAGGCGGCGGCGGCAGATTCGCAACTGGTGATACTTGATACGGATGTGGGCGATGATATTGACGATGTGCTGGCGATTGGGTTGGCGGTGGCGAGCCCGGATGTGAAGATTCTGGCGATCAACTCGGCGTGGGGGAATACGGAGTTGCGGACGCGGTTGCTGGACCGGCTGTTGAGGGAGGTTGGGCGCGAAGAGATTCCAGTGGGGTTGGGAGTGGCGACGCATAGAAGCGATGGTGCGGCGTTTTCGCAGGCGCGATGGGCGGAAAGAGAGCCGGTGCGACCACATCGGGACGCAGTTGATTTGCTGCTGGAGATGATCAAGGCGCATCCGAATCAGATAACGCTGGTGGCGATTGCGCCGTTGACGAATCTCGCGGCGGCGATGGATCGCGATCCGGCAACGTTCAAGAAGTTGAAGCGCATTGTGATGATGGGCGGGTCAGTGAGGCGCGGTTATGACGACCTTGGCTATCTTCCGGACCGGGGGCCGAGCGCAGAGTACAACATTGCGATGGATATTCCGGCAGCGCAGAAGGTATTCGCTGCGGGTGTGCCGATTTACATGATGCCGCTTGATTCAACGCAGTTGAAACTGGACGAGGTGAAACGCGAGATTCTGTTCACGCACAGTACGAATCTGACGGATGCTCTGGCGTTGCTTTATCTGCAATGGTCGCAATCGACAAAGCAAGTGACGCCGACGGTTTTTGATGCGATGGCAATGGCGTATGCAATCAAGCCGGAGCTTTGCCCGACGACCCCACTGCACATTCGCGTGGATGAGAAGGGGTATACGCGTGAAGAGAGTGGAACGCCGAATGTTGAGGTTTGCCTGAAGTCTGATTCGGATCATTTTTTTGAATTTTATTTGCCGCGGATACTTTCGTTTGAAACGGCGACAAAGAAATGAATGTTATTTGAAGCACCCGGGCCTAAAGCCGTTGTAATTTTGAACGATGCACAGGGGTCTGAAGGCCCCTTCTCCCTCCGCTGGAAAATTCACGGCAAAGTCCTGCTCATCGCGTGCTATAGTTCGCTTACGACGAGCCGTCTTCCCCGAGAAATTTCAATCGAAGATCGATAATACAACTTACTCGGAACTCGACGGTACGAGGTCAATCCCAATGCAGGAACTTCTCCCCGCCACAGATGCGACTGACGCGGAAGCTATCGGCCGCAGCGCGATTCGCAAGGCAAGCTGGCGGCTGATTCCAGTGATTGGCATCGGGTATTGCCTCTCGTACATGGACCGCATCAATATCAGCTTTGCTTCGCTGAGAATGAATGAGGACCTGCATTTCAGCGCATCGGTTTATGGGCTTGGCGCGGGACTTTTCTTCATCGGCTATGCACTCTTCGAGATTCCATCAAATCTGCTTCTGTTGCGCTTTGGGGCCAAGCGGTGGATTGCGCGCATCATGATTACCTGGGGTTTGCTGGCCGCTTGCATGATGTTTGTGCGCACGCCGTGGGAGTTCAACACGCTGCGTTTTTTGCTGGGTGTTGCTGAGGCCGGATTTTTTCCGGGCGTGATTTACTACCTGACGCTTTGGTTTCCGGCGGAGATGCGCGCGCGAGCGATCAGCCGCTTTTACATTGCGTTGCCGCTGAGCTCGGTGATAATGGGTTCGCTCGCAGGATGGCTGTTGGGCTTGAATGGCCGGCTTGGGCTTGCTGGATGGCAGTGGCTTTTTCTAGTGGAGGGATTGCCCGCGGCGTTTTTCAGCCTTGTGATTTTAAAATTTTTGCCGGACACACCTGATCACGCGAAGTGGCTGACAAGTGAAGAAAGAACATGGCTGCAAAATCAGCTGGACGCTGACAGTGCACTAGCGCATCTGGGGCATCATCACGGCGTTCTAAAGGCGCTGTTCTCGCCGAAAGTGTGGCTGATTGGAATGTTTTTCTTCTGTGCACTCTGTTGCAGTTACGCGTACGGCTTTTCGGCGCCAGCGATTCTGCAAGGCGCAACGGGATGGAGTGTGACGAACGTTGGTTATCTGGTTGCCGGTATGGGCGTGCTTGGTGCGCTTGGGATGTTGCTCAACAGCATCCACTCTGACCGCACAAAGGAACGCGCTCTGCACTCCATCATTCCTTGTCTCTTTATGGCGGCGGGATACGTAATTGCCAGTTACACACATATTGGCTGGATAGTGGTGGCTGCGCTGGTGGTGACGGCAACGTCATTCACATCGATACTTTGCCCCGCGCTTGCAATTCCCACAGAATTTCTAACCGGGCGGTCTGCGGCTGCGGGTATCGCCATGATGAATATGATTACGATGTTCAGTGGATTTGTGGGGCCGTATTGGATGGGCGTGATGAAAGACGCAACAGGCAGCTACCAAGCGGGTTTGCGAGGACTTGCATTGCCTGCGTTGCTGGCAGCTGGATTCATGTTCGTTCTAACAGAGATTTTGAAGCGACGTCGCACGGTGCCAATGAAGTTGGCGACGGAAGTGGCGGAATAGGAGATCATCGGTTCCAGATTGGTGATTTCTTCCTCGGTTGAAGCCGAACTTGAAGATTGATGTCATTCCGGGGGGTTAACCCCCCGGCGCCCTCCACAAAAGCAAAAAGGTACCCTAAAGCTTTCCACTGCAAAGTTAACGAAAAGCCTGAGCAATTAAACTAGCATTATGTTTTTACTGATGCCGCATTGGCTTGCTTTTGGGATCGAGGCCACCACGACGGCGCTCACCGTAATTGGTCTGGGCTACTACATGGCTGCGTTTGTGGCGGGGCAAGTATACAGGGGGCACTTGCGAGGTGCGGCGAAGTTGCCTGCGGCAAGACGCTTGGCCGGGAATGAGATTGCGTTTCCATCGATCAGTATTTTGAAGCCGCTCAAGGGAATGGACCCATCGATGATGGAAGCCTTCCGTTCGCATTGCCGGCAGGAATACAAGTCACCCTATGAACTAATCTTTGGTGTTGCTTCGATGGATGATCCGGCAGCGGCGGCGGTGCTTGATTTGAAGAAAGAGTTTCCGGAGCGGCGCATCGAGCTGGTAATTTGCCCGGAGCGATTGGGAGCGAATGGCAAGGTGAGCTCTCTGGTTCAGATGCTTCCGGCTTCGAAATTTGAAGTTGTGCTGATTAATGATTCTGATATCCGGGTGACGCCGCATTACCTTGAGCGCGTGGCGGCGGCGTTTGCTGAAGCGCCTGCGGCAAAATCTAAAAATGCCAAAAAGCAAGTTGGATTAGTGACGGCGCTGTATCGCGGACGGCCGCATGGGACGATCTGGTCGCGTTTTGAGGCGCTTGGAATTGCAACGGATTTTCAACCGAGCGTATTGCTCTCGCGCATGGTTGAGGGTGTGCATTATGGATTGGGCTCAACGCTGGCCGTGCGTCGCGAGGCGTTGGAAAAAATTGGCGGACTCAAACCGCTGGTCAATCATCTCGCAGATGATTACGAACTCGGCAAACGGGTTTCGGATGCCGGTTACGCAGTACACATCTGCGCGGAGGTTGTGGAGACTGGAGTTCCGGCGTACAACTGGCCGGGGTTCATCGATCATCAACTGCGGTGGGCACGCACGGTGCGCGATGCGCGTCCGGCTGGCTACATCGGCTTGATCACTTCGCATGGCTTGGCGTGGGCGATGTTGAATCTGATTGCCAGCGGTTTGCATCCGATTGCGGTTTGGCTGTTTGTGATGGTCTTCTTCATGCGGTTGGCGTTGGCGATGAGCGTGGGCGCTGGGATTCTGGGCGATCACGAAGTGCTGCCGGGGCTGCTGCTGCTTCCTTTTAGAGACGCGCTGCATTTGGCGCTCTGGTTCTGCGGATTTTCAGGGCACACGATTCATTGGCGCGGCGAGGATTTTCTTTTGAAGAAGGGTGTGCTCAAGAAACTCGGATGATAAAAGCCTCCCGCAACTAAACAAGGTCAATAATTCGTCAATTGATTTCCGCAGGATCACAAGAATTGGGGTGATTTGTTACGAATGTATACCTGTTTTCCCGCTCAAAATCCATGAAATGTTAGACTAAAAGAGTCCGTAATCTAGAAAAAACCTACAGGGAGAAGACCTGAATGACCACAGCAACACTTGAACTGACCGATTACAAAGTAGCCGACCTCGCGCTTGCCGATTGGGGCCGCAAAGAGATCAACATTGCCGAGCACGAGATGCCCGGCCTAGTGAGTATCCGCAACAAGTACTCGGCTGCGAAACCGCTGGCCGGCGTGCGCATCACCGGCTCGCTGCACATGACGATTCAGACCGCAGTGCTGATTGAAACGCTGGTGAGCCTGGGCGCGGAAGTTCGCTGGGCGAGCTGTAATATTTTCTCCACGCAGGATCATGCGGCGGCGGCGATTGCTGCGGCGGGCGTTCCGGTTTTTGCCTGGAAGGGCGAGAGCCTGGAAGAGTATTGGGAGTGCACGTATCTGGCGCTTGCGCACAAGGGCGGCAAGGGGCCGCAGTTGGTTGTCGATGACGGCGGCGATGTGACGCTGCTGATTCACAAAGGCTACGAGTTGGAGAACGGCGACAAGTGGGTTGAGAGCGCGTCGGGAAGCCACGAAGAGCAGGTGATCAAGAATCTGCTCAAGAAGGTGTATGCGGAAGACCCGCAACACTGGCACAAGGTGGTGAAGGAATGGCGCGGGGTCAGCGAAGAGACAACGACGGGCGTGCATCGGTTGTACAAGATGATGGAGCAGGGCAAGTTGCTTGTGCCGGCAATCAACGTCAATGACTCGGTAACGAAATCGAAGTTCGACAATTTGTATGGCTGCCGCGAATCATTGGCAGACGGCATCAAGCGTGCAACGGATGTGATGGTTGCGGGCAAGGTTGCTGTCATCTGCGGTTATGGCGATGTGGGCAAAGGCTCGGCGCACAGCCTGCGTGGAATGGGCGCCCGCTGCATTGTGACTGAGGTTGATCCGATCAACGCGCTGCAGGCGGCGATGGAAGGCTTTGAAGTTACAACGATTGAAGACACGCTTGGACGCGGTGATATTTACGTGACCTGCACAGGCAACGTGGACATCATCACGCTTGAGCACATGAAGAAGATGAAGGACCAGGCGATTGTCTGCAACATTGGCCACTTCGACAACGAGATTCAGATGGATCGCCTGAACGAAGAAAAGGGCGTAACCAAGCTGAACATCAAGCCGCAGGTTGACCAGTACAACTTCCCGGACGGTCATGCGATTTTTGTGCTTGCTGAAGGGCGGCTGGTGAATCTTGGTTGCGCAACGGGACATCCGAGCTTTGTGATGAGCAACAGCTTTGCCAATCAGACACTGGCTCAGCTTGACCTGTGGGCGAACAAGGATACGTACAAGGTTGGCGTGTACGTTCTGCCGAAGAGACTCGATGAAGAAGTTGCGCGCTTGCACCTGGAAAAGATCGGCGTGAAGCTCTCGACGTTGACGAAGAAGCAGGCTGATTATCTGGGCGTGCCGGTTGAAGGGCCGTACAAGCCGGATCACTACAGATACTAGGGAACAGGGATTAGGGAACAGGGAACAAATGAGGGGCAGAGTGAAGTTCACTCTGCTCCTCTTTAATTTTGCAATTTGAATTTGCGAAGATGCTAGAATCGCAACGCAACAGGATGAGGCTATGACCACGCCACTTGAAGATGAACGCTTAGCCAAGCTTGCACAGATTGCGGTGTTGGTGCGCGATGCGGAAGCAGCGTACGAGAAGATGTACGATGTGCGCGATCAGCGCGATGCGAAGTGGCAGTATGAGTTGGCCTATGATTGGCTGCATGATGCAGCGAAAATTGCGCGGGGGTTGGAGCTGGAGAAAGAGGCGGTGGCTTATGAGGAGCGGGCGCAGCATATTCGCAAAGTTTATAGACATCAATTTATGATGCCGCCGGATTTGTCGGCTTAGTTCGCGATTATTTTCTTTTCAAACGCAGAATCCAATGGAAGAAGCGCCAGGCGGAGTTGTGCAGGAGATAGGTTTGCTCAGCTTTGAGAGCAGCGTAGGAGCGGCGGACGTAGTGGTCAAACTCGGGCGGCCAGCCGATGGTGGAGCGGCGTTCGGAGTAATCGCCCTCGGCCCACTTGGCCATGACGGCTTTGTAGCCGACGACGTGCGTGACGAAGTCGAGCAGGCACTGCGGCATATGTTCTTCAACGATGAGGTAGGCCTTCTCGATAATAATCTTTTCGCGAATTTCATTGAGGGGGATGAAGATGGTTTTCATCCATAGAACCCACTCTTTCAATTCGCTGTCGAGAATCGGTTCACTACAGGTTTTGCCTTGTTTTTTGAGCAGGGAGCGATAGGCAATGTTGCCTGCCTGGCCGGCAACGTAGAGCGGACCGTAGAACTCGTTGAGGCGGCGGTTGACGAGCTCAAGTTTATCGCGACGGCGGGCCATGGCTCGCGCAATGAAAAATGTAAATAGATAACCAATGAACGCGAGGATGATGGTGAGAATCGCCGCGTTCTGGAAGAAGCTCAATAGGGTGTTGCTGGTTTCGCTTAGCATAGAGCACTTCCTCTAACATTTATCGTCCATAGTTGGCCGTCGGAGTGAGCGTGGGAGACAGCTCAACTCTTCAGCGCTTCGGCGGCCTCTTTGGCGAAGTAAGTGACGATAAAATCTGCACCGGCGCGACGGAAGCTGACGAGCGATTCAAGCATGGCGCGCCTGGGATCGAGCCAGCCTTTTTCAAAGGCGGCCTTGAGCATGGAGTACTCGCCGGAGACCTGATAAGCGCCCATGGGGACGCCGAATTTCTGGCGCGCGGCAAGAATCACATCGAGGTAAGGCATTGCGGGCTTCATCAGGATCATGTCAGCGCCTTCGGCAAGGTCGAGCTCAATTTCGCGCATGGCTTCGCGCAGGTTTGCGCCGTCCATTTGATAGCTGCGGCGGTCGCCGAATTGGGGGGCGGAATCGGCCGCTTCGCGGAAGGGGCCATAGAAGGCGGAGGCGAATTTGGATGCGTAGCTGAGGATGGGAGTGTTCGAGAAGCCGGCCTCATCGAGAGCTTTGCGAATTGCGGCGACGCGGCCATCCATCATGTCGCTGGGGGCAACGATGTCGGCGCCGGCGCGGGCCTGGCTGACGGCGGTTTTGGCGAGGAGCGCAAGCGTGGGGTCGTTCTCGACGGTCCATCCATGTGGGCCTTCGTGAATGATGCCGCAGTGGCCGTGACTGGTGTACTCGCAGAGGCAAACGTCGGCGATGAGAACGAGCTTTTTGGCGGCTTCAGTTTTCTTGATGGCGCGGAGAGCTTGCTGGACGATGCCGTCTTCGGCCCAGGCTCCGGTTCCGGTGTCGTCCTTGGCTTCAGGGAGACCGAAGAGGAGGAGGCCGGCTAGCCCTAGTTGCGCACACTCTTCTGCTTCTTTGACGGCCTCGTCAATGCTGAGGTTGAAGACGCCGGGCATGGAGCTGATGGCTTTGCGAATGCCTTTTCCGGGGCAGATGAAGAGCGGATAGATGAGGTCGCCGGCGTCGAGAGTGGTCTCGCGCACCAATGCGCGCAGGGGCTCGCTTGAGCGCAGCCGGCGCAGACGTGTTGAAGGGAAGTTCATGAGGTGATTTTACTCCGCGGCGCGTGGGGCGGGGTGGTGATATGGGACACAGTACAGAGGCTGGGGCGGGGAAGCAGCCGGGGCGATGTGAATAGTATCCAATTCAGTCGAGTGTTGGAATCCCACATGAAAATGTGCCGTCGTAGAAGAATGAAGGGGTGGGTAGGGAACTAGTCCCTACCCTTTGTTCCTCAGTCCTTATTTCCCAAATCCCAAGTCATCATTTTGATGGTAATTCGGATACGGCGGAACAGGAATTGCGGGCACCGGGTGCTCCTTGAGTTCGTCGAGCACCAACTGCACGCCGACTTCAAGCTGCTTGTCGTGGCCTGCGGCATAATCCTTGGGCAACTCTTCAACTGCAACGTCGGGGGCGATGCCGTGGTTCTCAACTTCCCACTCGCCGTTGATGCCGTAGATCGCGTAACGAGGTGCAGTGACGCCGCCGCCATCGAGCAGTGGAGGATAGCCGCCGATTCCGACGAGTCCGCCCCAGGTACGCGTGCCGACGAGTTTGCCGTCGCCGGATTTGCGGAAGTACCACGGCATGGCGTCGCCGCCTGAGCCGGAGTTCTGGTTGATGAGCATCACCTTCGGTCCAAAGATGGCGCCCACGGGATCATGAATCGGCTTGCCATCGCGTGCAATTGCGCCCGAGAGCGGGACGCGCTTGAGAACTTCAGCGACGTAATCGGCAATGAAGCCGCCCTCGTTGAAGCGCTCATCGAGAACCAGGGCCTGTTTATTCAGTTGCGAGTAGAAATAGCGGTTGAAGTTGGTATAACCAGCGCCGGCAGTATTAGGCATGTAGACGTAAGCCACCTTGCCGCCGGAGAGTTCATCAACCTTGCGGCGGTTGGCTTCAATCCAATCGAGATTGCGCAAACTGTCGTCGTCATCGATTGGGACGACGGTCACATCGCGCGCGTCTTTGCCGTCAGCGTGCGGGCCAACGTGCAGCACGGTCTGCTTGCCGGCTGTGGCTTCAAATAATTTGTAGATGTTGTCGTTGGCATGAAGCTCGTGGCCGTTGACCGCGAGCAGATATTCACCCTCATGAACACTGACGCCAGGCAGAGTGAGTGGCGATGCAATTCCCGGAGCCCAGTTTTGTCCGCCGAGAATTTTTGCAATCTTGTAGCGATCGTTCTCGGTGGTGAAATCCGCGCCAAGCAATCCGGTCTTGGTCGCTGTATCGGGGTGATAAGGGCCGCTAACGAACATGTGACCGATGGTGACCTCGCCGAGCATTTCGATGGAGAGGTAAGTGAACTCGGAGCGCGATGCAAGTCCAGCGAGATAAGGCTTGTACTTGGCTTCGATCTTGGGAATGTTGAGGCCGTGGTGATTGGGGTCGTAGAGGAAGTCGCGCTCGATGCGCCACGTCTCATGGTAGATCTGATTCCACTCGGCGCGCAGGTCGATGTTGGTTTCAAGATCGCCCATATTCAGCGGCTTGCCGGGTGAGCCGTCGCCGGGCTTCAAATCGTCAGCAGAGGCGATGCTGTAAGAACCCTTGGAGCCATAGAGAACCTTGGATCCATCGAAGGAAACTTCGAAAGCCGTCAGATCAGAAAGTACGGACTCAGTCTTTCGCTTCTCGAGTGTGAACTTCCAGATGGCGCGGATCGGCGCGCTCTCGCCTTCACCGGATGGCCGGCCGACGGGCGAAGTCTCAGCGAGAAAAATTACGCCGGTTTTTCCGGCTGCCAGGCCTGCATAATTGCGCGCAGGAATCGGCAACGAGAGAATGCGGTCTCCAATTTTATCGAGATCGATTTTGACTTCTACAGGCTTGTCCTTATCCGCATCTTTTTTGTCTGCGTCTTTCTTGTCCGCATCTTTTTTGTCAGAGTCTTTTTTGTCTTCCTTTTTAGTGTCGTCTTTCTTGTCGTCCTTTTTGTCCGCATCTTTTACTTTTTCGTCGTCGCTCTCGGGCGGAACGGGCGAAGCACCGTCCTTGGTGAGAACCACAACATAAGGCGCGCTGGTCTGCGCGCGGTCGAGCGAAGAGAGGTCAATGCCGGCGCTTGATGGGCCGTCATCGGTCGAAGCCAGGAAGTAGAGATACTTGCCATTCGGATCGAAAACTGGACTGAAGGCGTCGCTCATTCCATCGGTGACCTGCGTGGATTTGTGCGTCTCCATCGAGTAAAGGAAGATGGCGCGCAAGCCGTTGTCGAGATCGCGGTTGTAAACGAGCCACTTTGAATCCGGCGACCAGGATTGGTTGAAGCTGTAACCAAATCCGCTGTAGGTTCCGGAGTCAATCAGAACCGGCTTGCCTGCCGGTACGTCGACCATCAGCAGGTGCTGATGCACATCCGTATAGGCAATGTGTTTTGAATCCGCCGACCAGGTTGGCCCGTAGAAAAACGAAGGATTGGGCCCGAGGTCAATCACCGTCGGCTCCTTAAATCCGTTTTGCTCGTGGAGATAAAGTTGATACTCTCCCGAGGCATCGGAGAAGTATGCGATTGTCTTGCCGTCGGGGCTCCAGCTTGGATCGCGCTCGGCAACCCCGGGGGTGTTGGTCAGATTGCGCGTGTCTCCCTTTTCGCCCGGGACTGTGAAGATCTCCGCGTGAGCTTCAACAACTGCGCGTGCACCGGTGGGCGAAAGCGCAATGTTGTGAATTTCTTCGGGGCCGAGTGTGATGCGATGCGGCTCAAGATTAGCGAGCTCGCCGTGAATCTGAATCGAGACCGGCAGGTCAGTACCCTTGATGGGGTCAACCATGTGAATGGAGCCGAACTGCTCAACAACGAGCATCGGCGGCTCATTGGCTGGGCCTGCGGAGATGCTTTTCAGATCGAAGCTGTGATTTTCATAAACTTTCGAAACCTGTTGACTCTTTGTATCGTAGCGCCAGAGCGAAACCGGACCGGCATTCTTGCCCGTGGCTTCGCGGTCAGAGAGGAAGTAAATCTGGTCGCCGACCCAGACCGGGTTTGAATCATTCGAGTTCTCGCGCGGAACCTTGATCAGATCCAGCGTCTTCAGATTGACAATCCAGATTGGGCTCGTCTGGCCGCCGACGTAACGCTTCCATGCCGGTTGCCACTTAGTGAAGGGCTCATAGGCGATTGATGCACCATCGGGCGAGTAGGATCCCTCATAAGCTTCAGGCAGCGGCAGTTCTACGGGGACAGAGGAGCCATCAGCATGAACGCGGAAGAGCCGCTGGAAATGTCGTGGGCTGGTGATGTATGAGGCAATCAGCAAATCTTTGCCATCGGGACTCCATTGCACAATGCGTCCACCTGCGGGGTGCCAGGTGATGCGGTGTGGCACGCCACCATTTGCGGAGACAATGTAGACATCGTTGCCACCGTTGACATTGGCGGAGTAGGCAATATCTGAGCCGTCAGGAGAAAAAACCGGCCCGGCAGTCACATGGCCGATGTTGGTCAAACGCGTGGCCACGCCACCCTGGCGGCTGACCGTCCAAATATCGTCGGCATAGCGGAAGGCGATTTTGTCATGGCTGAGCGCGGGGAAGCGGAGCAGCAAGGGAGCCTGGGCAGAAAGTGTGGGCAAGGCAAGGGTGAACAGTATGGCAAGCGCAACAAGCGCAAATGCTCCGCGACGCAACTGAGTGAGCATGGATCCTCCGAGTAAGGTTGGAATCTACTGGCTTTATTTCATACGCACTAATAGTACGACTCCCAGACGGCCCTTGTTCCTGAATTTGAGGAGTTTTTTGTCGATTTTGGCATGTCAACCGCAGCGCAAGCAGACCAACAGGCATTGCATAGGGCAATATAGAAAATAAAAATTCTGAAGGAAAACACCTCTCATCGCAACCACTTGAGGGAACTTTCACGCCTTGACGCGCGTATTCTAGAGAGACAGCCGCAAAGCTGATGTACAGTCATGTGTAAGAGGAGATGAAGGGGCGAAAGCACCCTCTCCATATAGTTAAGCTGCCAACTTCGGGAGACGCCGTCAGATGAAATTCAGAGAGGGTTTAAAACTCGCGCTGCAGGCTCTCTGGGCAAACAAGCTGCGCTCCATTCTGACTCTGATCGGAATGACGATCAGCGTAGCCTCTGTCATCATGGTCATCACGCTGGTGCAGGGCGCGGATAAATACGTCAGCACCAAGCTCACCGGTTACGGCGCAGATGTTTTCACAGTCACGCGCATGCCCGGTGTCATCATGACAGCAGAAGAGTGGATGAAGTTCCAAAAGCGTAAAATTTTGCACGTTGATGATTACGAGGCCATTCAAACGGGATGTACAGACTGCTCCGAGGTGGGCATTTATTTTGGCAAGAATACCAATGTTCATGCCAATGGCCACTCTGCCACTGATGTTGAAGTGCGCGGCTTCAGCGAGAGCATGTTTTCGCTGCAGAACATCAATGTTGCCGAGGGTCGCGCGCTGACCCAGGCTGATATTGATCACGGAACGCATAATGCCGTCATCGGCGCAGATATTGTTGACAACATCATGACCAACGGAGATGCCATCGGCAAAGAGCTTCGCGTCGACGGTGTGCCGTACACAATTGTCGGCGTGGGTGAGCGCATCGGCAAGACGCTGGGGCGCTCCCAGGACAATTGGGTGACCGTCCCGTATACCACCTACCTGCACACATACGGCATCGACAACAACAACTCACCCGACATCTACGCCCGCGCAAAGCCTGGCCCTGACACCATGGAGCGCGCGCAGGATGAGGTGCGCGTTCTGATGCGCTCTCGCCGCCACAATATGGTGGGTCAGCCGGACGATTTTGAGTTGACGACCAATGACACCTTTCTGCAGATCTGGCATCAGATTGCCGGACTCTTCGCCATCGTTGTCGTAGGGCTGGCAGCCATCTCGCTCGTTGTTGGCGGCGTCGTCATTATGAACATCATGCTGGTGAGTGTGAGTGAACGCACGAGAGAGATTGGCGTGCGCAAAGCGCTCGGCGCAAAGCAAAAAGATGTGCGCCTGCAATTTTTGATTGAGAGCACGATTCTGGCTACGATTGGTGGCGCGCTGGGCGTTGCTGGTGGAATAGGTGTCGGACTGCTGATCACGCTGGTCGTTGGTTTTCCGACAGCGGTTTCAATCGGCGCAATTATCCTCGGCATTTTGCTGGCGAGTTCAGTAGGAATTTTCTTCGGCGTTTACCCAGCCACCAAAGCGGCAAAACTTGATCCAATCGTTGCGTTACGCGCGGAAATGTAAAGGCAGAGAGTAATCACTATGGCTCAGGGACAGACTCGCGAATCCGTCAAAATGGCTCTCGATACATTGAGATCGAACAAGCTGCGCTCCGGCTTGACCATTCTCGGCGTCGTCATTGGTGTCAGCACCGTGATCGCAATCTCATCGGTCATCAATGGTCTGAACAACAAAGTCGGCGAGTGGGTCAGCTCGCTTGGCACCAATGTCATATGGGTCTTTCATATGCCGGTGATTGGCGTACGCCCAACAGTCGAACAATTGTCGAGAAAAAAACTCACTGTTGAAGATGCCATTGCCATGCGCTCGCTGCCCCACGTGGTCGCAACCGATGCGGGTAAGCAGTACTCCAAGGGATTTGGCGTTGGCGATGTAGATGTGAAGTACGGCACTAAGAAGGCTTCCGGAACCCTGCTGAATGGAGACCTGGCCACAGTCGCCGACGTCACCGATATGACGCTGGCTCAAGGCCGTATGTACACAGAGGACGATGATGCGCGTGCGGCGCATGTTGTCGTGCTTGGCAGCGATACCAAGGAGACACTCTTCGGCGATGAGCCGGCTATTGGTAAAGAAGTCACGATGCAGACTGGTCTCTACACCGTGATTGGCGTTCTCGATAATCGAAAGCGCGCCTTTGGTGGCGGCAAAAATCCTGATGACAACGCCGTCTATATGCCGATGGGAACATTTCTACAACTACATCCAGAGACCAAGGACACATGGATCAGCGTGAAGTACGACGATCCCAAAAACAAGGAGCTTGTGCAGGAGGAGATTCGCGAACTCTTGCGCATCCGGCGCAAAGTGCATGTGCAGGACAATGACAACTTTGAGATATTTGGACCAGAATCACTTTCAAAACTATGGGACCAAATTACCGGCGGTCTCGTGCTCTTCATGATCGCCGTATCAAGTGTGGGATTGATGGTCGGCGGAATTGGCGTTATGAACATTATGCTTGTTTCGGTTACCGAGCGAACGCGTGAGATCGGCGTACGCAAGGCCATCGGCGCTACGCGACAGATGATTCTGACGCAGTTCACTGTAGAAGCGGTTACACTGTGCGCGGTCGGCGGAGTTCTTGGCGTGACTGTGGGCGCGGTGCTGACGTGGATTATCTACTTCCTGCCTATTGGATTGCCGGCAACACTCTCAACGAAATGGGTGCTGACTGGTCTTGGAGTTTCATGTCTCATTGGTCTGGTCTTTGGAATTTATCCTGCGTGGAAGGCCTCAACGCTCGATCCGATTGAAGCGCTGCGCTACGAGTAAAACAGCGGTTGCAACCCAGCTCAGCAATAAGCTGTAAAGCGGCGCCCTGTTGCAAGGTACTGATGTGAAGCGCAATGAAACACAAAGTGATGGATTCAAGATTGAGTTCTCACGCCGACACAGAGGGCTGCGATTAATCAGGAGTGATTGTGCAGGAATTAAAACTCCTGCCTTCCTCCGCCAAAGAAAACTCTTACATCTCTGAAGGCATGAAAATCACATGCGTCTTCTTATACTTTTTCTGTGAGCGCTTCCGTTTGCTTGCTCATTTTTGCGGTGCGTTCAATTTTGTCCCAGTTGAATGGCTTGCCGTCGATCGCGCGCTTGAGCGTCTTGAAGAGAACAATCGAGAACAACTGGCGATAGGCAAACCTCTGCAGCCAGATGTGGAAGAGCAGCCAGCGATCGCCTTTATTCGCAGGATGTCTGCGCTCCAGACTGAAGGCGACAGTTGAAGTCACAAAGTCAATCACCAGGAAGGTGAGGAAGTAGACGAGCAGCTTGTCAAAGCTCGCCGCAGATGCGGCAGCGGGATGATAGTGGAGGTCAATGAAATATTTGATGACGCCGAAGATGAACATGATGTCAATGAACGGCGAAACCAGCGGCAGCAGCATCTGGAAGACGAGAATATTCGGCAGCGCAAAGAAGCCCATCGCCTTGTTCTTCGTGAACGCCGCACGATGCTTCCAGATCGCCTGCAGCGTTCCAAAGGACCAGCGGAAGCGTTGGCGCATGAGACCCTTCGCATCGATGGGAGCTTCAGTAAAGGCGAGCGAGCGGTCCTCGTAGATGACCTTGTAGCCATGCTCGAGGAGGTTCATTGTGAGGTCAGCGTCTTCGGCGACGGTGTTGATCGGGTACCCATCGGCAGCCTTCACCGCCGCAGTGCGCCACGCTCCGATGGCACCGGGCACAACTGTGACGACGTGGAAGAGATCGAGCGCACGGCGTTCGAAGTTCTGGCTCGTGATGTACTCGAGAGCCTGCCAGCGCGTCCACAGGTTCACGCGGTTGCCAACCTTCGCGTTGCCGGCAACAGCGCCGATGAGCGGGTCAGCAAAGTGCGGCAGCAGCTTTGAGACTGCATCCGATGCGATGACCGTGTCCGCGTCGATGCCGACGTAAATTTCTTCGGTTACGTATTTGAGAGCGTTGTTGAGCGCGGCTGCTTTGCCGCCGTTGGGTTCGGAGATGATCACGACGCGACCTGCGGCAATCTCCTGAGCGTATGCATCACGCGCGACTTCAGCGGTGCGGTCCGTCGATCCATCGTCAATTACGAGCACTCTCAAGTTTGGGCAATCCGAGTTAAGCACCGAGCGGATGGTGCGCACGATGACCTTCTCCTCGTTGTATGCAGGCACCAACACGGCGACACCGGGATGATAATCCGAAGCAGCGTGTGATGGGTTTCCGCGGACGCGGTCGATGATGGCGAAGAGTCCGATGATGATGAGTCGCGCGCTCATCAGAACATCGCCGACGAAGAAGACCATCACGATGAACTTGCCCAGAAGCGCGATGGCCGTGAAGGCGATGGAGTCGGGTAAGGCGCTCAGGTATTGACCGAAGGTGAGTTTGGGCATTACTTCGGCTGTTGTCTTGCCCATCAGCGCTGAGACGGGAACAATCTCATATCCATGCGCGCGCAGCGAGTCAATGAGCACCGGCAGCGCAGCAACAGTTGCCGAGCGATCGCCGCCGCCATCGTGCAGCAGGATGATGCTGCCGCGCGACCATGCTTTGCTCGGGCTCTGCATATTGTGCAGCGTGTCGAGGACGCCTTGTGTAATCTGCTCGGGGGACTTGCGGTTGCGCTCGTCCCAGTCGTCGGTGTCAATCTTGTTGCCGATGATGATGTAACCCTGGCGCTCAATGATCTCCACGGGAGCTGCCTGATCGTCGGTGTCCGGTTCCTGATCAATAGAGTAGGGCGGCCGGAAGTAGAGAGGCTGCGCGCCCAGCTTGCTGGCAAAAAGCCGCTCGGTGAGCTTGAGCTCGATGTCGAGTTGCCGGGTTGAGATGTCGCTGATGTCCGGATGCGTGTAAGTGTGATTGCCAATCTCGTTGCCTTCGAGATAGACGCGCTGCATGATACCGACATTCTCTGATGCGGAGCCGCCAATCATAAAGAATGTGCCCTTGACGTTTTTTTGCTTCAGAACATCGAGGATCTTCGGAGTCCATTTGGGGTCGGGACCATCGTCAAAGGAAAGCGCGACACGTTTGGGATCGTATCCATATTGGGTAACGATGTAGCCGCGCGGGTAAACATCCATGTGCTCGTCTTCAATGAGCTTGAGGCGCGCGTCAGGCTCGTCGGGGTCAACCTGGACGGTGCGCTTTCCGGATTGGGGAGTGCCGGTGACGCGCAAAATGTCGCCGTAGCCCTCGTTGTCGACATCGTGGCCGGGCTGAACATTGCCGAGTGCGTAGAGAGACTCAGGAGCGCTGGGGTGATCCCAGATGTTCCAAAGACTGCGGTCTTCTTCGCCGAGCCGCCACAATGCAAAAGTCTGCAAACCGAGAGCACGCGCGGCGCGCATTTCGTTGAGCATGGTGACGCCATCCAGAAACCAGACGACGTGGCGCTCGTGACGGTCTTCATCAATGTATTCAAAGTGAGGATTGAGGCTGTTGTAATCGAGATCTAGATCGGCATCGGCATCGCTGGCACGCTGCCATGCGTCGGCGACTGGAAGGTCACTGGTATCAATGACGCGCGGCTTGGGGTGATGACGATCCTTAGGGTCAGGAACGGAGAGAGTCCAATCATAGGCGTAGTTGCCTACGGCACAGATGATCTTCTCGCGTGGGATGGACTTGAGGACGCGCTTGAGATTGTCAACGAACCAGGTTTGGCTAGCGATGGGGCCCGGTGCGCTCTCGACTTCGTGCTCGTCGTAGTTCATCAGGACAACGCCGTCGGAGTTGGCGGCCATGATTTTGAGTTCATCGGAATCAGTGAGTGCGGCGGTGTTAATGTACAGGCGCAGGTTGCGCGCGTGGAGTGCGGGATAGAGCTCCTGAATTAAAGAGAGGTAGCTGGAGTCCGCATCATCATTCAGGTTCTCAATATCGAGCGCGAGTCCATGGTAGCTGGGGAAAGCAGAAAAGAAATGCAGTATCTGCAGGCTAAGATTTTGCCGGTTGGCAGGATCCTTGATCCATGTGCCGAGCGCGGGATCGAAGGTTTGCTGCTTGGGATTGAAATTGCTCAGCAGCGGAAAGATTTCCGTATCGACCTTCTGCGTCTGAATCACATGCTTGATTTTTTCCAGCTCGTCGGGGTCGTGCGCGGAGTTGCCTTCGAAGATGGGGTAATCGTGACCATCAAGCGTGCTGCCGCGCAGGATGCCGTCGGGAGCATCTACGTGCAGCCATGCCGGAAAGAGCAGATCGATCTGGCGCACGTGCTCCTTGAAGGAGGAGTAGCTGGTGGCGTCGTAAGGAACGTAGTAAGCCGCGCGCAGGCCTTCACCGGTGTTGAGGGGGACCTCAGAGGGTTTGCGGTTGGTTTTCCGGTGCGACGGATGCTTGGTCTGCGTGGTGTGCAGGTCGGCCGATTTGTCGCGCAGAGCTTTGTAATTGTGTTGCGGCGTAGGCAACAGCAACTCGGGAAGATTCTGCCCGCGCAGGACATTGAAGATGAAGGCGGCGAGAACAAAAGTAAAAAGCAGCGCCGAAATATCAATGATGCGCCGGAGACGCTTCCAGCGCTTTCGATCAGGGTCGTAAAAAATCTGCTTATGAATCATATGGGGATGGAATCTTCCTTACTACTCTTTAGTTTAGATGGTTGCGATGGGGATGTGGAAATGAGTGAGGTGAATTGATTGTCTGGAATAAGGGACTGGAGCTTAGGGGGCAGCGCTACTGGGTTGGTTTGAATTGATCCGCGAATCAAAGCTATCCGTAGATAGATGATTGAACTGCGCATGCGGGTCAATGAGTAAACCATCTGGGCCAGTATTTTTTTGTACTACGCAGTCTATAACCTCTCGCGTATGAAGCCCTCGGAGAATGCGCTCTGGCAACCCAAGAGTAACTGCTTTGGAGTTCAACTTCATTACCAGTCTCGTGCTGATTCAGGGCTCAACTAAAGTTTAAGAGGTGCCCGAAGCTGCAGCGCGCGTGATGAATCTGCCAAATTGCGGTGGCGTTGCGATGGAGCTAGTCGTCCCGATAAAGGAATTGAAACTCAGCCAGTACATTGCACAGATGAATTTGACTGCTGCTGCGGACAGCTTTGCCTTCCCGCATTTTACCTGCGGTCAAAGATGCACAGACAACGCCAACTGCGCTGGCCGAGGCTACTCAATGAGAGCTGCACTCTGGTAATTTCTTACTATGAGAGAGCGCGTGATATGGTTTGACCATCAGCAAGTGGAGGCTCGAAGCGCGTGCGTGTACTGGTTACTGGCGGTAGTGGTTATATAGGCTCTTGTGCAGTGCGTCATCTGGCTGAAGCGGGTCATCAAGTTCTCATCCTCGACAATCTCTCCACCGGACACGCCAGCCTCTCAAAGGGCTTTGAGCTCATTGAAGGCGACATCTCAGACAGTGTACTGGTTGCGCGCTGCCTCGAGCGCTCTGATGCCGTGATGCACTTTGCCGCATCGGCATATGTTGGCGAGTCTGTCACCGACCCGCGCAAATATTACTCCAACAATATTGAATCCGGACTCGCGCTTCTCGATGCAGTACTTGCAAGCCCTGTGCGCATCTTTGTCTTTTCCTCAAGCTGTGCAGTCTATGGCGTTCCTGCTTCGCTGCCAATCACGGAGTCTCTGCCCAAAGATCCAATCAATCCATACGGCGATACCAAACTCGCATTCGAACGAATTCTCACCGCTTACTCCGTCGCGTATGGTCTTCGCTCCGTAGCGCTGCGTTATTTCAATGCGGCAGGCGCACATGCATCAGGCACTGTCGGCGAAATGCACGAGCCGGAGACTCATTTACTGCCGCTTGCATTGCGAGCCGCGCTCGGCACAGCGCCTCCACTCAAGGTCTTCGGAACGCACTTCAACACGCCCGACGGAACCTGCATTCGCGATTATATTCACGTCAGTGATTTGGCTTCCGCGCACATCAAGGCTCTCGAATACCTGGCCGCGGGCGGAGAATCGACCGCGCTCAATCTCGGAACGGGGCACGGCAGTTCAATACGTGAGATTATCAAGCTGGTTGAAGAGATAACCGGCCGCACTCTACCGCACGAATTTGTTGATGCCCGCCCGGGCGACCCACCGGCGCTCTTTGCGTCACCAGAAAAGGCCCGCGAGATACTGGGCTGGCAATCTGTGCATGACCTGCGCAGTATCTTGACGAGCGCATTAATGTGGGAGGAGAAAAAACGGAAAAACTAGAAAATACTCCAATCATTACAGGAAATAACCGGCTTATTTACCAAACGCTACTAATGACGAATAAGTGCTTTAATCTATGTTCTGCCTGCTTAACTCATCGGTCAATGAGGGGACCTTGCGAATAAATGTGGTCTGTTTATACGCCCAATCTGCTAGTAAGTGACCCTGCATCTGGGATAACGCATTCAACCGTTAAAGCTACTGAATCCATACTCTATGCACATTATCCAGTATTCTGTATTTTCATTTTTACATCAATTTTTTAGTTCTAAATATAGAATTTCCCTGTTACGATGTACCCACCCAATTCTGTCTGCTTTTTTAAACACGATGGACAGAAGAATGATTTTCACTCAATACTCTGCGCAGGTTTCTAAATTGTGAAGCCTGGGTTAATGATCGATTTCCAGAAGGAATCAGCTATCAGGAGGCTATGAAAGACATGTTGCATAGAATCTTTGCTCACATCTCACCCGAGACGCCCAAGAGCGCCTCACGGCCGCGTGCATTTACGGCGCTACTGCTTACCATGGCAGTCCTTCTCGGACTCTCAGCAAGCTGCGTTGCGAATGCCAAAACCAAAACAGCAAACCCAGCCGCAACCACAGGTTTGTCGCAACTGGGTTCATTGCATGTCAAGAACCAACAAAACTTCTCGCCCCGTGTGCCTCTTGCATCAGCCCCGAAGGCAGCGCAAATGAGAGTCCACCCGAGTGCATCGGGTATTTCTGCCGCATTTACGGATTTTTCATACTATCCGTCCTTCAACTCGAATGCTTTTACAGAGCCTTTTGGTGTTGCCGTTGATACTGCTGGCAACGTCTATGTTGCCGACGCTGGGGCGAAGACCGTATACATTGAAACCCCCAAAGCTGGTGCTGCTGGCGGATATACCCAGACCGTCGTAGCAACGGGATTCAGCTTTATCTATGGCATCAACGTGGACTCCTATATGAATGTCTACGTGGATGATTACGGCACCGGTACGCTCTACATCGAGAAGCCGAACGGTGATGGCACATACACCCAGGGTATTGTGGATGCAACCCTTGGCGAGCCTCTTGCCAACGTCGTAGACAGCTACGGCGACGTCTATGTTGCCGATGGACCCTATGGCGTGATCGAAGAATACAATAACGGCAATGGCACATACACCGCCTACCAGATTGACGCTGGTGATTTTGTTTCTCCCAACGCAATTGCCCTGGATACCTATGGAAACCTCTATGTTGGCGACTACATCTACACCGCAGCTTCGCCATATAGCATCCTGTATTCGTTGACCTCTTTCAGTTACGGCAGCAGCAACTTCAGTGCGCCGAATCAAATCTCAAACAACCTCTACGGTGTTTCCGGAGTCGGCGTCACCAGCAACGGTACACTGTACGTCGCTGATACTGGTCTAGGCAAAGTTCCTTCGGTCCTGTATACGTTTATTCCCACGGCGCAGGGTACCTACAACCAGTTCTTCCTCTCTGACAACGTCTATTTAGCACTTGGTATTGCCATTGATTCACTGGGAAATGTCTACACTTCGGATGTCTCCGGTGCAGACGTACTCGAAATCAGCGACAACTTCGGTGCGGTACAAGTTGGTATGGCCAACAGCGCCAACAACTATGTGACCGCCAACTTCATGCTTGGTGGCACGGGCACCATCGCTTCTACTCTAACTGTGCAAACCGAAGGCAGCAACGATATTGCCTTTACCGATTCCGGTCTCGGCAACTGCGCAGGAGCCGTAGTTCCCACCGTTACATACTGCTCGGCAGTCATTCAGTTTGCACCGACTACCCCTGGTGTCACCACGGGTAACATTGCACTGTTTGATTCACTCGGCAACTACATCACCTTCACGCCCTCCTTCTCGGGCACCGGCATTGCACCACGCGCCAGCTATTTACCGGGCACTTGGAGCTATATCTACAACGGCGGCGCCTTGGGTATCCCGTACAAAAACTTTGCCAAGGATCGTACCAAGTTGCATGAGAAGATCCCGCAGCAGGCAATGACCGCTTTCAAGGGTCTGAATTTCTCGGGTTCAAAAACGTATCCGGGTAATGAGCCAGTGGGCATTGCTGTTGATCCTTCCGGCAACTACTTTGTTGCCGATCCGAATTCATGCCAGATCTTTGCATCCTTCGATGGCGGCGTCACATGGACTACCTTGTCCAATGCTGGCGGCGCGGTCTGCCCCTCGGGTGGTCTCGCTGTCGATGGCAACGGTAACGTCTTCTTCACAGCCTGGGGCGGAGAAGGCGGCGCTTTGATCGTTGTCGATGCCAGGTTCGGCAATCCCGCTACCCTTGGTGCCGCAGCTTACGGGAATCCATACACCGTTGTTTATCAGACCAACACGGGCGATGGATATCTCCACTACGCTAACAACCTGACGGTGGACGCGTATGACAACGTCTACTTCACCGGCTCTGACGACTGTAATGAAGGATGTGACGCTTATGCCTATGTCATACCTGCTGAGGGGTACTTCAACGGCTCTGATCCATCTGCGGTAAGCCGTCTGAATGGATCATTCAAACTTCTCTCCGGCATTGCAGCGGACAACTACGGTGACATCTTCGTTTCTGACTACTACGGTGGCCAGGTCGTTGAGTACTATGCAGAGTCGAACGGCACTTACAGTAAGTACTCGATTGCTCGTGGCCTCGATACGCCATCAGCTCTCACTCTGACTGCTGCCAGCGATCTCTTCATCGTTGACTCGGGCGACGATACGGGCGTCTCTGCTCTCTACCTCGGCACCTCGAACGGTCTCTGCTGTGGCGCTTCTTACGGCTATAATCTGACTCCGCTCGCACTCAGCTCTTACTACATAAATGGTGATGCCTACTTCTGGGATTTCACCATCGACCAGAACAACAACTTCTACCTCACCGATGCTGGTTACTGGGGCGGTCTGATCACTCAGATCGACGTCAACGACCCGCCATCGCTCAGCTTTGCCACAACGGATGTGGGTCTGATCAGCACTGACAGCCCTGAGACCGTCTTCCTGACGAACACGGGTAACGACAAACTGGTTCTGCCGGCACCGGCGAGCGGCTTCAATCCAAGCATCTCACCGAGCTTCTTGTTGAACTCAGGCTCCTTCTCGTACTTCCCAGGCGGACAGCTTCCAGCAATGGATTGCCCGCTGATCTCCTCGGGCGGCACAAACGCTAACGTCAATTGGGATAGCGCCTGTGCACTTCCTGTAAGCTTCGCGCCGCTGGTTGCAGGCTCAATCTCAGGCACGCTAGTCGTCACCAACAACTCGCTCTACGGCAGTTCGGCAGTACCACTGGCCAAGGGTGCAACACACACAGTCAAGGGTCATGCCAATCTGGAACTAACCAAGGACGGCAAGCTGGCCAAGAACGCGCATCCGATGAGTTCAACCTCAACCGCGCAGACAATCAACCTGAGCGGTACTGGTGTTGACTACTTCAGCATCACGTTCACGGTGACTAATAGTGGCACAGTGCCTCCAGTCGTCAAGGCTGGTGGCTCGCTCGACTTGAGCTTCGTTGTGGCGCCAACTTCGCCTGCAACGTACTTCCCACTACCTGTCGTGATGACCGCCTACGGTGGTCCTCAGGGCACCAGCTACACCTTCAACCCGTCGGTGGTTCCTGCTGGTGCGGGTTCAACAACGGTAGTATTGACCATCAACATTCCGATAGACTACGTGGCGAAGAACGACGCGCCCGCAGTACCGGGACAAAATGGCGGAACGAATATCCCTGTTGCTCCTCTCGCCCTCGCACTGCTGCTCCTGCCAATGGCAGGCAAGCTGCGCAACTCCGGCAAGCGGATGAGCCGCATGGTTGCAATGCTGTTGTTGGCGATTGCCGGAATCACGGCAACAGCCACGTTGATCGGTTGCGGCGCCAACAAGGCTGCCGTTTACGAGATCACGGTAGTCGGCACGGCTGGCGCCCTGAGCAACTCGTCTTCGTTCGACATCACCGTTGCGGGTCGGTAACTAAACAAGCAGTACCAACCGGAACGGCCCCTCCTGTTTGGAGGGGCCGTTCTGCGTTTTTGGGGAATTTTATTTGGACAAACTGTATTGAATTTGCACTAAAAAGCAACAGGGCGAGGATCTCTCCAGGCCCTGTTGCTTTAAGAGAGGATTCTGCCAGAATCCGGCTTATGACTACAGCGGTTGAACGTCCTCTGCCTGCCAGCCCTTCGGTCCCTTGACTACGTTGAACTGGACCGCCTGACCTTCTTGCAGGCTCTTGAAGCCATTTGCGTTGATCGCCGAGTAGTGCACGAACACGTCCTCGCCATTCTGACGCGAGATAAAGCCAAAGCCTTTCGCGTCATTGAACCACTTCACTGTACCTTGTTCCATTTTGAATCGTACATCCTGACATTGATTTTGCGCTGGAGGAATCGGAGCGAACACTGGCAGAATCTTGCTCGGGTTGGGCGAGGTACTGCTCATGCCCGGTTCATTTCTAACGCTGACGAAAGTTTACCATTTGAAATGTAATTTTGTGCATCGTTTCTTACGCAAATTCCATACTTCCAGTGATCTTTTCCTACTTTCTTACTGAATGAAATTTCTGTTGCAAGTTGATTGTGATACTGTGAAAATCGTCATGAAATCGCAGATTCCAGACCCCGTCCCCGGACTTTTACAGCAGGCATTGGTAGAGCTTGAGGCAGAATTCGCCTCACTGCCTGCCTATGCTCCTGCCTATGATGCCGGCGATTCTGCATCTGCTCAGTTGCTTTCTGAAGTGGCCTTGCGGCTCGGGGATAATTACCCCTACTTTCACCCGCTCTACGCCGGTCAGATGCTGAAGCCGCCGCATCCTGTTGCGCGTGCCGCCTACGCGTTGGCAATGAAGCTCAACCCTAATAATCACGCACGTGATGGCGGCCGTGCCAGCTCCGCGATGGAGATTGAAGCGGTTCGAGAAATTGCCGCAATGTTTGGCTGGAAGGAGTTCCTCGGCCATCTGACCTCCGGCGGGACTTTCGCCAATTTGGAGGCGCTCTGGGTAGCTGGGCAGCAACGACCCGGTCAGCGCATCGTCGCCAGCTCTCAAGCGCATTACACGCACCAGCGCATTTCCGCAGTGCTTGGGCTGCACTTCAACTCTGTTGCCACGGACAAGCGTGGGTGCCTGGATCTGAATGCGCTTGAAGACGAACTCAAGGCGGGCGATGTGGGAACAGTTGTTGCGACGCTGGGCACAACTGCCATCGGCGCCGTCGATCCACTCGATCAGATTCTTGTGCTGCAATCGCGTTACAACTTTCGCATTCATGTGGATGCGGCTTATGGTGGCTACTTCAAGCTCATCCCTGAAGCCCTCGATGAACCAGCGCGCCGCGCCTTTGCCGTGATCGATCGCGCCGATTCGATTGTCATTGACCCGCACAAGCATGGCCTTCAGCCCTACGGCTGTGGTTGCATACTTTTTCGCTCGCCTGAGGTGGGCCGCTTCTACAAACACGATTCGCCTTACACTTACTTCACTTCAAGCGAACTTCACCTGGGCGAGATCAGCCTTGAGTGCTCGCGTGCCGGCGCATCTGCGGTAGCGCTCTGGGCCACGCAACGACTACTGCCGCTTGTGCCAGGAGGAAAATTTGCCGCTGGATTGAAAGCTGGCCGCGCTGCCGCACTCGAGCTGGATTCACGCCTTCGCAAGGATGAGCGATTCACTGCGCTTGCAACCGGCAAGCCGGAGCTCGACATTGTGGTCTGGAAGTTACGCGATGAGAATTCAGAGCGAGCGAGTATGCTTGCACAAAAGATTTTCGATCTCGCAGCCGAACGCAATCTTCATCTCGCACTCGTCAAACTTCCACGCGACTGGTTTGATCCCTCTGGAAATGACGAGCATATTACCTGTCTGCGCAGCGTGCTCATGAAGCCCGAGCATCTGGAATGGATTGATCGAATCTGTGAAATACTCACGGGCGCCACTGACGCGGCGTTCGACGCAAAGAAAGGCTGAATACCATGCTTGACCCGAAGCACATTCGCACACTTCACAAAAATCGCACAGGCAACGAGCCCGCACTCTTTCTAGCACCCGGCCGCGTCAACATCATCGGCGAGCACACGGATTACGCTGAAGGCTTTGTTCTGCCCGCTGCCATTGAATTTGCGACTTATACCGCAATCTCGCCACGTGCTGATGGAAAAATTACAATTTACTCTGAGAATTTCAACGAAGAGAAGGTCTTTGACGCGGCCACTCTTCCCTCCAAAGGCAGTGGCCACTGGAGCGACTATCCACTCGGCGTAGTTGCAATCTTTGCCGGTGAGGGTCACACCATCCCCGGCTTTGCGCTCACCATCGCTGGCGATGTTCCCCTTGGCTCCGGGCTTTCAAGCTCTGCTTCTGTAGAGATAGCCACTGCGCTCGCGCTGAGTTCGCTTCTCGGCATTGATTACACGCGGCCCAAACTCGCACGACTCTGCCAGCGCGCAGAAAATGAATTCGTTGGCGCCAACTGCGGCATCATGGATCAGTTTATTTCTGCCAATGCTGAGGCCAATCACGCACTGCTGCTTGATTGCCGCGATTTGAGTTTTCGTTATGCGCCAATTCCTGATGGCGTTGCGCTCATCATCGCAAACACAATGGTGCGTCACTCCGTTGCAGGCGGTGAGTACACAAGCCGCCGCGCCGAAGTGGAAGAAGCTTGCGCCGTCATCGCGCGCCATCGGAGCGGGGTGCGCTTTCTCCGCGACGCAACGCTTGATGATCTCGCCCAATGGGGCAGCGAGATGAGTCCCAATGCTCTCAAGCGCGGCCGTCACGTCATCGGTGAAAATCTGCGCACCGTTGCCGCTGCCGATGCACTCACCAATGGCAATCTCGCTGAACTCGGTCGCCTCATGGCCGAAGCACACAAAAGTTACAGTGAGGATTTTGAGGCGAGCTGCACTGAGGCCGACACGATGGTTGCGCTTGCCAACAAAATTCCCGGGCTCATTGGTGCGCGCTTGACGGGTGGTGGATTCGGAGGCTGCACTGTGAATCTTGTTGAAGAAGCACAGGCCGAAAATTTTGCAGCACAACTTAAAGAGCATTACAAAAACACAACTGGTATAACGCCGGAGATCCACCGCACCAAGGCCGCTGGTGGCGCGCATAGAATTGATTGAAGAGATTTCGTTGTGACTAACATATTTTAAGTGACATTCCGCAATGAGAATTTTTGTTCCAAAAATGTAGCAATTGAACTGACTTTTACGATTTCTACACGCAAAAAATTCTCCTCTTGCTAAAATAGTAAAGATAGCGCAAATGGCAGGTTTTTTGCGCACGGAATCCTTAAACCCGGAAAGTTGAAATGAGCGAAAATCAGTCCAAACCATTCTCTTACGAGATATTCCCTCAATGTGGCATAGTCGCCTACTTCTCCATGGAGATTGCGATCGACCCCAAGATGCCAACGTACTCGGGCGGTCTCGGCGTTCTCGCCGGCGATACACTGCGCTCGGCCGCTGATCTTGGAGTTCCTCTGGTTGCATTTACGCTCGCTCACCGCCAGGGATATTTTCAACAGGTACTGGACAGCAATGGAGTTCAGAGCGAGCAATCGCAACCCTGGAATCCTGCTGACAGACTCAAGGAGATCCCGGTTCGCGTCACAGTTTCAATTGAAGACCGTGTCGTCACTGTGCGTGCATGGCGTTATGATGTTGTCGGCCGCTACGGTCATATTGTGCCAATTTTCTTGCTTGATACGGACCTTGACGGTAACACGGCATGGGATCGCGGCTTGACCGACCATCTTTACGGTGGCGATTCAAACTATCGTCTTCAGCAGGAAATTATTCTGGGCATGGGTGGCGTTCGTATTCTCAACGCGCTCGGATTGACGACCAACGTCTACCACATGAACGAAGGTCACGCGGCGCTGCTGACGCTTGCATTGCTTGAGAGCCAACTCGGTGGAGGACCCGCACTGCCAATCACAGAATCCGATGTCGCCGCTGTGCAAGCCAAGTGCGTTTTCACTACGCATACGCCGGTTCCAGCCGGGCATGATCGCTTCTCAACCGAGCAGGCCATACGCATTCTGGGCGGCGAGCGCACGGCGCGCCTTGAAAAACTCGATTGCATCACGGATGGATTTCTGAATATGACCACTATGGCTCTGCGCTTCTCGCGCTACGCCAATGGTGTCGCGTTGAAGCATGGTGCAGTTTCGCGCGCGATGTTCCCGAAAAATAATATCGACTCCATCACCAACGGTGTGCATGCGCCAACGTGGCTCAGCGAGCCAATGCAGAATCTCTTCGACAAGCACATCCCGGCATGGCGGCGCGACAATCTCTACCTTCGCAACGCGATCGATCTTCCTGTAGCGGAGCTGATCGACGTACACGATCAGGCCAAGCAGACGCTCTTTACCGAGATCGCCACTGTCACCGGCAAGGTTCTCAATCCCAATGTGCTGACCCTCGGCTTTGCGCGCCGCGCCGCAACTTACAAGCGCGCTGACCTGCTCTTCACTGATCCGCAGCGACTGGCAGAGATTGCGCAAGCTGCAGGCGGCCTGCAAATAATCTATGGCGGCAAAGCCCATCCACAGGATCAGCCCGGCAAAGCCATCATCAAGAAAGTCATCGAGACAGCTGCCAAGCTGTCTAATGATTCGCTGCGCATCATCTATCTTGAAAATTACAACTGGGAGCTTGGCGCACTGCTCACAGCGGGCGTTGACGTTTGGGTGAACACGCCACGCCGTCCTTACGAAGCCTCAGGCACCAGCGGCATGAAGGCTGCCCTGAACGGCGTTCCCAGCCTGTCTATTTTAGACGGTTGGTGGATTGAGGGTTGCATTGAAAACGTAACGGGTTGGGCGATTGAAGACGGCGAAGACGATCTCGCCGAAGCTTTTGCGCTCTATCGCAAACTTGAAAGCAGCGTGCTGCCGCTTTACCGCAGCGGCATGGAGAAATGGGCAGAGATTATGCGCACAACCATCGCGCACAACGGCTCCTTCTTCAACACAAATCGCATGGTCAAGCAGTACACGCGCAACTCCTACTACCCTGTACAACTGACGGAAGAGACCAACGTAGTGGAACCGGCTTTTGTAAAAGCAGGGACTAGGGACTGAGGGAACAGGCAATAGAAATACGAGTAGCCAGCATTCAAACAAATGCTGGCTGCTTTTTATTGATGGCTTAAAAATCTCTCATTGTTGCAATGATACTTCTTAGTCCCTCAGTCCCTTAGTCCTTGATTTTCACAACTGCTTGCGCAGATATTCAAAAACAAAGTAGCCGATTAATGCCGCAACGATTGCAATTGTAAAATTTGCTGCCGTGAAGATATTGATCAGCGCCATCAAGAGCGTTTTGCCGTGACCATTTGAAGCGGTGAACTCGCCCATCAGCAGGTTGGAGTAAAAAAGAAAAATAATGAATGTAACTTCAATCAGCGCTCGTCGAAGCGGCGAGATTCCTCTTTTTTTCTCTATGTTGATATCCATATGTGGATTCTATCAAGCAGGACGGTATCTTATGGCAGCCATGGTTTTACAGGTCCCCGCGAGTCATTTCATAAATCCCAGTTCACTCGGTAAAGCTTTCACTGAGGAGCAAGAATGTCTGCGTGTGTACTACTTTTTACCTCATCGGATCGCGTGTCCATGCACATCGCATCTGTTCTATGTAACAGTGTCTGAGTTGAGTTGAGCCGCAAAAAAACCCAACAAAATTGAGGGATTTGGATCTTGCACATACTTCACATTTCAAGCATTTTTGCTCACTGGTTCAACATCACATCTATCTAGATTCTTCCAGTGGTCTTCTGAATAAGAGGCTCTCAATACATACTTCAAGCCCCGGAATTGAGCTGTAATTGTAAGTGGCTCCTATCACCGAGCAGTTTTGCGGTATTATACGTCTATCAATTATGCACTCTAAATTAGGAAGGTAAAAGCCATGCGCAGTTTTTTAACTGTTTCCGGAGTCATCGCGATTGCAGCCGCGAACTGCACATTTATTTCCCACGCTCAAACAGCGCCGTCTCTTCCTGGTTGCGAAGCTGCGCCGGAAGTGCGCAAGACGATCGATGAGAAGCTCGATTACAACCTTCTGGACAAGATGAAATTCACCGAGCGCGTGGCTTATCAACGCCAGGTGCTTGAAGATCTGATGGCTCGCTATCCGCGTGAGATTCAGCCAGTGATGAGTTACGACTTATTGCTACAAGAGAACGCAGCGGAGGAATATGCGGCAGTGCGCGAGCGTTGGGTGAAGGCGGCGAAGGATAATCCCGAGGATCCGCTGGCGCTTGCCATTGCCGGCAAAGCGCTGATTGGGCACAATACACCGGAGGGAATTCGCCTGCTGGAGTTGGCGAGGAACAAGAGCCAAGCGGCTACATTCCCCTGGCCTAGTTTGTATTTGGGGTCGACTTATTCAATGGGTAAGCGTGCGGATTTGAGCAAGACGAAAGAGAATCTTAAAGCGTTCTTTGCGGCATGCCCCGGATCGACGGAGCGTGCGGCGCAGTGGCTGTTGAACAAAGATGAGCAGTTACAGCCCAAGGTGGCAGCGGCACTGCGCGTACGCCTTTCGACAGAGACCGATCCGAAGGTGCTTTTGGTGGGATATGAGACTCTTTGGGGTCTTGAGTTTCGCACCCATTCGCCAACGGAACACGATGCTCTACGCGTGCAGGTTGCCGAGGATCTGAAGAGGCTTGAAACACTGAATCCAAAGGGCGATGCTCAGTGGCGTGATTTCCTGATTACAGGCTACAAACAGAGCGGCGCTACGAAAGAAACCGTGACGGCGATGGAGGATAGTCTGCTTCATGATTTTCCTCACTCTCAACAGGCGTGGCTTATCATGAACAAGCATTGGGACAAAGCCCACCCAAAGCCGGAGGGCGAGACCGACAAGGCAGCGTGGGCAAAATGGAATAAGGAATACCAGGAAACTCTTAAAGGCTGGATCAGCGAATTCACTGAAAGCACTTACTTGCAGCGCTACGCATGGTTCAACACCATTAGTTGGTCCAATGACGGGCTCACGGAGAAAGATGGCATCGCTGCAATGGACTCTTATCTGGATGCAGTCCGTGAATACCAGGAGCCTCGTTGGGGCAGAAGTGACTACACCAGTGCAGCTGAATTTTTGCTAGATAAAAAATGGCAAGTGAGCCGTGCCTTTGAACTGATCAAAGTGTCGCATGAATTATCGGCGAAGGCTCGAGCCACGGATGAGGACTATGACAATGATGACAATCTCACAGATGAAGAACAGAACACTCGCAGAGTTCGTCGAATCCGGCAGCATCAGGAGATTGTGGGGTTGACTCTAAGAGCTGCGATTGAATCTGGTCAAACCGAAGAGGGGTTGAAGTTGAAGGCTGCCGTTGAAGGGCCTGTGCCGACGGAGAAAAAACTGCTGTCGGATTACTGGCTGAATCGCGCGCGGCTTGAAGTGATTGAGAAACACACTCAAGATGCGTTGGCTTATTACCAGTTGGCCTTTATGACGCGAACATCTGAACCGAAGGCCTATGGCGGCAAAGTTGAGGACGAGCTGAGCGATGAGGCCAAGGCGCTTTGGAAGCAGCAGGGCGGGACAGAGATGGCGTATGCGTTGTGGAGTCATCCTGCGGCTGGAGCCGAGTTGGCCAAAGAAGGTCGCTGGGAGAAGGCCACGAAGCAGATTCCGGATTTCGAGCTCTCAGATATGACGGGCAAGACTTGGAAATTGAAAGAGCTGGGCGGCAAGACGCTGCTGATCAATCTGTGGGCTACATGGTGCGGCCCGTGCCAGGCCGAGTTGCCGCATCTTGAGAAGTTGTACGAGAAGGTGAAGGATCGCAAGGATATCCAGATACTCACCTTTGATATTGATGAGGATCTGGGCGTGGTTGCGCCTTTTCTCAAAGAAAAGGGCTACACATTCCCGGTGCTGCCTGCTTACTCAACGGTGGTGAGTTTGCTGGATGGTTATGCGATTCCGCAAAGCTGGCTGGTAGATACGCATGGCGTTTGGCAGTCGACGCAGATTGGATTCGGCGGCGGAAGCGATGCTGACTTTGAGAAAGAGATGCTGGAGCATTTGGATGCGGCGAAGACGGATTGATTGAAGAAGAGTCGCCCGCCAAAAACTGAAAACTGACAACTGTCTCATCAATATCTTTGATTGATACCTTGGCCGGAAATTTTTATCACTGACAAAAATAATTACTTTGCCCGGTATGCAACCTTTTACTCTCAACTGACTCTATATTGGCAAACCGAACTTGCGCGCAAGCGCAGAGAGAGTGCGCACTTCAACGAAGTGCTGCCTCAAGGTTCATCTTGGCTTGTGCAACAGGAGTATAGGCAAATGAGACTTGTGACTAACTGCGCGCTGGCTACGGCGCTTCTTCTATTTACGGCTACTGCCGCCTCTGCGGACCAACTGAAGTCGGACTATGACCACGGGGTAGATTTCTCCAAGTACCATACTTATTCCTGGGGAACTGTAACCGCAGATAACCCATTTTATGTCGAACGCATCAAGAATGATGTGAACGAGTCGCTCCAGGCCAGGGGATGGAAACTGGTTCCGTCCGGCGGAGAAGCGATTATCTTTGCACATGACCGCGTCCATAACGAGCAAGAACTGGAGACGTCATACATGGGCT
>VFSW01001397.1_pt1 | contig 36839 bp, 38 predicted proteins | sample 5358111 | NCBI WGS metagenome assembly VFSW01 (sample SAMN11554181, study PRJNA540505) | mine drainage metagenome | isolation source: sediment from site ElyBrook_90M | place: USA: Ely Copper Mine, Vershire, VT | collected 2017 | reverse complement strand
ATACAAAATTAATGGAAAACGATTAACAATATGATAAAATCAGAAACACTCGCTCCAAAGTTATCCGTTTTTCAGACCTTCAAGACAAAAAATAAAGAGTTCACAGGTGAAGCCATGCGCCAACGTGGAATAATCATGCATCTGGTGATAGAGACCCTACCAACAAAAAAAACCAGAACTGCCATAGCACACAAACTTGCAGAAAGGAATGGAACTACTTGGCAGAACATCTATTCTGGGATCTTCAGGGATCTGGATGAGATCCTTTTACCATTAGGCATTGTTGAAGAGTCTGGTAGGCTTCCGATAAAACGAGGGCCTAAGGCACTTCAAGAACAGGGGGTGCCATATTACAGGTTAACGGAAGGAGGTCTGTTGGTTGCTGCATCTTTGTCAGAGATGGGACATGAGCGAACAAGGATTATGAATGAATTCTTTGAAAAAAACTCTAATTCAAAAGACAAGGATCTAAAAAAGTCAATTCTTACATTACTCGATATTGCTCCAAATTTTGTCTCCTTGCTATTAAGAAGATATGTTGAATCATACAGCGAGGGGAGGATAGACCGATTGGTCCCATTTGATAGTGATAGTGTAAAGAAGACGTTAGATGAATCATTGAGAGTTCAACGTGAGCTATTGGAGGGGTTTTCATCATTGTCAGACACAGACAGAGAACCCATCATAAACTTCTTAAAGAAAGTGGGCTAATCTCACGAATAATCAAAATCCTTTTCCAAAGGAGTTCGATAATGTTGATAAGGTTATCTAAAACTGAACCTAGCGATTTAATTTGTATTGAGGTATAGGTGAGTATAATGGACGATGAGTTAATTGAGCATGTATTGCATTTGATTGATGCAAAGAAAGGGGACAATGGCAGATTGACCTATATTCTAAGTATGCTTCAAGAAGACAGACCGTTGTACATCTCTGACAGAAAATATCTTGAATCATTAATCTCGATGTACATAGAACCATATAAAAGAAAAGTTGTACGCCAACAGTCTGTTGAAGAACTGAAAACAGAACTTGCAAGGGTGAAACAAAGACTTGAAAGATATGAAAAGCGCGGATACAAAAAGGCGATTGGTAGAAAGGCCGTTTTCTTTTTTGTTACATTCTTCTTTGGTTGGCATGCAGTAGTACAACTAGCTGGCTATAACTTACTTGGCAATAATCAAAGTATTAATCCATATCTCTTTCCGCTGTACCAGTTAAAGATGGTAATACCATCACAGGTTACAGCAATTATGGAGCAGTATAACCTCAGTTTAGAACAGATTATCGTGTTCATCTGGGGATTAATGATACTAGCGTGGATAATTCTTGGCTTTGTCTATTTGATAAAATTCATGCGATCTAGGTACAATCCCGCATTACAATAACCTAGACTTTTGTAAAGTTAAAATTTTGTGTAAAGTCACTGCCACTAAACGCATCTTTTATTGCGTAGTGAGCTTCTCCCGAAATGGTAATATTTGCTGTCCTTTTTTCCAATTCAGACCAGATATTTGGATAGTTTCCAGTATTTTCAATTACTGCATTATCACCAATATTCATTGAGGTTCCCTCTATGAGTGGATAATAATTGGAACCTTCTACACCGTTTTCATATGATTGTCCTATCTGACCATATCCAATCACTGTTCCATTATCATAAATGGTATAAGTTATGTATTCAAGAATTATCGTAGTATTGTTTGGATTTGTAATGTAAAAATTGGTTTGCAATGTTGCGCTTCTTTCACTAGTTGTGATAACAGATGTGCCGTTATAATCTATAGATAGAGGTTTGATCTGAGCTGAAACTGCCGTAAGTGAGGTAGGGACGTTTGTGCCCTGCGGTATAAGATTTTTTATCATGCCTGAACCCGGCAGAACGGCAAATGCAACAACAACTACAATAATTATTCCAATTACCGCATAAAGTATGATTTTTGCATCCAAGTACAATACTTGCCCTATTGTTCTTCAATTAAACCTTGAGTTGAAAACCCTTATAGTAAAAGTTTCAAGATCTAAAGTTATGCAATATCACCAAGCAGTAAGAATTGGTCAGGACAGAGCAAGAAAATCGCAGATGACTTTGTTTGAACATGCTGGTTTTGCAATGCTTACTCTTACAGTGAAAAAATCCCAAGGGACGTTTGTACCAGTGGGAGAAAAAGAATTTGTATCCCTAGCTCAAAAGCCAGAGGGCTGGATTGTTATCATAGTAGACGAAGAAGGATATGCCAAGGCACAGTCAAAGGCTTTGTCTGAAGAACAAGCCAGAGAGATTTTACAAAAAGCAATTATTGCTGATATTCCAGAATATACTGGTGCCGTTAAGCTAGTGTAATCTCTGTACCTTCTGGACTTCCCTTGATGGCTTTTTCCAGTGTCTTGATATCAGCTTTGAGAATTCTTGTTTTGATCTTGGAGCGCTCAATTACCTTCAGGGCTACTATATCCATCAAGTCATATCCACCTGCAATAGAATCTTGATGTACAAGCATGTTTCGAAGATTTTTGAGTGGGATTTTTTTGAATTTTTTTGCATGTGTATTTTTGCGTGGATCAGAGTCGTAGACACCATCCACATCGGTTGCATTAAGAAATGCGTTTGCCCTTACCTTTTCTGCGATTAGTGCAGCAGTAGCATTTGTACTCTGTCCGGGATGGAGGCCACCTGTAACTACTATCAGACCACTGTCTGCCGCATTGGCTACTTCCTTCAAATTAGTAGGAGGATGAGGATATGCCTTTTCTTGTAGTGCAAAAATTAACAATCTAGCATTGAGTCGAGATACCTCAATGCCTAGCTCGTCAAGTGTGGATTCATCTGCACCTGATGATCTTGCATGCGAGATGTAATGTCGTGCTATTTTACCTCCGCCTGCAATTATGATTGGTTGGCAGATCTTGCTTGACTTGACAAAAAACTCGGCAAATTGCTTCAGTGTTTTTGTATCTTCAAAACCAAATAGACTACCTGATAGTTTTATAACAATTCTTTTTCTCATTATCTGTTTTCACCAAGGATGATTTGTGCTGCCATTTCAACCTTTTTTCTAAATTGCTGTCTTGTGTAGATTCGTAGAATATCCATAAATCCCGAGATGGCTGATACCAATGGGATTTCTGAGATTGGTAGCTCGTATGCTTCCCTTGGACCTGTACCTCTAGTGGATGTAAGAATGATTGACTGAGACTCTTTTTTCGAAGGCGTAAGCGGAATTGATGGTGTCTTTGATATGTCAACAAAAACTTCTGCCTCATCGATCTTGGCTCTTCTTGCTATGTCATGCTGGAGTTCGTATGAATTAACGTTACCCATTCTTGGTTTCATGAAAATTTTTTCATAGACACACTTTAACAGTCTTCGTTCCTGATAGTCTAGTGCTAGCTGGCTTGCTCTTTTAAGTTCAGAGTTTGTCTTTGGTAAAGAAATTAGCTTTGAGATAATAAATTCATCAGTGAATTGTACATATTTTTGCAAGTCATCGGTAGTAAGCCCAAGCTCATTATATGCAAGCAGTATTGATTCAAGCAACATTACTTCTGCCGCTCTCACAGTCTTGTGAAAATAGACAGATCTGAACATTTGATACCGGGAAATCATCATTGACTCAAATGAATTAAGAGCAGATTTGTTAAGAGAAAGCTTCTTTTCATAAACATCGAATGAATTTATGATTCTCTTAAAGTCAATTCTTGCGTGTTCTGCTCCTGTAAAATAGCTGTCGCGAAGGAGGTAATCCATCATGTCTGCACTCAAACCACCAGAGATAATCTCGTTCATAAAGTGATATTTTGAATTTCCAAATGCCAACTTGCTGATGAATATCTTATCAAAACCATTTTTTGATATATGATCACCAATTTCGGACTTTAAGATGAGATTCTCACCTATTTTTTCATGAGAAATTTTTTTCTTTTTTTCCAGCACTTCTTCAAATAGGTGTGAAAATGGTCCGTGACCTATGTCATGTAAGAGAGCTGCTAGTCGAAGATTTTTTATGTTGTCAGGACTAAGGTAGCCTTTTTCTTCCAGTATCGATGCTGCTTGACTTGCTATATGCATTGTACCAAGTGAGTGCTCAAATCTTGAATGCTGTGCCCCGGGGTAAACAAGATGTGCGCCTGCAAGTTGTCTTATCCTACGAAGCCGTTGAAAAATTGGATTATCAATAACATCAGTTTCATGCCTGTAAACACTGATAAATCCATGTATCGGATCTACAATCTGAAGATATTTTTTTTCCATATTATTTGATGATATGTTTCAAAATAATTTGTTTGATGTCCTGATGAACTGCTTGTTTGTGACGAGAAGCATTTACAATGTACCAGTCAAATTGTTTTGCCAACTTTCTGTATGTTTCGGTGATCTTTTGGGCAAACTCCATGTTATCTTCAAATTTGTCCCTCCTTTCTTTTTTGCGAGAAAATGAATCAGTTACATTCACATCAAGAAGGACTACGAGATCTTCTTTTGGCAGTCCGTTATCCAAATTTTCAAGCCATTTCATGTCAAGCCCATTTACTGTTCCATACACTAGATTTGATTGATAATATCGATTCATGATCACAACATAATTTTCTGATAATGCCTCTTCTATTTCCTTTGCTTTTTCCCATCTGTTTGCAGCAAGAAGACAATGGATTACTTGGGGAGGAAATGATCGTTTCCCTCCAAGATAATGCCTAATCTCTTTACCAATAGGCGTCGCATAGTCTGGAAAGCTGAATATTTTTGATTTCATATTTTTAGTCTTCAAAAAGTTTGCCAGAAGTTTTGATTGAGTTTTCTTTCCCGCTTGGTCAAAACCCTCCACAACTACAATCATGAAATCTTATTGAATGGACCTATAGATAAATTGTAAATTTAACGGTTCTACACTATCACTTTTCCATTTGGCAGAACTCCTACATGCGTGTGACCGCTGATTCAGAGTAGATGCGTCTAAGTTACAGTCTAGGCGTAATAATCACACGAAGCCGTAATAGAATGGAAAGGAAAAGGATGAGGAAAGAATTCCTAGTCTGTATCATACATTTTCTAAATTATTCTCCAAAATGACAGTTTTTCAAAATGCGCCTCTTTGTGGAGTGAGTCCTACCGGTAGAGTTTGTAAATATTCCTGATATCGTTAGGTCTGTTTGATCATATCTTGAAGCAAGAGCTGACTTATGCTACATACTTAAGAATTTCGTACAATTAACACTAATCACTGTGTAGCAATTCTTTAAAAAGAGAATTCCTGTCTCATTGTAAGAAAGAACAAACATGTTACACCATAACAAAAAACATACATCCAAAAAAAACACAGCAATAATTGCAACAACTACAATCTTTTTACTGCTGTTTGGATTCGCGGGACAATACCTTGAGAATCCTGCATGGGCAGACAATGGTCAATCAGTCAATGCCAGTGCAGGAGCAAGTGCAAACGCTAGCACCCATGGCATAAATGTTAATGCTAATACAAATGCGAGCGTAAACTACAGCGAACAAGGTAACTCTAATCCAAACACGGTAAACAGTATAAATGACAAGGACAAGGCTTGGGAAGACTATCAAAGTGCCATTCACCAAAACGACGCTACTTACAATTCGGCTGTATCTGTAGCAATAAACACATACAATCAAGCAATGGAGTCTGCAGATAATGCAAAACAACAGACAATAGCAAATGCCAGAGGAACATTCCATGACGTACTCCAATCTGCATGGAATGCGTATGAACAGGCCGAAGATCAAGCCAACGGCAACAAGTCTGCACTTACAGCTGCTACGGTAGCACGTGACACCACTATTGGAAACGCAAAGATTGTATTTGATAATGCGATAGGTCAGGCCGATGCGACAAAACAGGATGCATACACTCAAGCATTAGACCAAAAGATACAGTCTATTGGAGCTGCGCAAACTGCAAAAGACAAGTCAAATGGTGACGCGTTGGTATATTATGATAATGTCGTAGGAAACAAAAATGCACAAAGAGATCAGGCTATGGAGACCGCACTCTTGTCATATGATACCTCTGTCACTTCTGCAAAGGTTGATCAAGCAAATACAAACGGGGGCCTTGAGGCTGGAGTCATACAGACAAACTCTAATGCAACAATATCAATTGATGGCGCTGAGATGAATTATAACTTGTCAACAGATAATGCAATGGGAAATAAGACTCTAATAGTAAATGCTGAGGTAACAAGGGAACAATCTCTTGCTTCTATTGCACAAAACAAGGATAATGCATACTGGAGTCTTCAAGCAAAGATAGACCAAGAAAATACAGGTACCCAAGTATCGATAGATACTGCATCTGGAACACTTGACCAGACAAAGGACAATGCAGATAACAACACTCTTGCGGTAACAAGGGACCAATCAATCGAAAGTGCCCAGATAGTAAGGGACAATGCAAACGGTCAGTCACAAATCTTGATTGATACTGCTCAGGAGCAATTTGCGGTGTCAGTTGATGTAGCCAATGAAAATGCAAATGTGGCAAGAGACGAGGCAGGAGGAAACCAATCTGCATCATGGACTGCATTTGCTACAAGGGATCAAGCTGTATCTAATGCACAAGCCACTAAAGACACATCAATCTGGAATGCACGAGAGTCAATCGATCAGCAAAATGCAGGCACACAGGCTGCAGTTGACGCTGCTTGGGGAGATTATAATGTGGCAACAGATAATGTCAAAAATAACTCAAAGGCAGCCACTAGAGATAAGGCAATCGAGAACGCAAACGTAGCAGCGGATAATTCCTTTGGACAAGATAAGGTTGCAGTGGACAAGGCATATGCTCAAGCGGATGTTACCAAAGATAATCTTGACGGAACAGCCAAGGTTACAAAAGATCAGGCAATAGCCAGCGCATGGTTGTCTGCATGACCTTTACCACACACTTTTTATTTTTAAGAATTTAAGAATTAAATACACAAAATAATACTTCCACTTACAACTTATTTTCCGCAATAAGCAAATTGAATATTCTGGCCATACGTTTTACGGCCTAAAATAACACTCCTCAGGCACAAGTGCATGATAAGATCAACAAAGGAATCTGATTTTTCGCACCAAAAAAGATCAAGATCACCTTATTGCGGAATATGAGTTACAATAAATGCTAATCCAGCTATAACATAATTGTAGAAAAAAGCACACCATACGTAACCATGAATAACATATTTTTAGGATTACTACACAAGTTTTATCACGAATTTCTAGTTGATAACTTGTCCACGTATAATATGCCTGATGGAATTATAATTCCTATGCCAAAAAGCAACAAACCGATAATTTTAAAAAAAGTTTTGGAATGGGTTTTGAAGCCCCAATGGCCTGCCCTAATGCATGTGCATCTTCCCGAACCGTTAACGTTTAATAACCAAAAAAGCCCTAGAAATAACAAATGGGTCTGGGTTACTACATGGTAAAAGAAGTAATGAGAGAGATAGGAAACAAGTCAAGAGAATTCTATGAGTTTGTCCTTCCTCCAGTGGATGTCGTCATACAAAATGATAGCCTTGTTGTAACAATAGACATGCCTGGATTTGATAAAAAAGAGATCAAGCTCAGAATTCACGGGCACATACTGTCCATAAATGCAAAAAGAGAAACAATTGATGAGGGCACGATAATCTGGCGCCAGAGACCCAACACAGTAGATAAAAAAATCAGATTACCTATGAGAGTAAAAGACGAGGAAGACCTTGGTGCGTCTGCAAAATATCATGATGGTGTACTTACACTAACAATTCCAATAAAGACTGGAAAAAATATCACGGTAGAATAATCAACGATCTTTTATAACAATAGTGATTCCCATTATAACCACAGAACCCATCATACCCATTTCTCCTACCAGATGGTTTGTCGTATAGAGAATTGCAGATCCGACAAATATTGCTCCTGACAAGATGCTTCCTGCAAGCAATATATTTTTTGATTTTGGCGGATTTTCTTGCATTCTTTTTGTATCTTCCAAGAACTTTCTGATCTCTGGAACAACTGCTATTGCAGAATCAACAGACTTTACAAATCTGTTAAACGCAAGTTTGATCTCTTCGACGTAAGCATCTTTTACAATGTTTTCTTCTTCTAGAATATTTTGCAAGACATTGATGAATCTGAAATTGACCTTGTGTGTAAGATATATCCCTTCAAGAATTGACGCCATCCTCATGTAAAGTGCCAAGTGTTTTGGAAGTTTGAATGGAAACCTGCTCATTGTTTTATTTGCAAGCTCCATTAGTGCCTTGACTTCCATCCTATCAACTTTGGTTCCATACATTGCTCGAATGGACATTCCAATTCCCTGCTCTATTATTCCCCTGTCATATCCTGGCATCAGCATTCCAAGATCATCCATGGCATTTACCGTCCTTGTGGGATCTTTTTCAACAAGCGCAAGATACAGCCGTATTAATTTTAGGCGGGTTTTGCTGTCAAGTCTTCCTACCATTCCAAAATCATATAATATCAGAGAGCCGTCATTTGCGACTGAGATATTTCCAGGATGTGGGTCTGCATGAAACATCTCATGACGGAGAAGCATGGTAAAAAAGACCTTATGTGCACGCACTACTAGCTGTTCCCTATTGATTCCAGCCTCATCTAATGCCTCTATATTGGTTATTTTTATTCCTGGAATATAGTCCATGGTAAGAACATTTTTGCTAGAATAATCTTCCATGACTGAAGGAATTATTACTTTTGGATAGCTGTGAAAATCTCTTTTGATTGTCTTTAGATTTTGTAATTCTATTTGATAATCCATTTCCTCATGTATTGTTTCTATGAATTGTGAGAGCATTGCCTCTGCTGAATAGCGTAGATTTGGATCGACAAATCTCATTGCAAAGGGAATGATTTTCTTGAGGACCTTAAGGTCCTCTTCTACTACTTTTTCTATACCCGGTCGTCTTACTTTGACAATAACATCTTGTCCTTTTACTTTTGCGCGATATACCTGGCCAAGTGATGCTCCAGAGATTGCATTTTTGTCAATATAGTCAAAGCTTCTCTCAATTGGGCCTAGATCATTTTCTATAATTGGTTTTACTTGCTCAAATGAAGCTGCTGGCACTTCATCCTGAAGCTTTGCAAGCTCTTCCAAGTATGGTTGTGGAAGCATATCAGCCCTTGATGAAAGCCATTGTCCAAGTTTGATATATACAGGACCGAGTGAAACAAATGTTTTGAGGGCTTTACGTGCATTTTTTTTGTATCTTGCCAGGTCTACATTTTTTCCCTCTCTTCTTACCCACTCTCTTCTGTCCTTTCGCAAAGATATGACAAGGGGTAAAAGTTTGAAGAAGGTTCCAAGTGTTCTAGATTTTGAAATGTTAAATTCCCTCCTAGAAATCCTTTAGTTTCTTTACTATTGAATATCCCACATATCCTGTTACAACGGAGGTTAGCAGACCTGTGATACCAGCTGTAATTTCTGCAAGAGGTTTGTTCTTTTGTAATTTGTAGACTTCGGAGGCTACTTTTTTTCCGCCCCAATAAGCACTTGCAATACCTATTAAAAATTCAGGTGCATCATGTATTAGATGTCCCAGTGGATCATTTCTAGGATCTACCTTATCCACATGGACAAGATACTTGTCTTCATATTCTCTAATGTGTAGATTGCCATACCGAAATTGTCTTATGGCTCCATTTTTTTGACCCAACTTTGTTTCTTCAGCACTCTCTAGCATGAAAGGGCGAATTTCTTTTGGGACTTCGATTTCATCCGAAGCCATGTTCAAAAAATGGTTATTCTCTAAATAATAACTTTAGCTTATTTTTTGTGTCTTTTCCTCTACAGAAACCTTGGGTTTTTTCTTTATTTTAAAGATGATTCCACCAATTCCTGCTGCAATGGCAACAAGAATCACCAACTGTAATTGTGAAAAGCTTCCATTGGATTGTGGTACCGGCGTTCCAAACGATACAGTATCTATTTGAATAATTGTGTGAGATTCTAGAAGTGTATCTTTGTATGTTAACGTAACTAGAACCTTTTGATCTCCTGATAATTTCCCTGTTGTTGATTGGACTGGCACATTAAAAGGGGTTGGTGCGTCAATATCGATATCACCAATATACTGGGTTGCTGTCTTAATTGTTGAACCTTCCAGCGGATCAATTGTTACTATTGCAAACTGACCATTAACATTTCCTTGGTTGAGAACATTTCCAATTATCATTTGTTGTCCTGCAATCTCTGATACTTGAACACCGTATACTGATACATCTATCACCGGTCGGATATATGTGGCAAAGTTTTGCGTTTCTATAACTGTAGAACCATCCTTGGTATACTGTATGTTCATAACAAAGTTGACTGCCTGGTCTTGAATATTTTGATCTGCAAAGACTGGAATTTGTATGGTGCTACTCCCCAATGGATTTATTGCATGGATAAACCACTTGTTATCTTGAAGAATTTTAAAGTCTGGAGAGTTTGGTGTTATGCTAATTGATATGTCAGAAATTTTTGATGGAGACACGTTCTGCAATCCCAAAGTAAGATTTTGCATGACTCCCATCATGATATAAGATGGTGTTGATAGCTTGATTGTTGTAGTAGAGCTAGCAGGCCCTACAATAAGATCAACAGTTCTTATATCTGATATGTGGTTTCCTTGACTGTCAAAGTAAGTCAATGTAAATGGTAGGTGCAATGTTTGGCCTGCCAGATCCTGTGGCACAAACATATTAAATGAATATGAATTTGATGATCCTGTAGATATAGTACCTATATTCCAATGGTGCTGATCTATTACGACATTCTGCAAGTTAGATTCTGCATTGGAAGCATTTGATTGGGAATTCAGTGTAATGTCCACATCATTTAGACTGGCAGTACCTGAATCAGAAACTTGAATTGTAATCTGGTTATTTGATGCAGGTTGTAAGAATGGATTATCGGCCTTCATGTTAAGAAGTCCTTTTCCTGTTAGTTTGAAATTAAAGTCAAAGAAGGCTTGACGGAGTCCGTTTTCTCTAACTCGTGAATAAGTTAGTTTGACGGTTCCAGAATAGTCGTGTATGGGTAACGACTTGTCTACGTTCAGATAGAATGTGAGTGTAAATGAACTACCAGTTGTAGCAGATTGAGTATTGTCAGCCTCAATTACCCCCCCTGCTGAAGTGGCAGAAGAAAATTGCATAGGTAAGTCTAGGAATCCATTAATCCCGGTAATATCCTCTGTACCTACGTTTGTAAACACCATTGTAAATGGGACATTTTTGTCTCCTGGTTGGACCTCAATCTTTTGGTTTGGATATCCAAAGTATGCATCAAGAAGTTTGATATCGGTGAATCCATGCGAAAATGGTGATGCTGCTGGAGGAGCTTGCTCTGATGCACCATGTGCATAGGTTGGTGGTTGTAGTGGAGGCTGTGCTTTTTGAAGTGTTGGAAGAACTTGCTCTGATGCACTTTGTGCATAGATTGGAACCACCAGATAACCCATAAGAATTACTGCTGCTAGCAAAATAGTTTTGTAAATCATATCATGCTTGTCTCCAATTCCCCTTCGACAATCCTGCCATCTTTTATTGTTATTATTTTGTCAACTTCACCAAACTGTGGTCTGTCATGTGTCACAATTATGAAAGTCTGGTTGAGTTTTCTGTTTAATGATTTTAAGAGATGAACTGTGGTCTCTGCTGATATTGAGTCCAGGTTTCCTGTTGGTTCGTCTGCCAAAACTATTGTTGGCTTGTTTATCAAGGCTCTTGTAATGGCCACCCTTTGGGCCTGACCGCCCGAAACTTTATTTGCAAATTTGTTCATCTGGGTTTCCAGTCCCACGGTTTTAAGAAGTATTCTTGCTTCTTCTGTTGCACCATCCATAGTTCCTTGAATTTTCCTTGGAAGAAGGACATTCTCCAAAACTGTCAGGTCTGACAATAGGTTTGAAAATTGGAATATGAATCCCAGTTTTGAATTTCTAAAAGAGGAAAGATGGTTATCGTCCAGAGTAGATGTGTCAATGTCATCAACTAGTATGTTTCCCTTCGTTGGTCTGTCAAGAAGACCTATCATGTTCAGTAGTGTTGATTTTCCAGATCCAGAGCTTCCTACTATCAGGATGAACTCGCCTCTTTTAACAGTGAAATTGATGTTTTGTAGCGCCTTTACTGCGGTATCGCCTTCACCGTATATCTTTTCAACGTTACGTACTTCTAGCACGTTATCAGGCAAATCTCATGGCCTCTACTGGTTCTAGCTTTGTAGCCTTGAATGCTGGATAAATTGATGCAATAATTGCAAGCATAAATGCCATAACATCTGTTTGAGCAATTCCTATCCAGTTGTATTGTACATCTAATGCAAGACTTCCTTGGAATGTCATATGAGTCTCCTTTGCATATACAGTATATCCAACCCCCATTACAGTTCCAAGACCTGCACCAATTGCGCCTATTACCATTCCTTGAAATATGAATACCAATAGTACATCCTTTCTCTTTGCTCCAATTGCGCGCATTACACCTATATCTCGAGTCTTACTTGCTACCTGCATCATTTGTATAGTAACAACAGCAAATGCCGATGACATCATTCCAAAGTAACCAACTAAATTAATTAGTGCAATGCCTGATCTGAAACCAGCAAGCTGTACTTCTGCTGCTTCTTCTATCGTTTGAGCTTTGAATTTATCAGCACTTGATGGGAATGCACTAAGGAAAAGTGCTTTAACATAATTTGCCTTTGATGGATCATTTAGCCTGACAATGATTTCTGAGCTTTGACCAGGTCTAGCCATTATTTCCCGTAACGTATCAATGTTGATAATTACGCCGTTATCAAATCCCTGGCTGCCCGCAGTTTTTGAAATTCCAACAATTACAAATCTTTTTAGTACATCATTACCAAATTGATCTTTGAATTTTATTTTTACAGTATCGCCAATTTGTGGATATCCAAGATCTCTGTCAACTAATGCACCCAAAACTATCGAGTCTCGGTATGAGACATACTGACCTTGTACAGTTTGGTATAGTGTAGATGCCTGCACGTCCCACTCTGGTTTTACGCCAAGTACAGGAACAGGGGCATTGATATCTTGGATTAGCTGACCATTTACGGTTGAGTTGATGGATAGTGCTGAATATTCAAGCCTTGGAGCAGCTGCCTGAACATATGGAATTCTGTCAAGCCAGTTTACCAACATAAAATCTGATCTTGTGATAAAGTCTCCCTGCTTTGAGATGAAGACATTCCCAAATCGATAATTTGTTAGATCTCTTACGATTGCGTTGTAAAGGCCCTGAAAAATGACAGAATTAACCTGAACCACTAGGATTGCGATTGCTACTGCAAGACTTGCTGCAATGAGACTGCCCTTGCGCCTAGTGATGAATCTAATTCCTATCTGGGCTCTATAATCCACGAAGGATCAAGAATTAGTCTTATATTTAATATTTTGTCGTAGTTTCGTTAAATAACAAGACAATTATATATACAAGATGTTCTAAATTTTAAGAATGATGAGGCTACGATATACAGAATGGACAAATTGGATATAGAGATCTTGTCACGTTTACTGAATAACTGCAGGGCACCTGACAGTCAGATAGGCAAGGAAATTGGAGTTTCAGGAGTAGCTGTAAAATCTAGAATTCAGAAAATGATGGAGCAGAAAATCATAGAGGAATTCACACTAAAAATTGAGCCACCAGTTTTTGGTTACAGTGTATTATATTTTGTAGTGGTAGGAAAAGAGCTTGGCTATATTTTAGACAAGATACGACTTGTTGGTGAACCATTCTTTATTGTTCCATGTGTAGGTGGGATTACTGTATGCAGTATTGTTGTAAGAGAAAATCCTAAGCATGCAATGGAGATTGCAAAAAATATTCTAAGAGATGTCCGGGTCCTCAGCATATTTGAAGCAAAAAATCCAGAGATAAGATCTGACTTGACAAAGACCGACATTGAGATAATTGATATCTTGTTAAAGGATCCACAGTTAAAAATAGAGGAGATTGCCAAGATCTCAGGCTTTTCCACAAAAACGGTAGCAAGATCACTTGACAAACTACAAAATGACGAAGCAATTGTATTTACTTTGATTTACAATCCAAGAAAAATGGGAAAATACATTCCATTTGCAATTCTTGTTACAGTTGATGGAGATATTAGAAAAGTTTTATCCAAATTAGAAAAAAAATTTAAAGGATCATTTTTACAAAAACCTCTTGTTCATCTAGATAAGATAGTAATGTTTCTTTATAGTGATAACATCTACAAAATTGATGAGATTAGCCAGAAGGTTCACGAAGTTGATGGCATACAATCAATTGATCTTTTCATTCCAAAAGAGATTAACTTTGTACAGAAATGGATCAAAAATTCCATAATACATACAAAGAAATCAAAAAGACTTCACCTGATTCCCGAGATACGTTCATAAAATATTCAATTGTCATTTCATTCAATGCGAAAGAAAGTTTTCAAGGGAAAGATCCTTTCTCTTAGCGTCTACAAATTATTACTTGGAGGACGCAAAGTGACAAGAGAGGTAATTGAACATCCAGGCGCTGCTGCCATGCTTGCAATAGAAAATGGAAAGTTGTTGCTTGTGAGACAGCATAGGTTTCCTCACGGGATTGTGCTTGAGATTCCTGCTGGAACACTAAACAAGAATGAAAGTCCAAGGAAATGCGCTTTTCGGGAGCTAAAGGAAGAAACTGGCTATGAGGCAAAGAAGATGACCCCACTTGTCAAGTACTATCCTTCAATTGGGTACAACATGGAAGTAATTCATTGCTTTGTGGCGTCTGGAATCAAAAAGGTATCAGAATTAGAACTTGATGAAGATGAGATAATATCAGTAGTAAAGATTGATTTTAGAAAAGTGTTGAATATGATCTTGTCAGGAAAGATTGTTGACTCTAAAACAATTTGTGCAGTACTGACATATGCAATGAAAAAGAAGATCTATGTGTAGACTGGTTTTACCAAATCTGCAATATCAGCCCAATATCTTGCAAGTTTTTCAAGGGTATATACCAAATCCAGAAATTGTATCGATACTTGTTTCTTGGGTTCAAGCGATGAACGTATATCAGTAATTTTCTTTTGATAGTTTCTAAATGACTTGATGGCCTCGATTGCAAGCAACCGGTTGTTTTCTATAAATGATGTAATGGCTTTTTCATGTATATTTTCAATCTCTACTGCCAAGAGATGAAGCTTCTTTGCCTCTGTTTTTGATCCACCCAATTCCGGTATGGAGTTTGCAAGCTCTACAATTGTATCACCTGCACTCTCCATTAGATTTGCTGCAATTCTATAATCCAAGATGTCAATGTTTCCGAGATTGAATGCAGTTGCAAGCTTCTTGTCCACCATTGCGCTGCGAATCAGTCTGACAAGTAAAAAATATTGTCTGTCGATTTCGTCATCCCTGCTTGGAATCGTCTGTAATACTGTCTTGTCGTCTGACATGAGAGAGTTTATCGTATCCCGAAACAGGCCAAGTGCAATTGAGCTCATTCTCTTTAGGATTTTATCAGGGCTAAGGGTTGTAGCATCCAAGAGAAATTGCACATTAACATTTGTGGCATCTTCGTCAACAATTTCCATACCAACCAGCCTACGCATAAGGCCACGAATTTTTTCTCGGTCGTCAACTGAGATCGCAGATTTTCCTTTTATCTTAATTATATCGTATCCTAGAAGATAGGCGCCTGTAATGTCTGCACTGATGTTTTCCTCCTTTGATACTGGATATTGTATCACAACCTCCTTTGGTACTCTACTGCTTCCAGTCAGGGTAATCGATATGCTGTTGGTTCCTGTCTCAATCTCTACCTCGTCGCTTTTTTCAAGTTTGTTTGATTCCACCCACTCTATTGGTAATGATACCAGTATGCTGCTTCCTATCTTTTGTAGGCGCCGAATGAATTTAGTCAATTTATACTAGTATAAATAATATAATGATCATTTTTATATTTTTATCAAAATTTAAACTAATCATGCAGGCAACAGCCTTTGCTCCAGGTCACATAACTGGTTTTTTCAAGGCAGAAGTGGAGCCGATAAGGCCGGAGATGAGAGGATCTATCGGAGCAGGATTTTGCATAAAGGAGGGTGTCACAACTAAGGTAAAGGTTACAACATCTGGCAAACCTAGTTTTGGAATTACTGTTACCGGTTACAAGTCGGACAATACTCAGGTGTCAGAATATGTTGCAAGAGAATTCTTGAAGCTTGCCAAGACAAATTATTTTTTTGAAATAGAGCACCAAAGTGAGATTCCCGTGGGTTATGGATTAGGTTCTAGTGGTGCTGTTGCACTGAGCTTGGCATTTGCATTAAACAAGGCTCTTGGAACGAATCTTTCTCGGGCCCAAGTTGGACAGATAGCTCACAATGCAGAGATTCACTGCAAGACAGGGCTTGGAACCGTGTTATCATCGTACCATGGAGGATTTGAGATAAGGACAAAGTATGGTGCGCCAGGAATAGGCAGTCTCAAAAAGATTCATACTGATTATTCTGTAATTGTAATTTGTTTTTCTCCCATATCTACAAAGAAATTCATTAGAACACACCTTTCAAAGATAAACGGCCTTGGTGGAAAGATGGTTACAAGGTTACTCAAGTCAAGGGATCAGATGGAGTTTCTTGACATGTCATTAGAGTTTGCAAGGTATGTTGGAGTTATAACTCCAAAGATGCAACAGGTAATTGACGACTTACAACAGAACGGGTTCAAGTGCGGTATTGCAATGTTTGGAGAAACTGTATTTACGTTAATACCAAAGACAAAAGAGTTACAAGTTTTACAGATTTTAGAAAAATACCATGATGGAATAATTATCAAGACAGAGATTGACAAAAGTGGAGCTAGAGCATCCTAGTGCTTATTCCAAGATCTCACCCCAGGGCTGCATCCCTACACATTAGAGAGAAACTGGTTCGGGGATACAGAGATGGCTTAGTTGTAGAAGAAGGCCTCTTGGCACATGGCAGAGGCGAGATGTTTGACTATCTAATAGGTGAGAAAACTTCCAAAACCTCTCATGATGCCATAAAGGCTGCCGCACGCATGTTGCTTTTGGCAAAAAGGCCGGTCATATCAGTAAATGGCAATTTTGCCGCCCTTTGTCCAAAAGAGATAGTCTTGCTTGCAAAAGTAGCTGTAGCCCAGATCGAAGTAAATCTGTTTTATGCAAGTGGGAAGAGAAAAAAGGCAATAGCTAATACACTTAAAAAAAATGGCGCAAAAGAGGTACTAGGACTTGATGCCAAGTTTTCACAAAAGATTCCAAACCTTGACAGTGCTAGGAGAGTTGTGGACGAGCGCGGAATATTCATTGCCGATGTCGTACTGGTGCCACTGGAGGACGGTGATAGAACCATCGCTCTGAAAAAATTCGGAAAAAAAGTAATAACATTTGATCTCAACCCGATGTCACGCACCGCACAGACTGCTGACATTACCATTGTTGACAATGTAACTAGGGGAATGCAGATTCTGATTGAAGTTTGCAGAAAGATGAAAAAATCTCATCTGAGTAAAAAGTTCAAGTTTGACAACAAGAAGAACTTGGACCAGTCCATTAGTATAATAAAAAACAATCTTGGGAGAATGGTACATGCCTAAATCTGTAAGAGACATAACCTCCATGAAAAACTCTAAGAAGATCACAGTCATCACTGCATATGATTATACCACCGCACAGCTTTGCGATAAAGCTGGAGTTGAGATCTTACTTGTTGGAGATAGTGGCGGCATGGTGATGCTGGGTTATGAAAACACCATACCTGTCACCATGGAACAGATGTGTTTTTTTACAGAGGCAGTAGGAAGAGGCAGGCAAAATGCAATGATTGTAGCAGACATGCCGTTTATGTCATATCAGGCAAGCAAGTCACAGGCAATTGAGAATGCAGGTAGGCTTGTCAAGGCAGGCGCTGACGCAGTAAAACTGGAAGGAGGAGTTGAGATCAAAGATACCGTCAGGTCTATTGTTGATATCGGCATACCGGTGATGGGACACATTGGATTCCAGCCGCAAACCACTACATTACAAGAGGGTTACAAGGTGCAGGCTAAGACAAAGGATGCTGCCCTCAGTCTAATCCAGAACGCAAAGGCCCTTGAGAAAGCTGGGATCTTTAGCATTGCGCTGGAAATGGTGACAAGAGAGGTATCAAAGATAATAACAGAATCAATCAGTATTCCTACAATAGGAATTGGTTCTGGGTCAGATTGTGACGGACAGGTGCTTGTTGTGCATGATGTACTTGGTCTGTATGAGAAGATAAAACCAAAATTTGCCAAGCGTTATCTTGATCTTGCTGGAGATATAGTAAAGGCTGTTACATCTTACAAGAATGATGTGGTATCTGGCAAGTTTCCATCACAGGAAAATTCGTTTTCAATGGACAAAGCAGAACTTGAAAGGTTGAGAAAGGAGATTGCGTGAACATCCGTCATTTGATATTGTAAGCTCTGATGGTTCTGAGCTTGCCGGAAAAAAAATTATCTTGTGCATAACAGGAAGTGTTGCCGCATACAAGGCAATCGAGCTTGCAAGACTCTTGATGCGACATGGTGGAGACGTTACATGTGTTGCAAGCAAGGCCGCAACTGACTTGATAAAGCCAAGCTACTTCAAGTGGGCAACTGGAAACGAGGTTATTACAAAACTTACAGGAGACTTGGAGCACATCAAGGTTGCAGATTACAAACAGTCTGACTTGATTGTTGTATATCCATGCACTGCAAATACGCTTGGAAAACTTGCAAACGGGATAGACGATACCCCAATCTCCACAGTACTAAGTGTCGGGTTTGGATCAAAGATTCCTATTGTGATCTCACTTGCCATGCATCAGGCAATGTATGAAAATCCAGCTGTTGTAAAAAATACCGGATTTCTAAAAAACAAAGTGCAGTTTATTGCCCCGCAGTTTGTTGAGGGAAAGGCAAAGGCTGCCGAGCCTGAAGAAGTATTAGATTTTGTATTGAAAAAATATGGTGCGTCTTCCATCTTGCAAGGAAAAAAAGTGCTGATAACTGCAGGACCTACTATTGAATACATTGACCCTGTCCGTATCATAACCAACCAGAGTACAGGCAGGACTGGTGTTCTACTTGCAAGGGAGTTTGTATCATCAGGTGCGAAGGTTACCTTTGTTTATGGCCTTGGTACAGAGTCTGCTCCAAAGGGTGTCAAAGTGGTGAGGGTAAAGACAAGCAAGGAGATGCTGGAGGCAGTGAGGTGTGAGATGAGGCAGAGATTTGACATTGTTGTACTGGCTGCTGCAGTCTCTGACTATACAGTGGAAAACCCAAGCGATACAAAGATCAAGAGTGATTCTGATAAGATGATTGTGAGACTGAAAAAGGTGCCAAAGATCATCAATGAGATAAAAAAGATTCAGAAGGATATCTTTCTTGTAGGCTTCAAGGCAGAGACCGATGTGTCGCAAGAAAAGTTGATTGCTTTATCACGCAAGAAGTTGCAGGAATCACATGCCGATCTAATCATCGCAAATGACATTGGAAAAAAGTATAGAAAAAATATAGATCAGAACAATGTAATTGCAGTTGATCCCAAAAAGGAAACAGTGTCTGGATGGAAAGGCAAGGAAAAGACTGCAAGATTCATTTGTCATGAAATAGAGAAGAGAATTGGGTTCAGACTTAATTCTTAACTGCTAGTATATGATTTAGATGTGAATTTATTTCCTTTTTCAATGTAATATGAAACAAATCAAGACAGATCTTGTAGCATTAGTTATTGTTTTGGCATAATTTTGATTCTATGTTATATTCATATCATAGATTTCTCATATACATATTTTTATTTTAGAATTACAACTAGATTCTATGTTTAGAGACTTTCCTGAATTAAAACCATCAAAAGGCAAGTTTCGTGTTATAGGAATAGACAGGTTTGAGATCCCAGGCAATGGACACTGGATAGTGGAAGATTTTGACAGTTGCGAAGAGGCAATAAAGAAAGCAAGAGAGATGACTAGAAACGCCTCAAAAGACGCATCCCATCCAAGCATGGCAACTGTGTTTTACGCATATGACGAGAATGGAACATATCTTGGCGGGGACGTTGATGCCCCAATATAGTAATGTTTTCTAGCAACATACAAAAAATTCAGTGACAGCCTTGATTTTATTTTATCAGCATTACCGCTACCTTGGACTTGTGCATCACATAGCTTGAAACGCTTCCAAGAAAGATCTTCTTGAAATCACTTAGGCCTCTGGCACCTATTACGATTACATCTATGTTACGCGAATCTGAATATTCCACTATGGAATGCCCTGGATCTCCTGTAAGTATTCGGCTATAAAACGGCACGCCGTTTTTGACTGCAAGTTTTTTTGCAAGAAGGAAGAATGCAGGTGGAACTTCCTCTTCTAGTTCTTTTTGCCTGAGTTCTTTTTTGTGTGACATGTGTATAACATGAATAACGGTAAGTGACGCTTCGTGTTCCTTTGCAAGATGGACCCCCGTCTCCAAGCCTCGCAGGGAATTTTTAGAGCCATCTAGCGGCACGAGAATCTTTTTGATTTTCTGCCTTTCTATCACGATATGACTAGTACATGGTTCTATTACTGGTTTGTGCTAATTTTCAAGTATGGTTCAAAGCACTGTATGGCATGTCATTGTATTAGATTTTTAAACGATTAAAAATAACATAGTAAACGGATTAAAAAAATTCTTCATTGTTACAATATTAATAGTGGGAGTAGTGATTATGATTTTCCAACCGTTAGCATTTGGACAGTACGCTTGGAAAAGGAGATTTAGATAAAACAGTTCAGATGATAGAATAAGGTCAAAAGATCTTTTTTAAGAATTTGCTTTGTCGACTAACTCCGAAATTCGTTATTTTTCAACATTATTTTGATCGATTTTCAGATCCTTACATGAATAAGATGATCGATATTAATACCAAAATTGCGGTTTATAACGAGTTAGTCAATAAACCATAAGAATTTAATCTTCGAGATACTGTACATGAAGAAACTTTTATTTTTTGATTGATTTATCTCTGTATTTTTCCATGAGGTTTCTTTGGAAATGCGTCGCATCCGCATACCATACATGGCATACCGTGGAATCCGATGAACTCACTTCCACATCCGGAGCATTTGAGTTCCACTATCTGGCTCATGTCTATATCACTGCAAAGTACTAATAAAAAATTATGACATAATGTTCAGTAACATAATTAATGAAATAATCTTGACTTGTAGCCCGGGTTGCGGTGTAATTCAATTCATGTATCAGAGATGACGAATTTTAGATCAATTTATGATTTCAAAAGATCGAATCCTGTAAGTTTCGCTAAAACAGATTTAAAAGATTCATAAGTCCGCATCAAAACAGTTTCGGTGCATCCTGCTCCATTTGATTTTTTGGATATTCTCATGATAAAATCAGATATGAATTCTTAAGATTACAAATTATTTCCTCAAACAACAATTAACTCTTTTGTAAACTTGTGCATTACATCAGGTCTTGGCCCAACAATCAAGGAATCCTCAATTCGTACACCAAATTTTTTTGGCAGATAAATTCCTGGCTCTACTGTTATCGCCATGTTCTTTGACAGTATGGTCTTGCTCGACGGCCCAAGGTTTGGCAGCTCGTGCACCTCAAGACCTATACCATGTCCTGTTGAATGGATGAAATATCTCCCATATCCTTTTTTTGATATCATTTTCCTGCATGCATCATCAACTAATTTACAAGAAACGCCAGGACGAACTGCCCGAAGTCCTGCCTCCTGCGATGTTTTTACGATACTATACACTTTTTTTGCCTCTGCGGATATCCTGCCCAAACCAAATGTCCTTGTAGCATCAGAGACGTACCCCTTGTGTCGCAATGTAAGGTCTGCTACAATCATGTCGCCGTCCTGAAACTTGCGCTCTGTTACCTGTGCATGCGGAAGTGCACTGTTTGGACCCCCAGCTATAATCAAAGGCTGTAGTGTTGACCTGTATCCTGTAGCAAATGCACCCCGCTCCATCGCATACGACATTAGAATAGTCTGGAGTTCCATCTCTGACATGCCTATCTTGATCTCGTCCACGCAGAGCTCATACATCTCATCCAGTATTGACGAACACTTTTTCAGGATATCAATCTCACCCCTGTCCTTTACCTGCCGCGACTGGTAGAAGGGTTCAGTTGATGTCCTTACCCGTGGAAGGTTCTTCTTGAGAGATAACACCATATCATAGTTATTCGTATCAGTACAGATCTTTTTGCCCTTGATGTTATCAATCAAAGTAGATATTGACCCCTTGCCGCGCTCTGATTTTATCACTCTACAGTTTACAGACTCTTCCTTTGCGCGACCCATCTCAAGCTCTGGTGCAATGAGGGTAGCACCGCTCTTGTCAAGTATACCTATTGCCTCTCCCCAAAAGCCTGTCATGTAAAAGAGGTTCTCTGGCTCAAAGGCAACAAGCGTATCACATTCTAGTTTATTACAAAATTTTAAGAGATTCTTTCTGCGGCTCTGCATTATTTCAGATCTTATACAATCTCCATTTATGTTTGCTGGAACTCTACACAGAACAGCTTGGAACGTTTAGATATCGGAATCAAAACTTTGTTTTTGTGTCAGAAGAAAAGAAAAAAGTCGTAGCACTGTTATCTGGTGGACTTGACAGTAGGCTAGCTGTCAAGATGATGCAGAACCAAGGGTTTGATGTTACTGCTGTTGCAATAAAAACTCCGTTTTGTGATTTTGATTGTGGGAGGGGCTGCGGTTTTGAGATTCGAGGAACTGCAGACATGCTAGGTGTTGATCTAAAAACTGTGTATCTTGGAGACGAGTACATCGAGATGCTAAAACATCCAAAGCATGGATTTGGGTCAGGAATGAACCCGTGCATTGATTGTCGTGCAATGATGTTTAAAGCTGGAAAAAAAGTGATGGAAGATATCGGTGCAGAATTTATCATCTCAGGTGAGGTCTTGGGACAGAGACCAATGTCACAGCATGGACCGGCACTGCGAACAATTGAAAAAGAATCAGGTCTTGAGGGAAAAATTGTGAGGCCGCTCTCTGGTGCACTATTACCAAAGACAGAACCAGAAGATAATGGTATCATCAAGCGGGAAAATCTTGGAATGATTCGCGGGCGATCAAGAAAGGAGCAGCTAAAGATGGCAGAACAGTTCGGGTTTGTCGATCCTCCAAATGCCGGCGGTGGTTGCTTACTTACAGATCCAAGATTTTCAATAAGAGCCAAAGATCTTTTCAAGCATACTGAAACCCCGACAACAAATGATATTGATCTCTTAAAGATTGGAAGACATTTCAGGTTTGACGCAAAAACAAAATTAATTGTTGGAAGAAACAAGGATGAAAACGAGATGCTAAAGGCACTTGCCCTTCCAGGTGATATATTGTTTGAGACAAAGGATCACATGGGGCCGATATCACTTTTGCGTGGAGACGATTCCCAAAATAATCTCAAGATATCTTCTGATATAACATTTCGATATTCTGATGCACCAAAGGACCTACCAGGTGTCATGCTGGTACAAAAAAGTAATACCAGTTCAGAAATTCCCGCAGGTACCATTTCCGAGCCAGAGTACCTAAAATATATGCTCTAGTCAAATCAAGCTAGTCGGTGAATTGCAATTGACTACAAAGACTTTTTGAGGGAGGCAGATCCATACAAATGATATGCAGACGCAAAAGGCCCCGACCTTCCTCAAAGCTATTACGCTTCGAGACCAGAGCGACATCCACACTGTAAAAGAAGATATCAAAAAGGGCATGATTCTTGTCTTGCGGGTGACCCCACTTGCACAAAAAAATGTAGACGAGCTAAGAAAAGTGGTCGAGGAGATTTACAGTATTGCAAAGGCAAATGATGCAGATATTGCAAGACTTGGTGAGGAGAGAATTATTGTGACCCCATCTGGAGTCAAGATCTGGAAAGCAGAATACGATCTGAAATAATTTTCGGTACGATCTGAAATGATATTATTACAGTAATCTAATGCCTTCTTGTACCTGTGGACATGTTGTTGCAATTCTAAACATTCTGTGAATTGAACTTGCAAGGTTCTCGCACTTTCTTCTCTCACCGTGGTTTACAATTACACGCCTAAGCTTGGGTCTTAGCTTGTGAACATATGACATCAATTGATTATAATCACTGTGTCCGCTAAACCCATCAAGTTTTTCTGTAGAACAGTTTATGTTGATTACCTCAATCTTTCCGTCCTTTCCAACTACTGATACCTGCCTTGATCCGTCAAGCACCCTTCTTCCCATGGTTCCATTTACCTGATATGATACAAACAAGATCTTGTTCGTCTGTGACGGTGCAATATTTTTGAAATATTCAAGCACAGGTCCGCCTTCTAGCATACCAGAGGTTGCCATTATGATGCATGGTCCCTCTCGTAGCGCCTCTTCCCTTGCATCAGAGTGTTCTATGTTTGTGAAATATTCAGAATCAAATGGATTTTCTTCTGTACTCAAAATCTTTTCTCGCAGGTCTCGTGTCAGATATTCCGGATATGCTTCATGTATCGCAGTTGCCTCTGATATCATCCCTTCTGTAAATACAGGTGCTTCCATTAACTGTCCTGCTCTCATGTATTGATCAATTACCATCATCAACTCCTGTGCACGGCCAACTGCTGGAATTGGAATTAGTACCTTGCCGCCATTTCGCAGTGTCTCGTTTACTGACCTGATAAATGCACCTTCCACTTCTTCTCTTGTTGCTTGGATGTCTTCTTTTGCGCCATATGTACTCTCTATCAATAATGTCTCAACCCTTGGGAAGTTCCATGATGCGCTATCAAAGAGCATGGATTTACCATACTTTAGATCGCCAGTGTAGACAAAGTTGTGATTCCCGTTTCCTATGTGGAAATGACATGACGCAGAACCAAGTATGTGTCCCGCATTTGAAAATACAAGTTTAATGTCAGGTGAAATATCAGTGACAGTCCCATATGCGAGGGGTATTGTCTGCTTCATTACCTGCTTGACGTCTCTTTCAGAGTAAAGCGGAATCCTGCCTTGTGCGGCAGCCACCTTTATGGCGTCAAGCTGGATCAGGTTCATCATTGGCAAGGTAGGCTCGGTACAGTAGATTGGCCCCTTGTAGCCATATTTAAAAAGGACCGGCAAAAATCCGGTATGATCAAGATGAGCATGACTGATAACAACAGCATCAAGATCGTCTAGTGTAATATTTGCCCAGTCAAGCCGTGGATATGCCTCCAGTGGACTTTTGGCTCCAGGATTTACACCACAGTCTATTAGGACCCTGCTTTCGTGGGTAGTCAACAACATACATGACCTGCCTACCTGACTGAATCCACCAAGTGTAGTAAGCGAAACTTCTGCGTCTTCTGAGAGTTTTGGCCGGAATATCTGCTCGCCTATCTGTCGCAGGTGCTTGCTTCTTTCAGTTGAGGATATTTTGAGGTTATAGTTTATTGTCTGTATGGTCTGGGATTGAATGGTAGTTGCCTTTCTTATTCTTATACGCCATCCTGTCTTGGATACAAGGTCTGCCAGATTAAAAGACTCGTTGTTATTTAGAAGCCATGGATGCTTCACTTCCACTGTAAGCTCGCCAATTGCCGTATCAAAGAAGGTGCCGCGCAAGTCAATTTCCTTTGGAAGCATTTGTACTAGGATCTGTCTTGCTTCTTCCTCGGTTTTTCGAATAGACTCTTCTGTTCTGACAACAATTCTCTTTTTTATTACGTTGACCATGTTGGATATTACTTCATTGTGTTCCATCAGATAGCGTGGATTTCTTGTATAGATTGCAATTCTTGGACCCTCATACTCTATCTTGGTCACTTCAGCTTCTTTTGGTATACTTTGTAGTATGGTTCCCATGATATTGGGTAATGGAGATATTTCTCTTTGTTGCTGTTTTCTTTGCATTAAATCACTTAGAGCGTAATAATGGCTTTCTTCTGTTCCTTTGTTAAGAGTCGGTATCCTTGCTTGTCAATTATTGCGACATTTATTCCGTCACCTGTTCCGATGTTTCTTGTTATCGCAGCCTTTACAGCTCGGAGAGCAATAGTTTTGCCTTCTTCTACCGCAAGTCCATCGCGATATTCACTTTCAAGCAAACCATATGCAACTGGTGAGCCGCTTCCTGTTGTAACATATTTTTTCTGGTCAAGAGAGCCGAACATGTCTATATTGTATAATGCTGGCCCTTGTTTGTCATATCCGCCTACAAGAATGTCGGCGATAAATGGATAGTATCTATTCTGGAAGAATATTAGCGAGGCAAGCCTTGCAATTGACTTTACTGGAAGATATTCCCCCTTGTCTACCCTATGGAGATTGCAATGATATCTTAGCATGTCAGTAACATTTTGAGCATCTGCTACTCCACCAGCTATTGTCATGCCAGCATGGTTGTCTATTTTTTGAATCTTCATTGTGTTATTGTTTGCTATGAAATAGCCAGCGCTTGCCCTCATATCCGCGCACAAGACCACACCGTCGGTGCAGGCTATCCCTACCGTGGTTGTGCCATGAAATGTGTGTTGTTCAATATAGTCTGACAAATAACATTCTTCCCTAACTAGAGATATCTGAGGTAGGATTTCACCGTTTAATAAACTTTGGATCGCTCTGGGAATCGATAAATAACGAGGCTTGAAGAAAAGCTCATGCCTTCCCATGTCATGGAGCTGCCGAGGCAGATAGTCGTAGGCGAGAAAAACATCAGTGATATTGGGAATTTTCTGCAAGGCCTTGTCAACCCAAGAAAAGTTTCTCTTGTTTCAGGCGATCAGGTAAGAAAAATTACGTACGAGAAAGTATCCAAGTCGCTTGCAAGATCAAAGATAAAAAATGTCTGGCATCTTTGCACCAGCAATGATGTAGAGTCCATAAAAAAGACTCTGTTTGAGATAAAAAAGGACAGAAACGATCTTATCGTTGGAATCGGCGGCGGCAGATCTGTCGATATTGCAAAGATGATTGCATTCAAGCTAAAAAAACCATTTGTCAGCGTTCCAACATCTGCATCACATGACGGTATTGCAAGTCCGTTTGTCTCCCTGCGCGGCGACAGGCCGTATTCTATTGTTGCTACCGCACCACTTGGAGTCTTTGTGGACATCGAGATACTAAAGAAGGCGCCGCACAGGCTTATTGCTAGCGGATGCGGCGATCTCATGGCAAAGGTAACTGCTGTGCGCGACTGGGAGCTTGCAAGGGACAAAGTTGGAGAATACTTTGGTACTTATGCTGCAAATCTTGCATCGATGAGCGCTAAAATAGTAATTGACAACTCAAAGAATTTTAAGAAAAAACCAGATGTCAGAATGATTGTAGAAGCTCTTATCAGTTCAGGTGTTGCTGCATGCATTGCTGGTTCCAGTAGACCATGCTCTGGTGCAGAACATTTGTTCTCACATGCGGTAGATTATCTACAGCTGGGTATAGGATTACACGGCGAAAAATGTGGAATTGGTGCCATATTGATTGCAAAGCTACAAGGTCAGGACTGGAAGAAAATAATCCAGATGTTAAAAAATGTTGGAGCCCCTACAACTGCAAAAGAGATTGGGCTTTCAGCTCAGGTTCTGGCAAAAGCTCTTACCATTGCCCAGTCATTGAGACCAGAGAGATACACCATATTAAGCGAGATAAAAATGACTGAAGAAAAAGCTATTTCTCTTGCAAAAAGCACAGGTGTTCTTTAGGCAACTTTTGGCTGCGCTGGTGCGACTTCAGCCTTTTGCTCCGCGGGTTTTTCCTGTGGCTTTGCCTTGTTGTATAACTCTACAAAATTAATTTTGTCAAGTTTTGATACAAACTTGAATACCTCATTTGCTATTGCTCGCTTTACCACCTGAAGGCCTTCCATCATCAGTGCCTCTTCTGGTATGTTGATATCAAGATGCGTTTCCTTTATCTCAAATTTTAGTTTGGATTCATCCAGTGGGAATCTCCTTTTGAGCAGTCCCATGATTTTGTCCTGATCGGTGTCAAGTGACTTTAATACATTAATATCATACAAAATGGTTCTCCCTGCAAACCTGTGGTTGAAATCAACTTGGACTCGTCCTGAGCCAATAAATCTGATAATTCCAGTCCTGTCATCGAGTTCAATTGAATCGCCGACAGAGACCTTTTCTGCATCATCTCCTAGCTTTCGCAGTGGAATCATTCTTACTTTGGCTGGGTCTCTTGTGCCAAATCCCTTCTCTGGTGGCACTTCTACTGTGAGTTTGTCGCCTACGTTTGCTGCCAAGAGTGCATCGTCTAATCCCTTAAGCACCCAAGACTCTCCCACTGAGACAAGTCTTGGTTGATATTTGACGTTTGCATCAAAGATGTTGCCAGATTTTGCATCAGCTTCCCTAGTGGTTTCAAAGACTTCGTTTGTGTCTTTTACCTTGGCAGTATAGTCTGCCAGAATCAAGGTGCCTTTTTGGAAAGCCAACGTCAACGATCCTTTTTGTTCCTTATATTAAGTTAAAGACGACCTTTGGATTTAATGAATAAGAACCCTTCTTAGTAAACCAGTGATAAAGTAATCATTAGATGGAAACTAGGATAGCATCTAATCAGATACTCAAAAAATTAAAAAGAAAATGCATCATTAGAAGCGAACCACAGATAAAGAGATAAAACTCTTACATGTGAAGATTATCAAATTACAGAAAATAATAGAGAAGAGCACAATACCAGAAGATAACCTATAGTTTAATGAATTCAAAGGCACAAACTTCATATCGCTTTTTTTCTTCTTGGATTAGAAATCTTTCATTGTCTTGATTTCATATGCATCTAGCTGTTAACCCTTAGAACAGGTAACAGTGAATTGACTTATCTACAAGGAAACAGAATCACAGAGATTAAAGTTTAATTTTGTCTTTTCCAGTTTTTGTCAGAATTTCAGAGCTACATTAATCATTAGCATAATTGACACTAATCATTCATACTAATCATTCATACGCACTCTTAATACGATATATTGATACACACTTTTTCAACGTGGCCTTAGAATTAACTGATGAGTTAAGACAAACAACAATTTTTGATCACCATTCGGATCAGAGCATGCACATCTATCATGAATCACTTGGTAAATTAGAAGAACAGTTTGCCACGCTAGGGCTTTCTGGAAACCAATTCAAAGTATTTTTATACATAGGAAAATACGGATCAAAAACTGCGATCGAAATTTGCAGAGCACTAAGAATGCATCGCACGGAGGTTTATTCTCTTTTGAAAAGACTGATGAATCTGGGCGTGGTGTCTGCCACGTTGGAGCGACCTATAAGATTTAGAGCAGTTCCGCCAGATGTTGCAATGGAAATCATACTTGATGCAGAAAAAGGGCGATTGCACAGCATAGAAATGCAAAAAACACCTGTTTTGGATCTGTGGAATACCCTTCCTGATTTTATGAGAGGAAATCTTGAGGAAGTTGAAGAAAAGTTTCAGATTATCAAGGGCGTAGACCAGATACACTCCAAAATGAAGCAGATGATCTCCCAATCCAAAGAGGAGTTTCTTATAGCTGGTTCAGAAAAAAACTATCTTCAATTCTATCATGCAGACATTTTCAGCTCGTTAGGAGAATGCAAGACTGAGCAAAGATTTGTAACAACATCAGACGAGCGCTCATTTTATGTTTTTGAAACCATAAACGGATCAAAAGTTAGAAAAATTCCATCAGGTATGATGAATTCATTTCCATCTTTTGCAATAAGAGATGGGAAAGAGATGCTCTTACTCCTAGGTAAAGCAGATGCAAAAAGCAGAAAAGAGCAAACGGCGATCTGGACTGATTCTACAGAGATGATCAATTCTCTGCAATTGCTGTTTAGGCTTGTCTGGTCCCAATCAATGGAGACAAGCCTTGTCAAAGTATGTTTAAGATAATGCACAGTCATCTCTTGCCTGCCCTGTTATAACACATTTTTTGGATAAGCTAACACGAAAAAATTAGAGTGTTTTTAATTTCTCTTCAGCTACTTTGAGTGCTTCGGGATTTGTTTTGTATCCCATCATATCAAGTGTTGAATGAATTGCAGAGATTGTTCTCATGACATGATATTTCTGTACCTCGCCCATGCTACCAACTCTGAACACCTTTCCTTTGAGTTCACCAAATCCACCTGCAACCAAGACACGGAATTTTTCTGATAGTGTTCCTCTGAAAGTTTTGTCGTCTAGTCCTTGCAAATAGTTTAGTGCAATGACAACTGTAGATCGTGCGTCCTCTTTTGCAAATGGTGTAAGACCCAGTGCACTCAGACCACTGTAAAATGCGTCAGAGCAGACTCGGTGTCTTTTTACTCTATTTTCCATTCCTTCTTCTAAAATCATGTCTAGTGCTTCTCTGTAAGCATACAGCAATGGTATTGCAGGAGTAAATGGAGTCTCCTTGTTCTCATCATAATATTTGAAATATCGTGCCATGTTAAAGTAGAATGTCGGAGGCTGGTTTGCAATCATGTGTTTTTTTGCCTTTGGACTTATTGCAATTGGTGATATCCCTGGAGGAGCTGCTAACGCCTTCTGTGCCCCTGTAACACAAACATCTATTCCCCATTTATCCATGTGTAATTCCTCGCCACCAACTATTGATACACCATCTACTACAAAGAACGAATCATTTCTTGCAGTAAGGCTTGAAACTTTATCTAGATATTTCACCATCGTTCCAGTTGATGTTTCGTTCCATACCACATAGAATGCCTTGACATCTTTGTTGTTATCAAATGCCTCTTTTACTTGATCAAAGCTTGCGTTCTGCCCAAATGGTGTCTGCAGTTTGATAACATTTGCACCTGCCCATTCTAGCATGGTTGCAAGTCTGCTGCTAAATTCACCGTTGACTGGAATGATTACCTTGTCGCCTTTTTTGATCATGTTTACAACAGAAGCTTCTACTGCACCAGTGCCGGAGGCACTCAGTGCCACAATATCGCCTGTTGTATCAAAAACTTTCTGGGTCTTTTCGACTACATCAACGTACAATTTTACAAAGTCCTTGCTCCTGTGATTTATCATATGAGTAAACATTGCGCGCATTACTCTTTCCGGAACATTTGTTGGTCCGGGTAACATTACTAAATATTCCAAATTCTTCATTCCCTAAAATTAATGACCGCTATTTATAATTACAGAATTTTGGACAGCCTTTCCTTGGCATTTATCCTTAGCAGAACATTCTTTGTTCCTTGGGGAACAAGACTTGACCAATCTTTGTCTTCAGCGATCATTTTCCGTATATTTGTGCCAGAGACTGTTTCTCTTTGCAACAATGGAACGAGGATTGTCTCAACCCCCCTTTTTTTGTACAAAGATAGCGTAAAGTCATCATTTGAAAATACCACATCATACTTTGGCATAATTGAATCAACATGATAGGTCCATTTTTCGTGGTCGCCTGTATCTGGTACATAGTATACCTGAATCTTCATTGCGTTTTCAGGGTCAAGTGATGAGAAAATCATCTCTTTTCTTTCATCTGCAGTGAATGGATTTCTTTTTTCATGACTCTTGTTTGAGCTTCCAATCCCTATCCAGAGGTTTTCCACTTTGGACAGGGCAAATTTAACCGCGGATAGATGTCCTATATGAAATGGCTGAAACCTGCCAATTAAGAGCCCATTCATTGTCGAGATCTCGCTTACTTGTTTAAAAAACTATGCTATGAAAAAAAATTAAAGCTGTATAATTCATTACTAATTGTAAACCTAAACAATTCACTCTGCCAAGTAAATATCTGTAGGCATTGAGAAGCTATGCTTTGAATGAACAAAACATCTCAAATGAAGCCGCTCTACAGTTTTTTTTCCACATTTTATGCAAATTTGCTGTATTGGTTTTTTACATTCAAAGCATTGTGAATATCCAATCAACTCTTCACCACAGGTTCTGCAGATCTTGTCTGGTATTATTTTATCACTGCTTTATGTATATTCACGATGCGACTTTAATCCAACGCAAATAGTTGCCATAATCTCCATATCCACATGATGTCTTCTTTCCAGTCCATAATCTACATTAGTAATACTTGAAAAAAATAAAAATTAGAGTGAGCTAGAATTTTGGTGTGAATCTCAGATTGGTTCTAGCAGAGACTGCAATTATGGATATAATCGCAATTGCAAGTACCAAGGCTGTAATTGGACCAAATTCTGGAACAGTAATCCCATTGAATTGTATTTCCGCAAGTCCTTGTTCGTCAATCTTCACTACTGAAGCAGGTAGTGGTATGTACAGCAGCGATGTAGAGTATTTCTGCCCGTCATGAGTTATCCAGTTTAGGAAGTTTACTACTTCAGTTGCCCTACCTTGTGTTTCTCCACTGACCTGTCCCAAGTCCTTGTAGACCATGATATAGGTGAAGGTCGATATTGGATAGGAATTACTACCAGGTTCATTCACTATAGAAACTTTACTCCAATCTCCATCTGCTGGTGGTAGACTTGAGCCAGCAGCAGCTGCATCAGCAGCTACCGTATCTATCGTTGGCTCGACAAATGCGTTTCCATCTGCATTTTGTACAACTGCATACGTAAAGTTGTTTTGATATGCATATGCCAATTCAACATATCCGCATGCGTACGGTGTTGTCTTTACAATACTAGCTACACCTGCATTTCCCTGAGCACCCGTGCCAACAGGCCATGGTACTACCTTTCCTTGTCCCACCATGTTCTTCCAGTCAGGACTCACCTTAGACAAATAATCAGTAAATGCATATGTCGTTCCCGAACCGTCTGCACGATGAGCTGTTATGATCTTCTGGTCTGGAAGGTTCACTCCTGGATTGAGATTTACAATGGCCGGATCATTCCATGAGGTTATATTTCCCATGAAGATCCTAGCAATTACAGGGCCTGTCAGTTTAAGATCTTTGCCTACACCCGGAATGTTATAGGATATTGTGATTCCTCCTATCGAGTCCGGAATTGTCAGTACACCTACAGCTTTTGCTGCCTCATTTGGTTGCAAGGGGGCATCCGATGCTGCAAAATCAACACTCTTGTGTTGTAAGAGCGTGATTCCTGCTCCGCTACCGATGGATTGATAGTTTAGTTGAATATTAGGGTGCAGAGTGTTATACTGTACCCTCCATGTGTCCATCAGTGGGAAGATGAATGTTGATCCTGCACCTGTGATCGTATAAGATTGATCACTGGTCTGAGCACTTGCATGAATTGTTGTTGCTGGTACTATTAGCACTAGTATCAAAACTAATGCCAAGAAAGTTTTTTTCATCGATATTACGACTAACTAATAGCTATTTACATATGCTCAGAATAGTTTACATAACTATTCATACACTATGTTAACTATATAGATGCGGAAAAGTTGGAAAACTAGATTTGACCAATAAAGAGTTAGTTTAATGAAAACGTCGTTGACCTGTAACAATATAGTTTGCTGATTCACCCATGAATGCAGCATGATCAGCTATCCTTTCTAGATATCTGAGAACTAATGCATCTGCAAGAGCACATTTTACATTATTGGAATTGATAAGCATTGGAAGATGTTTGTTGTAATACTTGTCTACCAAATCTTCATCGGTTCTAAGTTGCTTTGCCTTTTCCAAGTCCAAAGTTGCAAAGCATTCTACTGCTAGATTTATCATATGTTTTATCTCACCTGAAAGTGTGTAGACAATCTCGTTTCTGCATTCTGAAAGATCACCGAACATGTCTCTGACTGTAGCAATATCATATGCATAGCGACCAAAGCGGGTGAAACCATAGGAAACCTCTATGCAAGACCTGATCAGTCTAAAATCACTTGCAACTGGTTGATATCTTAGCATCATGTCAAACGTCAAATCACCCACTTCATCATACAAACCCATTATATCTTGGGAAATCTTGTGTGCTTCATGGCGCATATTTTTTCCTTCAATGTAAGAGTCCAATGCCAAGTTTATTGACTGGAGAGATAATGTTCCCATCTTCTCCATTAAGAAAGAGAGTTTTTTCAGATGGGGATCTATTAGTCTGGTCAACTAACCAAACTGCCCCTGGACATACTTGGCCGTGATCTCGTTTCTTGGGTTCTCAAATATTTGTTTGGTCTCCCCAAATTCAACCAAATCTCCCAGATACATAAAACCAGTGTAGTCAGACACTCTCACAGCCTGTTGCATGTTATGGGTTACTATAATTATAGTATATTCTTTTTTCAACTCATTTATCATTTCTTCAATCTTCTGAGTAGCTATAGGATCAAGTGCAGATGCAGGTTCATCCATCAAGAGAACTTCAGGTTGTATAGCAAGGGCACGTGCAATACACAAACGTTGCTGTTGTCCACCTGACATACTCATTCCAGGTTTTTTCAGATCATCTTTTACCTCATCCCAGAGATACACCATCTCCAAGCATCCTTGGACTATCTGATCTATGATCTTTCTGTCTCTTACACCATTTAACTTCAGTCCTGCAGCCACGTTATCATAAATTGACATTGTAGGAAATGGATTTGGTTTTTGGAAGACCATTCCAATCTTCCTCCTGTGAATAATAGCATCATCTCGATTTGAATACAGATCTTGACCATCCAATAGAACCTTTCCTGTAACTTTGGCGTTCTGTGATAATTCATGCATTCTATTGAGACAGCGAAGGAATGTAGTTTTCCCACATCCAGATGGACCAATCAATGCAGTTACTGCTCTTTCTCTGAATTTTACACTAATATTCTTTACAGCATCAATACCGTTATAGCTTGCAACAATGTTTTCTGCAATTAGTTTGTACTGTGGTTCTTCCATATATTTGCGTATGATTGGAGTTGTCACTGTTTCCATTTTATCTACCTGCTGTGATTCTAAATCGTCCACCTCTTCCGCGCTTTCCCAAGAACAAGTATCTCATTCCTATGTTAAGTGAAAGTACTATTAATATCAAAACCAGTGCAGCCCCCCACCCTTGGGCTATTGAGCTATTATATGGAAGCAATGAGAGTCTCCAAATTCTTAGTGGCAAAGCGTCCATAGGTTGATCAAAACTTGTGAAGAATTGGCTGCTTCCAAGAATTGTAAATATGAGAGGAGCTGTTTCACCTCCTATTCTTGCTACCGCAAGCATTATGCCGGTTATTAATCCGCTTTTTGCACTTGTTAATAGAATCCTAGTTACCACTACCCATCTTTTTATTCCAAGTGCATATCCTGCTTCTCTGTATGTCACTGGAACTAGCTTAAGTGATTCCTCAGTTGTTCTTGTGATAATTGGTAGCATGATAATTGAGAGTGCAAACATGCCTGCTATTAGCGAAAAATTACCAAGCACAAGTACAATCACTATGAACGCAAATAGTCCTATTACAATGGTAGGAAATTCTGCTAAAACATCGTTGAAGAATCTGATCATATGACCATATCTGTTGTTACCATACTCAGAAAGGAAGATGCCTCCCATGACCCCAACTGGCACCCCAATTAAGCTTGACATGCCAATTAGCATTAGGGTTCCTTGAATCGCAGGGCCAATTCCACCAAGCTGATTTGAACCTACAGCTCCTGGTTCTTGGGTAAAGAAAGCTATACTTAACGTGGGGGCTCCGTTTCTTACAACCTCAAGAAGAATACTTGTTAGAGGAACTATCGCTAGTACAACGCAGCCAAATACAATTCCCTTTACTATCTTATCAGTAATTAATCTACTTGAGATATTATTTCTAAAATGTTTCCTAAATTCTGCCCTCTGTTCTATAGTAATCATGCCAAAACAGCTCCTTCATGCGCTTTTAGTACTCTTGAAACGAGGAGTTGTGCTACAATGTTTATTGCAATTGCCACTATGAGAAGGATCAGACCAATACCAATTAATGCTGCTAGATGAAGACTGCCTGGTGATGCTTCTGCAAACTCATTTGCGATTATACTAGACATTGTTTGGCCAGGTGCAAACAAGGATGAAGGGAATGCACTTGGACCAGTTGCATTGCCAATTAACATTGTAACAGCCATAGTTTCTCCCACGGCTCGTCCAAGTCCAAGTATTGAAGCACCAATCAGGCCAGACTTTGAATATGGAATTACTGCCATCTTGAATACTTCCCACTTTGTAGCTCCCAGCATGTATGCAGCCTCTCTTTGGCTATTTGGAACAGCAATCATAATCTCTCGTGAAATAGTGGATATCGTAGGAATTATCATAATAGCCAATACTATACTAGTAGTAAATATATCCAATCCAAATGGAGCTCCTGACAGGAACCAGATTTTATTGCCAAAGGTATTACCAAGCGGAATTTCAATCCAGTCTCTGACATAATCCCGAAAAATGAACAGCCCCCATAGACCATAAATCACGCTAGGAACTGCAGCAAGAGTCTCTATTACAAAGGATAAAGGAGATTTCAGAAACTTGGGTGCAAGTTCTGACATGAACATTGCAATACCTATGCTTATTGGTACTCCAATTAACATAGCAAGCCCAGCAGTCACAAACGTACCCGCAATGTAGGGTGCTGCTCCATACACCTCTCTTCCTTCTACAGCATTCCAACCTGATCCGGTAAGAAATGATATTCCTTCCTTGTCCCAGATTGGATACGAACCACTAATTAACTGAAAGGCGATTAGAGTGATGATTGCCAGGATATAGGTAGCAGCGATGGCAGCCACAACTTTAAAAACTTTGTCATATATAGGAGAACCTCCCTTTAGCTTAACAGTTTGTATCAAGTACAGTTTGTGTCATCTTTAAGACAAATATCAGAAGTTCGACCATAATCTCCCAAGTTTCATATTTGAATATAGTTCTATATAGTAATATATAGAATGCAGTCATAACTGCTTTAATT
>VFSW01001396.1_pt1 | contig 36840 bp, 31 predicted proteins | sample 5358111 | NCBI WGS metagenome assembly VFSW01 (sample SAMN11554181, study PRJNA540505) | mine drainage metagenome | isolation source: sediment from site ElyBrook_90M | place: USA: Ely Copper Mine, Vershire, VT | collected 2017 | reverse complement strand
TCGTCGCGGACTCTCGCCAAACACAGTCTACACTATTTGCTAAAACGCTCTAGCTAGCTTAATACGAAAACCTCCAAGACGATAGAACTGAATTGAGGCTGCACCGCTAACTGTCGAATACTGGAACCATCCTATGCTAATTGAACTGGATGCCTATTGCATTTTTCGGAATTCAAGAAGCCTTATAGAGGGCATTGAAAGGTGGATTTTACTTCCACGCAGCAACGAATGCCTTTTCCCTGAGACCCCGGTTGAGAAAATTGGCCTCTTGAATGTGACGCTTCGATTTACAACGATTCTGAAAATGCTGTAGCTGTCTACCAACGGCTATTGTTAAGCTAGCGTGACTCGAATTGAAGCATTCGCAAGATCCCGGCAAGAAACCGGATGGGCTTCTTTCGATTGGCAATCGCGGGGATACCAGCAGGATGCGGCAGCGGTGGCCGCGGCGCTTAAGCTGCCTGCGGACAAGCGCCCGCTCTACGCGCAGTCGGTAGGGTTTCCGGCCAGGTAGGACGGATTCATGGTCTCAAAGACAAACCATAAATGGAATAGCAAAATTTGTGTTTTTTCCATCTCTCAAAATCGAGAGATGGGGTACCCAAGACCAAAGCTTGCTCAGTCGCAGCGCAGGGCGATCATGGGATCGACCTTGGCGGCGCGGCGCGCGGGGAGCCAGGCGGACAGCACCGTGACGGCCGCAACAACGACGATAGCGGAGACGAAGATTGCCGGATCAAAGGGGCTCATCTCGTAAAGCTGCGCGCGGATGAGGCGGGCAGCGATGAGCGAGACCGGAATGCCGAGCGCGAGACCGGCTGCAAGAAGCGCGAGCGACTCGCGCAGAACCATCCACTGCACAGCTCCGCCGGTAGCGCCCAGTGCGATGCGAATTCCTATCTCGTTTTTGCGGCGGACAACATTGAAGCTCATGACGCCGTAAAGCCCTGTACAGACAAGCGCCAGCGCCAGCAGGGCAAAGATTGCGGTGAGGCGGGAGATGAGAGCCTCGTGGCTCATGAAGGTCTCAAGGTGCTCCTGTATGGTGCGGATCTGCAAGAGCGGCAGGTTGGGATCAACACTGGCCACTGCGCCGCGAAGGTCGCCGATGACTGTGGCCGGATCGCCTACAGTGCGGAGAATGACGGTGTGCGCAGATCCATCCTCAATGCCCTCTCCGTTCTTGCCGGTGATTTGCGCGAGGGGAATGTAAACCATGCGCAAGGTGCCGTCGCGGAGCCTGCCGGTTTTGCTGTCGCGGGCAACACCAATGATTTTCCAGGGGCCTTCAACGGTATCGATATCAATTTTCAGGATGTGGCCCACGGCATCGCCATGGGGAAAGAACTGGCGCGCGATGGTCTGATTGATCACGGCCACTTTCATGGTTTTGGCGTTGTCCTCAGGAGTGATGGCGCGACCGGCGACGATGGGAATTCCGGCGGTCTCAAAGTATTGACCGGAGACGCGGTTGAGCGCCGAGCCCATATCCTCTTTGGGCGCGGACGTGTAACCGGAGAGCGAGATGCTTGAACGCCAAGCCCCGAGACTGATGGGAGGCGCCTCAGAGAGCGCTGCGAAACGGACGCCGGGAATGGCCGAGAGGCGCTCAATAAGACGCTGGTTCAAGGCGGGAACCTGTTCGGGCTTGTAGCCGCCGAGATGCGGGTCAAATGAGGCAATCAGCAGGTGGCTACGCTCGAAGCCGAAATCCTGATTCTGAAGATTGAGCAGGGTGCGCAGAAAGAGTCCTGCGCCGACCAACAGCAGAACCGAGAGCATGATTTGCGTGGTAACCAGCGCCTTGGGCCAGAACCAGCGCGTGTGGCCGCCGGCGGCAGATGCGGTGCGCGCGCTAGCGTTGAGAGCGGCGCCGGCCGAGGAGCGCGCGGCATGGAGCGCCGGGGCAAGGCCGAAGAGGAATCCGGCAAGCAGACAGACGCCCACGGTGAAGAGCAGAATGACAGAGTCTGGGCGCGGAGTGAGCACGGTGTAAGAAGCGCCCTGCGCCACAAACGCAATGAGTGCGCGGGTTGCGGCAAAGGCGATGCCCAGGCCGAGCAAGCCACCGGCGAGAGAGAGTTGCAGCGCTTCCAACAGGCCCTGGCGCACGATGCGTGCGCGGCTTGAGCCCAGAGCGAGACGGGTCGCGATTTCGCGCTGGCGAGTAACGGTGCGCGCCAGCAGAAAATTGGCCAGGTTGGCGCAGGCAATGAGCAGCACAAGAGCAACAACCGCCATGAGGATTTTGAGGGAGGTTCCATATTGCTCGCCCAGCATGGAGATGCCGTGGCTGCCGGGAACCAGTCGCTCAGTGATACGCTCAATCTCCTGCTGGCGGGCGGGTGAGATGGTTGCGCCTTCTCCGTCCCTGACGTAGTCGCGAATTTGGCGGTTAAGCCATGCTTGATCACTACTGAGCGAGGATTGCGGAGCTCGCCGCGCCAGCATATGCAGTAAATCGTAAGAGCGCGGAGCGAGCATATCCGGCTGAAGGGTGACTTGCTGGATCATAGTGATAGGCACCCAGAGATCGGGCGGCGTGAGTTCGCGCTTGATGCCGTGAAACGCCTCCGGCATGACCCCGACCACGACAAAGGGCGTGGAGTTGATGGAGATGGTTTTGCCGACGATGGAGGGGGCAGAGGAGAGCGACTGCTGCCAGAAGCGGTGGCTGATGACCACAACGGCGTTGCGATTGGGCGCATCGGCATCAGACGGGAAGATGGTGCGGCCCATGAGCGGCGACGCGCCGAGGACGCTAAAGAAGTTACCTGAAACCAGTGTTGAGGAGACTTGAATAGCAGAGCCCGCGTTGGGCAAGCGCACGCTGACCACGGGAGTGAAGCTGCTGTAAGCGGCCACGCCCTGGAAGGGGCCGGGATGAGCCTCAAGTTGTCGGGCAAAGTCATAGGTGAACTCATCAAAGGTGCTTAGATCGATTCCGCCGAGGATGCCGCCGCTCAGCGATGGACCGAAGGTGACGAGTTGCTGGGGATCGCGGACAGGAAGCTCTTGCAGCATGACCTGCTTGATGAGGGTGAAGATGGCGGTGTTGGCTCCAATGCCGAGCGCCAGCGAGAAGACCGCTACCGCCGTAAAGCGCGGCGTGCGCATGAGGGCGCGAGTGCTATGACGGAAATCCTGCAAGAGAATTTCAAGACTTGACTCCCAGCCCGAAGAACGGATGCGGTGCTTGACAACATTCGCGCTGCCCATCTCAACCCGCGCCTCGTAGGCGGCCCGCTCGGCGGAGATGCCACGGCGCATCTTGTCGGCAGCGGAGGCATCGAGAAATCCCCGCAGTTCATCGTCCATTTCGCGCTCGGTGGACTCTTTACTCAACAGCGCACGCACACCGGCGGTCAGCTTTTTCAGCAATCCCATGGAATATGCCTTTCGGTTGGCGTTCAGGCTTCCATAATCCGCGCAATGGCGGCGGTCTGGCGATTCCACGTCTCTTCTTCCGCAGAGAGCGCCTTGCGGCCGCCGGCAGTGAGCGCGTAATACTTGGCGCGGCGATTGTTTTCCGTTGCACGCCACTCGCTCTTGACGCGCCCCGCGCGCTCCATGCGCGCCAGCGCCGGCAGCAGCGACCCTGGATTGACGCGGAAGATGCCCTGGCTCACCTGCTCAATCCGCAGCGCGACGCCGTAACCGTGCATCGGCTCCAGCGCCAGCGTTTTGAGGATCAGCATTTCTAGAGTTCCCTGCACTACATCGCCCTGTCCCATTCGCTCCTCTCCTCTTGATTATCAAGATAAACACGAACTCCACTTGACTGTCAAGATGAGGAGCTGGGATTCGATGGAAAATAGTACCGTGCCGCGTACCGTAAGTTCTTCCTGTCACGGCGGGAACCACTTTGGCTTGTGCTTCGTATGCACTGCCAGAGGCTTGCCATGAAAACTTTGCGCCAGGATGTTTTATACGCTTTGCGGCAGATGCGATTGTCCCCGGTTTTTACTTTGACGGCCATGCTTACGTTGGCGCTGGGGATAGGCGCGACAACGGCAATTTTCTCGCTCATTGATACTGTCATGCTCAAGTCGCTGCCGGTGGCCGACCCGGCCAGCCTCTACCGCATTGGCGAGGGCAACGACTGCTGCGTACAGATTGGCCCCCAAGACAACTGGGGGCTGTTTCCTTACCGGCTTTATCAGAGCTTCAGCGCCGTGGCGCCGGAGTTTGAGCAGCTGGCAGCTTTTCAGGGAGGCAGGTCGCAGTTCAGCGTGCGGCGGAGCGATACCAACCAGCCAGCCAAGCCGCTGCGCAGCGAATTTGTCTCTGGAAACTACTTTGCGACTTTCGGAGTCAAGGCCTATGTGGGGCGTACTCTGCTGCCCAGCGACGACCAGCCGAGCGCCGCGCCAGCGGCGATGCTGAGCCACCGCGTATGGCAGCAGGAATATGGCGCAGATCCGAAGGTGATTGGCTCCAGCTTTATTCTGGATGGCCACCCATTTACCATTGTGGGCATTTCGCCGCCTGGATTCTATGGCGAGACGCTGCAAAGCGACCCCCCGGAGATTTTTGTGCCGCTGCAGCAGGAACCGATGCTGATGGGGACCAACACGCTGCTGAAACGGCCTAATTCCTGGCTGCGCATCATTGGCCGCCTGCGGCCGGGCGCAAAGATCGACGGGCTTGCCGCGCGGTTTACCACGATGACCCGGCAGTGGCTGGTGACGGATCTGGGAGCGGATTTTCCGCAGTTTCTCGACCAGATCAAGGCCATGGCTCCCAAGCAGAATATCAACGTGATACCGGCCGGCGCGGGCGTGGCGGAGATGAAGGCGGACTACAAAGGCAGCCTGCGCATTCTGATGGCGGTCTGCTGCCTGGTGCTGCTGATTGCCTGCGCGAATATCGCCAACCTGCTGCTGGCACGGGGCTCGGCGCGGCGCTCTCAAACTGCGGTGAGGCTGGCGCTGGGCGCATCAAGAAAACGCCTCATTCTCCAATCGCTAACAGAGAGCCTGGTGCTCTCTGTTCTGGGAGGCGCGGCGGGGCTACTGATCGCTTGGCTGGGCGTCAAGGCGATTGTTGCGCTGGCCTTTCACTCCGCGCGCTTTGTGCCCATCGACGCAACCCCTTCGCTGCCGGTACTGGGCTTCGCGTTTGGCATGTCGCTGATTACCGGAGTTCTTTTCGGCGTAGCTCCCGCATGGTTCACGTCAAGGGCCGAGCCTGCCGAAGCCTTGCGCGGGGCCAATCGCAGCACGCGGGACAGATCGTCACTGTCACAGAAGTCGCTAGTGGTGGTGCAGGCCACTCTGTCTGTTGTGTTGCTCACCGGCGCAGGTCTGCTAACCCGCAGCATGCAGAAGATGGAGCATCAAAACTTTGGCTTTGAGACAGACCATCGCGTGAATCTGAGCGTCAATGCGCCATTCTCAAGCTATTCGCCGGAAAAACTGGACGCCACCTACCGCGCGCTGCGGCAGCGCCTTGAACGCATCCCGGGAGTGCAGAGCGCCGCGCTGGCGCTGTATACGCCGTTCACCGATAACTGGGGCGAGATCGTCGTTCGCCAAGGCCAGGGGATGCCGAGTGTGACCGACGACCGCAATACCTCGTCGTGGGATCATGTGAGTCCCGGCTATCTGGAAATCATGGGAGAGACCATCGTGCGCGGGCGCGGCATTACCGACCAGGACACGGCGTCTACGCGTAATATCGCAGTGGTGGACGAAGCGTTTGTGAAGAAGTTTTTCAAGCAAGGCGAAGAGCCGATCGGCACGCACTTTGGATTGACCGAAGTGAAGAACAGCGGGATGTACGAGATAGTGGGAGTTGTGCGAACGGCGAACTACACGGACCCAAGCGGACACTGGCGGCCGCCGTTGTTCTTTGTGCCGCTTGCGCAACATGGGCACTATGACAACCCCATGTCGCAGATGATCGACGACCGCACGCACCTGATTGAAAGCGTTGTATTGCAGATACGCGGCAGCATGACAGGACTGGAGCCTGAGGTGCGGCGGGCCTTTGCCGAGGTCGATCCAAATCTGACGCTCATCAATATGAAAACGATGCAGCAGCAGGTGGCGGATCGCCTGGGCCAGGAGCGGATGGTGGCGCAGTTGACAGGACTGTTCGGCATACTGGCGCTGGCGCTGGCCGCCGTGGGTTTGTACGGAGTGACCGCGTATAGCGTGGAGCGGCGCACCAGCGAGATCGGCATCCGGATTGCCATGGGAGCGAACCGGGGCAACGTGATTGGCATGGTTTTACGCGGAGCCTTTCTGCAGGTACTCATCGGGTTGCTGATCGGTATTCCCGCATCGATTGGATGCGCGAGGCTGATTGCCTCACAGTTGTATGAAGTGAAGGGGTGGGATCCGGCTGTGCTATGCGGATCGATCGCAGCACTGGCGACGTGCGCGCTGCTGGCAAGCATACTTCCTGCGCGACGGGCCGCCAGCATTAACCCCGTGACCGCCCTGCGGGTGGAGTAGCAGATGAAGCAAGTCTCTTACACTGAGTGGAGGAAGCTGAGCAATGAGCGATGGGCGCGAGGAGCGCGAAGAACGAGAGAAGCGGCGCGAGCAGGAAGAGCGCGAGGATCGGGAGGACCGGCTGAACCGATATCGCGAGGATGAGTGGAAGCCGGAGCGGCAGGAGTCGTGAAATGGGAGCGGGCTGAGCCTGAAGGGTGGAGTGGGCGCAGGATGCCGTTTCCCGCTGGCGCGGGCGCGGCGGCATGTGATTGAATCTTTGTAAGAGCGGCCGGGCCCGGAGGCGACCAAAACGGCCCGCCAGGAGATACAGATGGCAAATTCCCTGCTTCCCCCCGAAGAGCGCAACCTGACCCCCGACCAGGTGGAGGCGCTGGACAAACGGCGCGACCTGGGACACACGCTGCTGGTGATTGCCGGCCAGTTTGCGGTAATCGCCACGGTGCTGCTGCTGTGGGTTGGACAGGATCTGACCTACTCGCCAGGCTGGGCGCACCCCATGGCCTATTACTTTGCGATTGCCGTGACCATCATCGTTGTCTGCGGCATTACCGGCTACCTGCTGCGCCGGGGCACGCCGCGGCTTGACTAGAGCCGCCACCCGTCCACAGAAACCGAAAGAGACGGTAAGGTCCAGGATTTGCCGATGGCTGCTGCACCCCCAACCGATTCTCCAGCTCCTATCCCGGCGCGGCTGACCGACAGTCATGGGCGCGTGATCCACGATTTGCGCGTCTCCATCACCGACCGCTGCAACTACAAGTGCGTCTACTGCCGCACAGGTGAAGTTGGCGCGCAGTATCCGGAGCTTGTCATCGAAGATTATCTGCGGCTGACGAAAGTATTTGTCGGCCTGGGCATTACCAAGGTGCGGCTGACGGGCGGCGAGCCGCTGCTGCGCAAGGGGCTGGTGGAACTGGTTACGGAACTAGCGCAACTGCGCACGCTGTGGGGCGAACCGCTGGAGCTGGCGCTAACCACAAACGGCCACCTGCTGGCAGGATTCGCCGCGCCGCTGAAGGCAGCCGGGCTAAACCGCGTAACGGTGAGCATGGACGCAGTGGACGCCGCGACCTTTGAGCGGATTACGCGCGTTCCGGGAAGCTTTGAGGCGGTGCTGGGCGGAGTGCGCGACGCGCTGGCGGCAGGGCTGACGCCGCTGAAGATTAACTGCGTGCTACTGAGGGGTTTTAACGACGACCAGATTGAGAGCTTTGCCCGATTTGCGCGCCAGGAAGGCGTGGTGGTGCGCTTTATCGAGTTTATGCCGCTGGAAGAGGGGCGGCTGTGGTCGCCGGATATTGTGGTGCCAATGACCGAGATTGTGGAACGCATTGGCCGGGTGCTGCCGCTGGTGGAGCTGCCTCGAAGAAACGCGAGCGAGACGGCGCGACGCTATACGTTTGAGGACGGAGTGGGCGAAATTGGCATGATTGCGCCGGTGAGCCAAGCCTTCTGCGGGGCTTGCAGCCGGGTTCGGCTTACCTCCGACGGCAAGATTCGCACTTGCCTTTTCTCTCAGGTAGAACACGATCTTTATGGGCGGCTGAGAGCAGGGGCAAGTGACGCGGAACTTGGCGAGTATATCGTCCAAACCGTACAAGGCAAAGAAACGCGGCACCACATTGGAGAGCCGGGATTTCTGAAGCCCTCGCGATCAATGGTTCACATTGGCGGCTGAACGAGATTGAGCGGTAACACGCAGAATGAACGGCGGTTTATCATAAAGAATGATGAGTCTTTTCCCGTATCGCGCTCACAACTCCATGTGACAGAATGATTACCATTATTTTATTCGTGGGCCACGGATGACGCAGGAGACTGTAAACCGCATTCCTCTTGAAGACCTTCTTGTCTTCCATCAGTTGGCACGCTCGTTGACCTCGAGCTTCGATCTGGACACGATTTTGCGCACCATACTGGAACATATGGAGCGTTTTATCGAGGCGGATCTTTGGACGCTGCTGATGCTGGACGAGGCCAGCCAGGAACTCTACTACGCGCTTGCGGCGGGCGGAGAAGAGGCAGCGCTATGCGACTTGCGGGTAAAGGTGGGCGAGGGCGTGGCCGGCTGGGTGGTGGAGCACGGCGAAACACTGATCGTTCCCGAAACTCAGGCAGATCCGCGGCTGAAAAAGGAACACGCCGTGGCGCCGCGCAAGGTACGCTCTGTCATTGCCATCCCGCTGCGAGGGCGCAAGGGAACCCATGGCGTAATCGAGATATTTAACCCGCGCGCGGCGCAGATGACGGACTACACCATCGCCTTTCTGCACATTCTGGCGGACCACGCGGCCATCGCAATCGAGAATGCGCGCGACGTGACCCGCATTCAGCAGTTGACCATCACCGACGACGTGACCGGGCTCTACAATGTGCGCCATCTCTACGAGATTCTGGGCCGGGAACTAGAACACTGCGGCCAGTTGGGGAAGCCTGTAAGCATTGCGTTTCTCGACTTGGACCGCTTCAAGCAAGTGAACGACAAACACGGCCACCTGGTTGGCAGCGAGTTGCTGGCGCAAGCCGGCCAGCGGCTGCAAAAGCTGAGCCGCAAACAGGACTGGTGCTTCCGCTACGGCGGCGACGAGTTTGTGATTCTGATGCCGAAGACCGGCGCAAAGGCCGCCCTGGCCCAGGCCGGAGAACTGCTCCGCGCTCTGATGGAAACCAAGTTCCGGATGAAGAGCGGAATCGATCTGAAGGTGAGCGCCAGCGTAGGGCTGGCCACAGCGCCGGCGGATGGGAAGACGGTCCACACCATGATTGGCGCAGCAGACATGCGCATGTACGCGGTAAAGAGCAATGGGCGCGGACAGGTGCGGGGCGGGTAGCCCTTCCCCCCCTGCGCGGCCCTTCATTCCTCTTCTTCTGAAGTCTTTTCTGTAATCTGATCGCCGGCGAGACGCTCAAGCTGGTTGCGCCAATCGAGAGACTCGACAAAGCTTTTGGACTCGCGCCAGTTTGGCTCGACGATGACATGCAGCTCCAGATAGACGCGGGCGCCAATCAGCGACTCGATTTTGACGCGGGCGTGGGTGCCGATTTCCTTGAGCTTGGAGCCTCCCTTACCGATGAGAATGGCCTTTTGGCCGTCGCGCTCGCAATAGATGGCGGCAGCGATGCGGGTGAGAGGCAGGCGCGCGGGAACCGCGCCTTTCTTTCTGGGGACAAAAGGCGCGGGCTCCTCATAGCGCTCGATGACCACGGCCGATGCGTAGGGAACTTCTTCGCCGGTCTCGACCAGGATGCTTTCGCGGATAAGCTCCGCCACCATGAAGCGCTGGGGCTGGTCAGTGTACTGGTCCTTGGGGTAGTAGCGCTCGCCGGTGGGCAGCACATCGATGATCTTGCGGACGAGAATGTCGAGACCGTCACGCTTGCGGGCGCTGACTGGAATGATATGGGCAAAGCTGAACTGGCGGATGAGCGTGTCGATGAGCGGCAGCAGGTGGTCCTTCGGAACCAGATCGATTTTGGTGAGCAGCAGAAAGACGGGACAATCGAGCTTGCGGATGAGGCCAAAGAGGAATTCGTCTTCGCTGGCCCAGTTGGTGTGCTCGTGTTTGGGAGTCGAGGCAGGGGTCTTGGAGAGTGAGGCACCCCAGGTTCCAGAATCGGGATCTGGGGCACCCAGCTCTGTGGCAGCTTCGACAGCTGGTTCGGCTGCGGCTTCCAGTTGCACGCGGCGAGTAGCGTCCATTAGGACGAGGACGAGGTCGCGGGTCTCCAGAGCTTCGTAGACCTCCTGCAACATGCGGCGGTCAAGATGCGAGCCGGGCTTGTGGACGCCGGGGGTATCGACAAAGACGATTTGCGCCGCCGGATGCTGCCCCTTGCGCGCCGGAACCTCGACAACCCCGGCGATGCGGTTGCGGGTGGTCTGCGGCTTAGCCGAGACAATGGCCACCTTTTCACCGGTGAGGGCGTTGAGCAGCGTACTTTTGCCGGCGTTGGGCCGGCCGAGAATGGCGACAAATCCAGATTTCAAAAGATGTAAGGCTCCTGACTGAGTTTACGGCATTAGGGGATTGTGGGGTGGGGTTCGTGGTATTCAACCCTTTCCGCCATCCCCAAAGCCTTGGGCCTGCGCCTGGCCGTAGAACGGGTGCGCGTGGCGTAAAGTACATAACCTGTGCTTGAGAGTTGGGAGATGCGGTATCTCGCTACCAGATTAGCGGCATAAGACGAAACCGGACCTTCTCGCAATATTCTGGATAGCCGGACAGGCAATTGAGCAGAAATTTTTCCTCGTCGAGCAGGCGCAGGACAACCACGAAAGTCATGGTGGCAAACATCGTCAGCCCCCACCACGACCCCAGCGCAAGAGGAGTACCGAGGATCATAATCAGCGCACCGGAGTACATGGGATGCCGAATGATTGCATACGGGCCAGTTGAGATGACCGTCTGTTTTGCGGCCACCGCAATGGTTCCGGCAGCGAAGGAATTCTCTTTGAAGACTATGAAGACGGCGAGAAAGCCAAGCGCCACCAGCGCGTCTCCGGTGAGTACGAATGCCAGTGGAAGATGGGACCAGCCGAAGCAATGATCGAGAGAGGGAAGAACCATAAGCCCGATAAAAGACAGTGATGCAAAGGACTGGATAAGCTTTTGGCTCGCGCCTTTTTCGGCTCCAGGGCCGGAGTTGACGCGGCGCTCAAGCAGCGCTTGGTCGCGCTTCCATAGATATACAGTGATGAGCGCTGAGGCTGAGAAAAAGACCAGCATGTAAACCCATGCCTGCCAAAAGTAAAGCGTCCACGCCGGAGCAAACAGCGCGACCGCGAGGCAGACGAAGAGTTGCGTGAATCCTATGATGGTTTTTGCGGCGAGACTCTTCACGGCCCTAGTGTACGCGCTGGATATGCTGTCGCGAACTGACTGCTGGCGGTCGAAAGCCAATCAGGAAGCAGGCGTTGCGGCGGCTTCCTCAGCGGGCGGAAAGACGCGCAGGCGCTCTACGCGGCGGTCTGTGGAGGCAACGACCTCAACGCGCAGGCCTGCGGACTCGATGAGGACAACTTCGCCAGCCAGCGGGATGCGGCCCTCGATTTCGCAGACCAGGCCTCCCAGCGTAGTGGCTTCATAAGCGTCACCCAAGTCGGCCAGGCTGTCCTGCTCGCCGAAGAGGCTGGCGAGCTGGTCAACGGGGAAGCCGCCAGGAACCAGCCAGACACCGCTTGGCTCGCGCTGCGGCTCGGCATCGTCGTCGTGCTCGTCCTTGATGTTGCCAACGATCTGCTCCAGCAAATCCTCAATGGTAACTAGGCCGGAGACGCCGCCATACTCGTCGATAACGATTCGCATGTGTTGCTGTTCGCGCTGCATCTCGCGGAGCAGCTCGTAGCCGCGCTTGGTTTCAGGCACAAATGCCACGGGATGCTGGATGCTGGCTACGGTGCGGGTGCGGGCTTCCTCGTCGGCAATCTGTAACAGGTCGTGGGCGAAGGCGATGCCGGTGACGTGATCCAGCGAACCAGCAAAGACGGGGACGCGGGAGAAGCTTTGCTCGCGCAGCCGATTGAGAAACTCCTCAAGGGTGATGTTGGCGGGCACGGCAAAGACTTCAGGGCGCGGAGTCATGACCTCGCGGACCAGCTTGTCTCCAAACTCGACTGCGGAACGGACCAGATCAAGATCGCTCTCCTCAAGAATGCCCTCTTCTTCGCCGGCTCAGAGCAGCGCCTCGCCATCGACGGCAGTCTCCTCTTCAGGGCTGGCCGGCTCCTCTGCCAGCCAGGCCACGGAGAAGAAAAAGCGGACGAAGACGGTGATAGGGGTCATGAGCCAGAGCAGCAGGCGGATGGGCCAGACCACCCGCGCCGCCCAGCGGCCTCGGGTGCGGTTCATGAGCATGGAGGGCAGAAGCTGATTGCAGAAGACCACCACCAGAACAACGGCAAGAAGCGCTTGGCCAATTTCAGCGTAGGAGGGACGGGCAAAATGGGGACCGCGATCGAAGAGAACTGCGCCAAAACCGAGCGCAATAATACCCAGAGTAAGCTGCTGCAGCACGGCGGCGGAGATGGCGGCGTGCTCGCGGCTGAGACCAAGCTGAGGCTCGACCTGCTCCTCCCAGGCGTCGAGATTTTCTTCGATTTCACGGGTGAGAATTTTGCCGAATTCGGAGTAGACGCGGGTGATGTAAGAGGCCAGCGTTTCAATGGCGGCTAGCAGAAGAACCACGAGGATGGCGAGGGGGCTCATGGGCGGGCGCTCCGAGCGGAGAGCGGGTGGGATGAGGCTCGAGGTTTCCCTGGTCTCAGAGTCGAGACATGGGGCGCCCGCAGCGGTGGTCCCTCGGAGGCTGAAGCCTGCTTTGCTTTGGTTGGAGCAATGTACGAGCTAAAGCCCGTACCCTTCCGTCGTTGCTTTCCTGCCGCGGCTGGCTTTGTAATGACGCGCTCGATGAGGCCATGCGGCAGGTTGAGTTTTGCTCGCAGCAAGCGTTCGCGGCGGGCCATCTGGCCGTTGTCGGCCTCGTGGTCGTAACCGGCAAGGTGCAAAAGACCGTGCAGGATGAGGACTTTGATCTCTGTCGAGAGCGGGTGGCGCTGCTCAACAGCCTGACGGAGCGCCGCAGGAACGCTGATGGCCAGGTCGCCAGCAATTTCTTCCTGGTTTTGGATGAACTGCTCAGCAGGGAAAGAGAGGACGTCCGTAGCCTTGTTTTTGCCGCGAAACTGGCGATTGAGGCGGCGAATAGCGGCGTCAGTAGTGAGCAGTACGGAGACCTCGCCCTTGAGGCGGACGGCAGCCTGGGCTTTGCTCAGAAACGATGACAGTGTGCGGACGGAGGGCAGGAGCAAATCTTTGGAGGCAGCAGGCAACTTCGCCGAAGTTGTCTTGGGCGAGGAGGGCGCGTCGGGCCCCCCTCGGACAGGTCTTCGTCCGTAGGGTGATTCGGGGTCCAGATCTGGGTCGAGGAGGATCATCGTGCTCGGGGCCGTACACTGCAAGACTCCGGTAACTCTCATTCTACGCGGGTTGGTGAAAACCCGACCTGGAAACACCCCAACGACAAAGGTCTACCCGTGGGGAACCTTGAAGCTACGTACTTTCCCAGGTCTCAGAATCGAGACCTGGGGCACCCAAAATGAATGGTCAAGCATACCTACTGTGGTTTTGCCGGTTGCTGCGTCTGCTGGGGCCGGTCTTCGCTGGTCTGGGGACCGACCTGGATAGCTTCGCCGAGTGAGAGCGGCAGCTCCTGCTGTTGCGCTTTGGTAACCGACTCGTAGGCGCGGACGATGCGCTGGACGAGGGCGTGGCGGACGACGTCGCCGTCTTCAAAGTGGCAGAAGTGGATGCCCTCGACACCGTCGAGAATGTTGATCGCGTCCAGCAGGCCAGACTTGCGCGGATTGGGCAAGTCAATTTGGGTGATGTCGCCGGTGATGACCGCCTTGGAGTTGTTACCCATACGGGTGAGGAACATCTTCATCTGCTCGATGGTGGTGTTCTGGGCCTCGTCCATGATGATGAAGGCGTCATTGAGAGTGCGACCGCGCATGAAGGCCAGGGGCGCAACCTCGATGATGTTCTTCTCTAGCATCTTGTCGACCTTGTCAGGTTCGAGCAGGTCATAGAGCGCATCGTAGAGCGGGCGCAGATAGGGGTCCACTTTGTCCTGAAGCGTGCCCGGGAGAAAGCCGAGCCGCTCGCCGGCCTCAACCGCGGGACGGACCAGGACGATGCGGCTGACCTTCTTAGCATTTATGGCGGCCACGGCCATGGCCACAGCAAGATAAGTCTTGCCAGTGCCGGCAGGGCCGACGCCGAAGACCATGTCGTTCTGCTCGATAGCCTCAACGTATTTGCGCTGATTGATAGAGCGCGGCTGCACGGTGCGCTTGACGCCCGCCGAGCGCTGCTTGCCAGAGTCCGACAGGGACCGCAGCGTGGTTGCCGGATCAGCCACCACCAGGCGCAACATTCCGTTAAGCTCGCCATTGTGGGGATGCACGCCCTGGCGGCGCAGGGCCTCGAAGTCCTGAAAGATGCGCTGCACACGCTCGACGGCAGCAGGGGCTCCCTCCACATGCACGGCGTCGGAGCGAAGATCGATATGAACGCCGAGCGCGTCTTCCATGAGTCTGACGTTTTCATCGCGAGTCCCGAATAGGGGCTCCAGATTGGGCGTGATCTCCAGGGCGATCTTCAAAGGTTTTCAGCAGCCTCCAGCATTGCGTTGAGAAGTGAAGGTGAACCGGCGGCACAAAGCGGCAGCGCGCGGCACGGAGCAACAGGAAAAGGTTGATTGGTGGGGGACCGGAGAGCGCAGGACAGTGCCGAGCCGAAGCTCTGAGCTGACTGGCGAAACCGCGGGATGGCGTTGGTTACCAAATCCGGTATCTGCGCTTGAGAGTAGCGCGAGTGGGGCGGCACGTCAATCGGCGGACAGATAATTTTGGCAAGGACTATGACTCCTCAGGTACCTTTGTGCGGGAAGCAGCCGCTCACGCCTCGTCCGGAGGAACGTCGAAGGTGACCAGTTCCGAGCGGAAGCCGCGAGTGCGAATTGCACCATAGGTGATGCCGACGGCCATCCATATTGCTCCCAGAACCAGCGCGGGGTGGCTGAGATGGAACCAGATAAAGCCGCAGATGAGGAATCCCAGCAAGGGCACCGCAAGGCCGATGAGACCCAGCACCCGCCTGCCGTCAGGATGCCGCAACTGGTGGATGAAGGAGGCGGCATTGACGCCCATAAATGCGATGAATGCACCGAAGTTGAGGGTTTCCGCGCCGATCTCATACGCGCCACCACCAAGGCGCGAGGCAAAGAACTCTAGAATGCCGGCACCGGCCAGCGCAAGGGCGCCAACCAGCAGAATGTTGTTGCGGGGGACGCGATGTTTGGATTCGATGGCGCCGAAAAACGACTTGGGCAGCGCGTTACCGCGGCCCATGCCGTAGAGCAGGCGTCCGGCCGCAAGCTGCGAACCCATGCCTGAGCCCATGTTGGCTATCAGCAGCGTGAAGTTGACGATCTGGAAGAGAATTGCGCCACCCACCTGGCGCGAAACCTGGGCAAAGGCCGACTCGATTTGGCCGCTAGGAAAGGGCTTGGAACCCCAGACAAGCTGGGCTGCATAGACCTCCAGGCCGGAGAGCAGTCCGGTAATGAGGCAGACCAGGACGGTGGCCAGCAGGATGTTGCGGCGGGGGTTCTCCACCTCCTCAGAGAGCGTGGAAACGGCGTCAAAACCGATGTACGTGAGCACGGCTACCGAGGTGCCGGCCAGAATGCTGGAAGTGTGGAATGCGCCGGGCTGGTAAAAGGGATGAGTAAAGAATCCAGGATCGTGATGAATACCCCAGAGCGCATGGATTACGCTGCCCAGAAACAGCGCCACCACAATGCACATGCCAGCGCAGAGAGCCTCGTTCAACTGCGCGGAGGTCTTGATGCCGCGCAGGTTCATCCAGGTAAAGAAGGCCGCAAAAAACAGAATCCAGACATAATAAGAGAGGCCGGGAAGAATGTTCATGGCGGCCTTGGCGCAAAAGGCTGTGCAGATGAGCGGGTTGAGCAGGTAGTCCATGACCATGCCCCAGCCGACGATGTAGCCAAGGGCGGAGTGCATCTCCTGGCCCACATAGGTATAGGCGGAGCCGGCGCTGGGATAGACGCGCGCCATGCGGCCGTAGCCGATGGCCGTAAAGAGCATGGCGACCATGGCGACGAGGATGGTGGTGACGACGTGTCCGTGGGCCTTGTTGCTGATGACGCCATAAATGCCCATGGGCGCGGTGGGCTGCACGATCACCATGCCGATGATGACCAGGCTCCACAGTCCCAGGGTGCGGTTGAGGCGAGCCGGCCCCCCGGCAGAGGTAGTGGAACTGGCATTTGCTTGACCCTGCTGGCTCACGGGTGGCTCCTGAAGAGGGTTGACAATGAATTCTACGATAGCAAGGTGAAGGGCGATTTGGCTGGGAGGCGCGCTCAGTCAGATTGACCTGCCGCCGGGTTTCCCGTAGACTATGAAATTGCGAGGGATGCGGCTCAAGTTGCATTCTAGCCGTATTTCACCCTGAGATAAGGATTACCCATGGCAAACCACGTATCGTCGCTCAAGAGAGCGCGCCAGACCGTTACCCGCACTGAAGTGAACCGCTCCAACCGCAGCCGCATGCGCACCAGCCTGCGGGCACTGCGCGAGGCTCTGACCAAGGGCGACGTGAAGGCTGCCCAGGAGCAGTACCGCTCGACCGTCTCCATCCTCGACAAAAGCGTGCAGAAGGGGATTTTGCACGACAACACCGTCTCCCGCTACAAGAGCCGCCTGAACGCGCGGCTGAAGGCGCTGGTTCTGGCCAAGGCATAGCTGGGCGCGACCGCAAGGCTGCGAATCAATTTGGATTATGGAACGGCCAGGGGCGACCTTGGCCGTTTGTGCGTTTAGGGGGGGGATGCTTGGACATCGAGATAGCAGATATCAATTTTTCAAGACAATTTCGCGGGCGGGATCTAACTGAAGTCTTGCGGTGTCAATGTAGATAGGAGGTGCGTGGAGAGATGTTGCATCCAGATAGAGCACCCTGCCCTACCGACTCATCACTCATCACATCCTTGGCGAAATTGTGGCCGCATCGAGAACATGAGTCGAATAGCTTGAAGAATATGTTTTGCTCAGTTAGCTTGCATCGGTGGCGTCAACTGGATTTGAGCGAATTGTACCCAAAGAAAGAAGTCCGGTATTGCTTCTGGTGCTCGAAGATCAAGGTCGATGGGGTTATCTATACCCCATAAATGTCTTTTGGCTTGAGAAGATTACAAAAGCATATCCTCTGACTTCGTCTCGCTAAGCACAACAGATTTCCGGCGTATCCAGTTCCTACTGCTTCAATCCAACAGCTCGAAGATTCCGGCGGCGCCCATGCCACCGCCGACGCACATGGTGACCATGCCGTAGCGGACCTGTCGACGGCGCATCTCGGCCAGCAGAGTAGCAGTAAGTTTGGCGCCGGTGCAGCCCAGCGGATGTCCGAGGGCGATGGCTCCTCCGTTGACGTTTATGCGCTCCGGGTCAAGATCCAGCGCTCGAATAACGGCCAGCGCCTGCGCGGCAAATGCCTCGTTGAGTTCGATGAGGCCAATGTCGGCGAGCTTGAGTCCGGCCAGCTTGAGAGCCCTGGGAATGGCGGCTACGGGACCGATGCCCATCTCTTCCGGCAGGCAACCGGTAGCGGCATAGGCTACCAAGCGGCCGAGCGGCTGTATCTCCAGTTCCCTTGCCCGGACCGAGTCCATGAGAACCACAGCGGCAGCGCCGTCCGAGGTTTGCGAGGAGTTGCCGGCTGTGACGGTGCCTTGTGCATGAAAAGCGGGCTTGAGCTTGGCGAGGGCTTCAGCAGAGGTATCCGCGCGCGGACCCTCGTCGGCGGCAAAAATCGATTCCGTCACGGTGGGCTTTCCGGCTCTCGCGCCAGGATCCGCGGTTGTGACCGTGACGGCGACCAGTTCGCCGGCAAAGCGCTCGGCGGCCTGCGCGGCAATGGCTTTCTGATGGCTGGCGAGCGAAAAGGCGTCCTGATCTTCACGGGAAACGGCGTAATGTCGGGCGACGCGCTCGGCGGTGAGGCCCATGCTCATAAGCGAGGCCGGGTAATGCTCGGCAAGCCAGGGATTGGGGCTCGGCTTGAGGCCGCCAAAGGGGAGCAGGCTCATGGACTCGACGCCGCCGGCCACTACCACGCGGTCTCCACCGGAGCGGATGCGTAGATCGGCCAGTGCAATGGCTTCAAGACCGGATGAGCAGAGGCGGTTGACGGTGACACCGGGAATCTCGACCGGAAACTTGGCGCGCAAGGCGGCGAAACGGGCGATGTTCCAACCCTGCTCGCCCTCCGGCTGGGCGCAACCCAGGATGACGTCGTCGATTTCGGATCGATCGAGAGCTGGAACCCGATCCAACGCAGCAACCATGACGAGTGCGGCCAGGTCGTCTGGGCGCGTGGTGGAAAGAGCGCCCTTGGGGGCGCGGCCAACGGGAGTGCGAACGGCGCTAACGAGAACGGCTTCCGGCATGGGGAATGCTCCTTGAGGTACGTGCGCGGGATTTCAGAAATTCCACCCCGGCTGCAAAAACAAGGGAGCAGCGAGGTTGGGGCACCCAGCATTTTTGCATACGATGCGCTAGTCCGGCACGTCGAGCACGGTCCAGGCGTTGTTTGAAAAGAAATGGTAGACGGTGCGGGTATCAACGACCGAGTCGGCCAAGGCGTCGTGGTCTAGCAGTGGCGGGCGATGGTCCATGCCGATCTGGAGCTCGCGAATGTGCTGCGGCGACGCGGGATCGATGCCCCAATTGAAGCCGAGAACCCCGCTGAGGCCGTGAAGCTGGAGGCGCTCAGTCTCCGGCGCCGAGGCCAGGACAATAGGTTGAGCGGAAGTGCCGGAGAAGAAAACGAGCAACGAAACGGTTCCCCGCACCGAGCAGAGGACGGCCCAATCGGACGAGCCGGGGCCTTGAAGGCTGGCATGAACCACATTCTCAGGGTGGTGGGCCTCGTAGGTTTGGGGAATGAGGCAGCCACGCTGGAGGAGCTGCGCCGCAATCTCCGGCGGCAGGTCTGGAAATGAGTCGACCGGCAGATGGCGGATGCGGTAGGCGGTAGAGCGCCCGAAGTAAACAATGTGGCCAGTCTCATTGAGTGGTGCGGGAGGAGTCGGTTGGGACTGGGCTGGGACGAGCGAGCCGGCGCTGAAGAAAACGCTTAGCAACAGACCGAGGTTTTTTAGACTTGCGCGAACCATGGCAAATTCTCTTCACTGATTAACAGCCATGAACATTGAAGGTGCGAGCTAAAGAGGATGCGGAAAGGTCTGGAATCCAGGTTGAGCTGAAAAAAGCACGCCGCAGAGGCTAAACAATCTGCGGAAGAACCCTAATTTCCAAGAAAGAGCCAGAAAACATACCTCACGGGCTAAAGCCCATGGTTTGTTTTGTTGCATTTGCGACGCGGCTGAAGCCGTACCCTGTTACAAAGCATATGTTTCCCGCTTGCTTTTTCCAAATGCCGAGCGGAAATCCATGCCAATCATAGTCCCATAAAGCTGTACCTTCTTGCTAGTTTCTGAGCGGCTTGCCGGTTTTGAGGGTAAAGGCGATGCGCTCCTGAGTTTTGCGCTCACCGCAAAGGGAGAGAAAGGCCTCGCGCTCCAGATCAAGCAGATACTGTTCGCTGACCGGGGTTCCAGGGGTTACGCGGCCGCCGGAGAGAATGTAAGCCACCCAGCGGGCGACTTTCTGGTCGTGCTCTGAAGCAAAGCCGGCCTCACCCATAAGAAAGATGCCGGTCTCAAGCGTGGCCAGCGCCGCCGTGCCGGGAGCGGGAATTGTCATGCGTGGTTGCGGAGGGGTATAGCCAACCCCGGCCAGCATCGCCGCCTGGGCTTTGGCGTCGAGCAGCAGCCGCTCGCGGTTCATGGTGATGCGGTCTGCCGGACCAAGCAGACCCAGCGGTCGCGCCTCAGCGGCAGAGGTAGAGACCTTGGCCAGGGCGATGGTTTCAAGCGCGTGCTTGAGGGCCATGGCCATTTCAGCAGATTGGGCAAAGCGCGAAGGCGGATCGCGAGGGTCGGGAGGGACGAGGGTGGCAGCCTGGTCCACGGCGCGGAGAAGCATTTCCTTGGTGCCGCCACCGGCGGGAATGAGACCCACGCCGGCCTCGACCAGGCCGATATAGGTTTCCGCATGGGGCTGGCGGCGCGCGGCGTGGAGGCATATCTCCGCCCCTCCGCCGAAGGCCATGCCGAAGGGCGCGACGACCACCGGGCGCGGGCAGAACTTGATGGCGGCGGTCATCTGCTGGAAGCCGTTGATGACGGCGGCCAGCTCTTCCCACTCGCCCTCCTGTGCGGAGAGCAGCAGTTGCATCAGGTTGGCACCCACGCTGAAGTTGTCGCGGTCGCCTGTGACGACAAAGCCTGCAAAGTCGCGGACCGCATCGGAGGAGGGATTGAGGACCGAGGAGATGAGAACCAGTACGTCGCCGCCAATGGCGTTCTTGAGCGAGTGCAACTCAATGCAGCCGATGCCGTCACCGAGATCGACGAGCGAAGCACCAGTGTTGGAACGGACCACACCGTTGGAACGGCGGAAATCTGCCACGCGGGCATGGCCGGGAACGGCTTGGACCGGCTCCAGCGCGCCTTTTGAAGGCTGAAAAGCCTCGTGTCCGTCACGAGCGTACCAGGAGGGCTGACGGGCGGCCAAAAGGGCCTCAATGTGGGGACTGACCGCCAGGCCAAGAGCTTTCATGCGGGCGACGGCGGAGTCTACGCCAACAGCGTCGAGCATTTGGAAGGGGCCAAGCTCCCAGTTGAAGCCGGCGCACATGGCCTGGTCAATGGAGGCCACGTCGTCGGCCACTTCTCCGATACGATCGGCTGCATAACTCCACAATGAACCGAGGAAGGGCCACAAGAAGGCCGCGGCTTTGTCTTTGGCCGGGTCGTTGGCCAGCAGCAGACGCAGCCGCTCCGGCAGAGTGGCGGCGTTTTTCGCCATTTCAAGCGAGGGCAGCGCGGGCTTGGCGGCGGGGCGGTACTCGAAGGTGGCTAGGTCGAGGACGAGGCGCTCATCCTTTCCGTCTGCGCCGCGCGATTTTTTATAGAAGCCCTGGCCGGCTTTGTCGCCCCGCCCGCCGCGCTGCACACTCTCCTCTAGCACGGTGGAGAAGTTCCCCTGGGTGACGCCTTGAGGAAAATTGGCGGCTACGTGGGCGAGGATGTCGATGCCCACCAGGTCGGCCAGCCGGAAGGTGCCGGTGCGGGGCCAGCCGATGGCCTGGCCGGTGAGCGCGTCCGCCTCTTCTATGGTCAACCCCTGCTGGAGCATAAGGTTAGCCGCGTTGAACGTGGCGGCGATTCCGATGCGGTTGGCGATGAAGTTGGGGGTGTCATGTGCCGCGACCACCTGCTTGCCCAAGTTGCGATCAGCGAAGGCTGCCAGGGCGGCAACGGCGGCGGGATCGGACTCGGCAGTGGGGATCACTTCGACCAGTCGCATGTAGCGCGGCGGATTGAAGAAGTGAGTTCCAAAGAAGCGGTCGCGATGCGTGGGCAGGCCGGCGGCAATTTGCGCGATGGGCAAGCCGGAGGTGTTGGTGGTGAGTACGGCATGGGGAGCCAGATGAGGCAGGGCACGGGCCAGCAAGGCGGTCTTAATGGCCAGATTTTCGGCCACGGCCTCGATCACCCAATCGCACTGGGCGAGTTTGGGCAAGTCGTCGTCAAAGTTGCCGGGGGTGACGAGCGCGGTCAATTGCGGCTCATAGAAGACTGCTGGCTTGGCCTTGGCCAGGGCATCAAGCGCGCCCTTCGCCAAGCGGTTGCGCGGGCCGTCTCCGGCAGAAACCATGTCGAGCAGCAGCACGGGAATGCCGGCGTTGGCCAGGTGGGCGGCGATGCGGGAGCCCATGGTTCCTGCGCCCAAAACGGCGGCGCGGCGAACGAGCAGAGGCTGGGCGGCAAGGCTAAAAACGGGAGTGGAAGCCGGGGAAGTAGTACTCATGGGGGCTCTCCCTGAAGCGGGTTGGAGTTAGGAACCATCCACCGCATCGAACGAGGGCAGCATACGGAAGCGCGCGGCACACGGTCAAGGATGGCGGTATGAGATCCCGGAGACAAGCACCGCTCCCGGTCTGCCCCGCTCAGTTCTGGGCAATGGCCTGGCCAAATGCGAGCAGATTTCCATCCGGCGCAAGCACCAGCAGCTCGCGCTGGCCATAGTGCTGGTTCACAGGCCCGTAGACATCGCCCGCGGGCAGAGTGTCGAGTTTCGGCTTCAGCTCCGCGTAGAGCTGATCGACATCGCGCACATCGATGTAATAGGCGAAGCGCCGGGCGCCTGGCGGAGCGGCTTCAGAGCCAGTCTGCTACAGGATGCGGAAGCCCGCCGTCTCGCGATGGACATAGGCATAATCCGCAACGCGAAGCTGGGTTTCAAAGCCGAGTATCTCAGTAAAGAACCTGACCGCGCGGTCAAGATTGTCGACGATCATGAAGGGCGTCACCTGGATGAAGTTCGACATGACTGGCCTCCTGGCTGGAGATTACAACAGTTTCAAGTTCTCCGAAAAGCCACTTGTCAGCGCTGGCTGGCAAACGTCTGCGGCAGTCGCCTGGCACGACAATCGGGCAGTCTGCGCTCCAGCAGGTTTGACCCCCTCCGGCCAAGGGCACTAGCTTGGAAGAGTGCGAGGGGCGCTAATTCGCGGCCCTGCGAACAAGGAGTATGGATGCAAAGCAGATTCTCCCCCAGGGCTTATCGGCATATGTTCAAGAGCGGGCTTTTGGCTTTGACGCTGGCAGCGTTTGCCTGGAGCGGCGCGCAGGCCCAGTACCTGAAGAACTTTGAGCAGAAGACGACCGTGAAGGTGCTGCCCAACGGCCTGACGCTGATAGTCTGCGACCGGCCGGATGCGCCGGTCTTCAGCTACGCCACCTTTGTAGACGCTGGCGACGTGAACGACCCCTCGGGTGAGAGCGGGCTGGCTCACATGTTCGAGCACTTGGCCTTCAAGGGGACTAGCCAGATTGGCACCACCGACTACCCGGCCGAGAAGATTGCGCTGGCTAAGGTGGAAGCGGCCAACAACGCCTACGAGGCCGAGTACTTGAAGCCCGTGGGCCGCGACCCGAAGAAGCTGGCGGAATTGAAAAAGACTTTCAAAGAGGCTCAGGACGCTGCGGAAAAATATGTAATTCCCAACCAGTTCACCAAAGTGGCCGAGCGCAACGGGGCCGAGGGCGTAAACGCCGAGACCGGTCTGGACGATACGCAGTACTTCTGGTCGATGCCGGAGAACCGGCTGGAGCTTTGGGCTTGGCTGGAGAGCAGCCGGTTGTCAGACGTGATTCCGCGCGAGTTCTACAAGGAGCGCGACGTGGTGATGGAAGAGCGGCGGATGCGCACCGACTCAAACCCCGTCGGGCGGCTTGTGGAGCAGTTTCTGGCCACGGCGTATGTGGCGCACAACTACGGGCGCAGCTCCATTGGCTGGCCCAGCGAGGTAAGCCAGATTACGGCGACCGAGGCAATGGCCTTCCATAAGAAGTATTACGTGGGCTCAAACATTGTGGTGGCGGTGGTGGGCGACGTAGACCCGAAGACGGCCCTGCCGATGCTAGAGCGATACTTCAGCAAGGTTCCGGGCGGGCCCAAGCCGGAAGATATGACCACCGTGGAGCCGAAGCAGTTTGCAGAGAAAACGGTGACGATCCGCGAGCAGACGCAGCCGTTTTATATCGAGGGCTACCACCGGCCGAACTATCGCAATCCGGACGACGCGGTCTACGACGCGATTCAAGACATCATGTCAAACGGGCGGGTTTCGCGGCTCTACCGCAGCCTGGTGGAGAAGCAGCAGATAGCCGCCGAAGCGCAGGGTTTCAGCCCTTATCCCGGCGAAAAATATCCCAGCCTGTTTGCGTTCTACGCGGTTCCGCTGCCGGGGCACACTCCGGCGGAGATGCGCGAAGCGATCCATAAAGAGATTGACAAGCTGAAGACGACGGATGTGACCGACGCGGAGCTGGCCATGTTCAAGACGCGCACGCGGGCCGACCTGCTGCGCGGCCTGGCCGATAACCAGGGGTTGGCCAGCGCACTGGCCGAGTACCAGACCCGCTACGGCGACTGGCGCGAACTGTTTCTGCAATTGAATGCGGTGGACAAGGTGACGAAGGCGGATATTCGACGGGTAGCGAACAAGATATTTGTGGCAAGCAACCGGACCAGCGCGGAGATTGACACCGCGGCTCCCACGGCAACCGCACACAACGAGGGGAGCGCGCAATGAAAAAGCTGACCGTAAAAAAACTTTTGAAGATCGCCTTGGTTTTTCCGGTGTGCATAGCTCTGGCTGCGCCGATTGCGTTCCGCGCCCAGCAGAGCAAGCCGTGGGATAAGATTCCCGTACCCAAGCTGCACGCATTCAATCCGCAGCAGCCCAAGCGGATCGAACTAAAGAACGGAATCGTGATTTTCCTGCAGGTGGATCACGAGCTGCCGTTTGTCTCCGGGTCGGTGCTGATACCAGGCGGCTCGCGTGACGTGGATGCGGCCAAGAGCGGCCTGATCGGCCTGTACGGGCAGGCATGGCGGACCAGCGGTACGGAAAAGATGAGCGGCGACGCCATGGACGATCTGCTGGAGGCCAAGGCCGCGCATATTGAGACCGGAGGCGATGTCGACTCCACCGGAATCTCATGGGATTCGCTCAAGGGGGACTCGGACCAGGTGTTCGCGCTGGCCATGGAACTGCTTTTCCATCCCAGGTTCAACGAGGAAAAGCTGGAACTGGCCAAGCAACAGGAGGCCACCGGGATTGTGAGGCGCAACGACGACGCGGGCGAGATTGCCGGGCGCGAGTCTGCCAAGCTGGTTTACGGCGTCAACAGCCCGTATACCCGGCAGCCGGAACTGGCCACCATTGGCGCGGTGACGCTGAACGATTTGAAGGCCTGGCACGAGCGGACCATCGGCGGCAAGCTGATTGTGGGCGTCAGCGGGGACTTTGACCCGGTAGCGATGGAAGCCCGCCTGCGAGCGACCTTTGAAGGACTGCCGCAGGTAAAGCCCGAACCCGTGCGTCACGATGTTTTTGACGGACCCAAGCCGGGAGTCTACTTCATCAACAAGGAAGACGTGAACCAGTCAACAGTGGAGATTGTGGGCCTGGGCACGGACCGGCGCAATCCCGATGTTGCCAAAATCGCGGTAATGAACGAGATTCTGGGCGGCGGCTTTGGCAGCAGGCTCTTCCAGAAGATTCGCACAGAGAAAGCTCTGGCCTATTCGGTAGGCGGCGGTTATGGTTTTGCATACGACCATCCGGCTGCCTTCCGCGTGGAACTGGCCACCAAGAGCGCCAGCACCGTGGACGCGACCAGAGAGGCGCTGGCGGAGATCGCCGGAGTGAATACAACGCCCTTTACAGAGGCGGAACTGAAACGCGCCAAAGACAACATTTTGAACTCGTTCCTGTTCCGCTACGACACCAGAGATAAGGTGCTGGCAGCGCGCGAGCGGTTTGAGTTCTACGGCTACCCGCCAGACTATCTTGAGACCTACAAGGCCGCGCTGGAAAAGGTGACTGTGACCGACCTGGCCGCAGTGGCAAAGAAATACATCCACCCGGAAAAGCTGGCTGTGCTGGTAGTGGGCAACGGGCAGGAGATCAAGCCAGGACTGGACGAACTGAAGCTGGGGCCTGTACAGACGATCGACATTACGATTCCCAAGCCGGGGCAGCCGGAAGGCAAGCCTGGAGCGGCGGGGCAAAAACAGTGAGCATGAAGCAGGAAAGCGAAGTGGGGCGGAAAGTGGAATCGAACGCAAAATTGGCCGTGGTGATTATGGCGGCGGGCAAAGGGACGCGGCTCAAATCCAACCGTCCCAAAGTGCTGCATGAGATCGGCGGCAAGTCTTTGCTGGCCCACGTAATTGACGCCGCGAGCCAGGTTGTGGCGCCGGCGGATATTTATGCCGTGGTGGGCCACCAGGCGGAGAGGGTGCGGAAAGCGGTTGCCGGCACCGGCATCCGCTTTGTAGAGCAGACCGAGCAGCTCGGCACCGGCCACGCCATCCAGTGCGCGCGCAAGGCGATTGCCGGTTACGACGACATCCTGGTGCTCTCCGGCGACGTGCCGTTGATCCGTCCGGAACATATCACGGAGCTTTGGCGCTATCACCAGGCCCAGCGCGCGGCCATGACCCTGGTCTCCGCCGAACCGGAGGAGCCTACCGGCTACGGTCGGGTTTTGCATACAACTCCCGGTTCGCCCGTGGTTGTGGCCATCGTGGAGCAGAAGATGCTTACGCCAGCCCAATTGACTCTTCGCGAGATCAACATGGGCTTGTATGCCTTCAAGACGACGCCTCTGCTGGCGTATCTTGACAAACTGACCACTGACAATCCACATGGTGAGCTTTATCTGACGGATATGGCCGCCGTGCTGGCCGCTGCCGGAGAGCGGGTGGTGGCTCTGAAAACAGAGGATCCGGCCGCGCTGATGGGAGCAAACACCCTGGCCGAGTTGGTGGCCTTGGACGCGACACTGCGAGCCGCCACCGCCAGCCACCTGATGGCACAGGGAGTTACCATCTTCCGGCCCGAGACTTGCGTGATCGACGCCGGGGTCGAGGTGGCGGTGGACACGGTGATTGAGCCGTTTGTACAGTTGCTAGGGAACACGAAGATTGGTACGGAATGCCTGATCCGGTCTTGTTCTGTCATCGAGAACTGCACTTTAGGCAACGATGTACTGATTCGGCAAAGCTGCGTGCTGGAAGGCAGCACGGTTTTGGACGGCGCCAAGATTGGCCCGTTTGCGCACCTGCGGCCAGGCAGTGAGATTGGCCAGGACGCCCATGTGGGCAATTTTGTTGAGACCAAAAAGGCCAAGCTGGGCAAGGGCGTCAAGGCTGGCCACCTGACCTACCTGGGCGACACAGAAGTAGGCGAAGGAACCAACATCGGCGCCGGAGTGATTACCTGCAATTACGACGGCGTGAACAAACACACCACACGGATTGGCAAAGACGTTTTTGTGGGCAGCGATTCAACGCTGGTGGCGCCGGTAACGGTGGAAGACGGCGCCTATATCGGCGCGGGCTCTTGCATAACGAAGACCGTGCCCGCGGACGCCCTAGCCATTGGCCGAACCCGGCAGGTGAACATGGAAGGCTGGGCCGCCGCCAAGCGCGCCGATCAGACTGCGAAGAAGTAGATTGAAACCGGGCTGCGGATGTAACCTCCTGTTCATCAGTGGGTTAGTATCGTACCGGCCTGAACGAGGGCTGACAAGTGCGATATTTGACGTATCCCGCTGCGATACGCAAGTTAAGGTAAAAATTATTCATATAAATTCTGATTCTGCGCAACAACCTTCACTTATAATGCATCATAAGTGAAGGTTGCTTCCTTGGGAATTTTCGGTGACCGGCTACTTGCCGCCACAACGCTTCCCCGCGATCGGTAAGAGTTCACCAGGGAGATGACAGGATTGACAATGACTGGCATTTACGGTCGTTTTCGCTCTGATAATTGAGCAAATCAGACACTTCTACTCATTTTTACTGCGTCTATGTAGACAATTGCTTCGTCTACTCGTCTATTGAGAGCTGGGTTGTTGCCGAGCTCGCTCCTTGTCCGTATCAAGAGAATTGTGAATATCAGGGCCATGAAGGAAAATTTCTGCCCCTGAAGTATGTTTTTTGCTGATATGTCATGCAGAGTGCTGCCGGTTAGGCGCCAAAATGGAACTTTTTTCAGCCTATCAGCGCTAGGTATTGCAAATTAGGTATAAATATCTGACAAGAAAAGCATATAGATGCAGTAGATGGAACAGGTGTTGGAGGGTTGAGCTTGGCATTGGGCCCGGCAGGATTAGGAGCGCCTCTCTCTGCGATGGATCTCGTCGTGGACGCAAATCCGCGCGTGCCCGCACGGCTGCGCAGGTCTGCTCGCATCCTGGTGGTTGACGACGAGGCGCCCGTCCGGGCGATGATCGGCACAATGCTGGAACGCCAGGGGTATGACGTACAGGCGGCTGCCAGCGGACGTGAAGCGATAGAGATACTCGAGCAGAACTCCTTTGACCTGGTGCTGACCGACATTGTGATGCAGGATGTAAACGGCATCGCCCTGCTGGAGCGCATGCGCGAGCAACAGCCGCATCTTCCCGTGGTAATGGTCACGGCCATTCACGATATAGGCGTGGCCATCGACTCAATGCGCCGCGGCGCTTACGATTATTTGCTCAAGCCATTTGAGCGCGAGCATCTTCTGGGCACAGTTCAACGAGCCCTGGAACACCGCCAGGCCCTGCAGGAGAGCCAAAGCTATCAGCAAAGCCTGGAGCAGGTGGTGCGCGCCCGGACGGAGATGCTGCGCCAGGCGATGGAAGACCTGGAACACTCCTACGACATCACGCTGGAGGCTCTGGGCGACGCGCTGGACCTGAAGGACTCGGAAACGGAAGGACACTCCAAACGCGTGACCGCCTATACGATTGCACTGTCCAGGGCAATGGGCATCAGCCCGGCACAGATCAAGGTGATTGCACGCGGCGCTTTTTTGCACGACATCGGCAAGATGGCGATTCCAGACGAGATTCTGCGCAAGCCCGGCAGGCTGAGCGCGGAAGAACAGGAAGTGATGCGCGAGCACTGCGCACGCGGCTACCATATGCTGCGCAAGATACCGTTTCTGGCCGAGTCGGCGGAGATTGTCTATACCCATCAAGAGCACCACGATGGAAGCGGTTACCCGAACGGACTGTGCGGCAGCGAGATTCCCATCGGGGCCCGCATTTTTGCGGTAGCGGACACTCTTGACGCCATCACCAGCGACCGGCCATACCGCAAAGCGCGCAGCTTCGACGTGGCGCGCGAAGAGATTCTGCGCTGCTCCGGAACCCAGTTCGACCCCGGCGTGGTGGAGGTATTTCTGAAGATTCCCAATGAGCTTTGGAACGAATTGCGCTCTGAGATTACCGGCCAGAACAAGCGCTATTCAACTTTCGAGCTTGCGAGTGCCCCTCCGAAGCTGCCTTAGCAGAACCGAACGATCTCTCTACCAATTCCGGGAGCAGAAACCATGCCATCACTCTCTGCCGCAAAAGCCGCTCAACTGCTGAATGCGTTGCCAGCCTGGCGCATTGAGGCCGGAGAACTGGTAAGAACCTTCCAATTTGAGGATTTCAAGGCCGCGCTGGTTTTTGTGAACCGCATTGGCGGCCTAGCGGAGGAAGCAGGCCACCACCCGGATATCGACATCCGCTATAACCGGGTCCGGCTGAGCCTGGTGACACACGACGCCGGCGGGCTGACCGCGAAAGACTTCAATTTGGCAGCCGCTGCGGACAAGCTGGTCTAGGAATCCTGGCTGGCCGCCATCCGTCTCATTGATCGTCTGCCGAGTCATCCTCTGGTATCCCATATTGCGGATTTTGGAGGTTTTCTTCGGCTTGACGGAGCTTTTTCAGGGTTTTTCTGTACCACCAGGCTGCGGCTACACCGCCAGCCAGTCCAGAAGCTGACGCAATAACCGCTAGTTTAAACCAGGGAGATGGTTGGACAGGTGCCAGTTTTGGAGCGGGTGAAGTCGATGATTCCATATGATTTGCCATGGACCAGATGCCCCGGATCAAGTTGATGTGGCTGCTTGAATCAAGGACTTTCCAAGCAATTTGGATGCCCGCCAAGGCGAAAAGATAGCTCACCACAAAGATAAAAATTAAATTTCACTTTTTGTATTTGCATTCAGCTGAATCTATGGTACTGTGTATATATTCCAGTTGGGAGGCGGTAGAGTTTATCCCCCTCCAGACCGGAAGTAGTTTGCGTCACTGGCCTCCCGGCACGAACAGCACGACCGTTCGTGCCGCATTTTTTTGCGCCAAAAATGACAGGAGGCGCCCAGCGCCAGCGCTCCAAGCGGACAATTCCGGCTATCACAGACCGCTTCTGGGGGCTCTTTTACACTGGAGCGAGCCTCAGAAACAAGGAGTACGCCTTGTCGCACTACATCAGCTTTGTCCGCATACCAGCGCTGGCCATCCGCCAGCACATTCGGCCGCTTGCTCCATTGGGAATCCTAGAGGAGGACAGGCTTCGGATGCGTGTCCTGCCCAACGATATCGACTTGAACCTGCACCTGAATAATGCCCGCTATTTGAGCATCATGGACTACGCGCGTACCCACCTGCTGGCGCGCACGCGGCTGCTGGAGCGCATCGTCCAAGCCAGGTGGACGCCCCTGGTGGGCGCAGTCTGGGTTACCTATCGCCGTTCGCTGGCGTTGTTTTCAACATTTCAAATCGGCTCACGGCTGGTTTGTTGGGACGAGCGCTGGTTCTATATCGAACAGACCTTTACCGGAAGCAAGGGCCTGGCTGCTGTGGGCTGGGTGAAAGGCATGTTGCGCGACGCCAAAGGCAGCGTCGATCCTCAACAGGTGATTAATGTTGTGGCGCCAGGAGCGTTGAGCCCGCCGATGCCGGAGACTATCGCCACATGGAACGAGCTGACTCGCGAGAAGCTGGCTGGCGCATAATCGGCAACTCGCGGCCTGCATTCCCAGGCTCTGCCATCGTTACTGGATGAAATCTGCCTGGGTGCTGCCGCCATCGCCCGTTTTGGGCCGTGCGATACACTCCAGATGATTGACGATTTCGCGTTCTGGAGCCGGTATGAAGCTGCTACTTACTCTTCTATTTGCAATCACTACAATTCAGATTTCATCTCCGCAGGCTTTGGCCGCAGGCGCCGAGCCCAACTCCGAGGCCACGCTAAATTACATTCACAGCGGATGGGATTCACTGACCCGCTCCATGAGCGATTGCCACTCCGTGGCTGATATTAAGGTCTCAACCGTTCCAGTGCTCTATATGCCCGCTGGAATGCCTGCGCCGCCCGACGTGGCGGCACTCAAAAGCGAGTGCCATGTGAAAGTGATACAACTGCCGCGCCGCATTGAGAAGATTGGCGACCTGCGCCCCGAGGAACTGCATGATGCTGGTCTGCTCTACTTGCCCAACCCCTATGTTGTCCCCGGCGGACGCTTCAATGAGATGTACGGATGGGACAGTTACTTCATTGTGTTGGGGCTGGAAGCGGACCACCGTGAGGCGCTGGCCAAGGGCATCGTCGATAACTTCCTTTTCGAGATAGAAAACTACGGCGGAGTACTGAACGCGAACCGGACTTACTACCTGACCCGCTCGCAGCCGCCGTTTCTTACCTCAATGATTCGCGCTGTCTATGAGAACCCGGCTAGCTTCCCAGCCACGGTTGAGGGTCGCACGGAGGCCGGGAACTGGCTGGAACGCGCCTATACGCTGGCGGAGAAAGACTACTCCACCTGGCTGCGCCCAGAGCACGCGGCGGGCAGAACCGGATTGGCGCGCTACTTCGACTACGGGGCTGGCCCAGTACCCGAGATGGCCGACGACAGCAACTACTATCAGGACGCGATTCACTGGCTGGTGGAACATAAGAGCGCGGCCAGCGAAGGCTTTCTGGTGAAGGGCGCCGAACATCCAGATGCAGCCGAGGCGGCAAGGCTGAAACAGACCAGTTGCGATGTACAGTCGAGCGTTGTGTGCGAACGCGCCTGGTATACGGGCTACCGGCTGAGCCGGGATTTCTACCTGGGCGACCGGGCCATGCGCGAGTCGGGCTTCGACCCAAGCTTTTGCTTTGGGCCGTTCGACGGAGCTACGCAAGACTACGCGCCGGTGAGCCTGAATAGCCTGCTCTATCGCTATGAGCGGGATATGGAGCACTTTGCCTTGCTGCTGGGCAAGCCTGCGGATGCGCTCCACTGGGAGAACCGAGCCAAGGCGCGCAATACCGCGATCCACCGCTATCTGTGGAGGCCCCAAGAAGGCGTATATGCGGATTACGACTTTGTCCGCCGGAAGGCTTCGAGTTATGCATATATCACTTCACTCTACCCCTTGTGGGCCGGGGTAACAACGCGCCAAGAGGCCAAGCAAATGGTGGATCGCCTCAACCTGTTTGAACGCTCCGGCGGGCTCTCCACGAGTAACTACAAAAGCGGCATGCAGTGGGATGAGCCTTACGGATGGGCGCCCACCAATTGGATCGCCGTGGCTGGATTGGAGGCCACAGGTTATCGCCGGGACGCGCAGCGCATCGCCCGCAAATTCAACGACACGGTGGATGCCGGATTCGATGAGGACGGCACCATCCGCGAGAAGTATAACGTAGTGACCGGCAATGCGAAGGTTGCCGTAAGCGCCGGCTACAAGAGCAATGAGATCGGCTTTGGATGGACCAACGGCGTGTATCTGAAGATGATGGAAATCGTCAGGGAATCCGGGTTGCAGAGCACGAAGTAAGGTGCTTGCACCAAGCGAAAAAAGGGGGGCTCTCAACAAGAGATGCCCCCCTTTCAGCAGATTGCAGCAGGTTACTATTCCGGCAGCGTCAGTGTGCCCTTTACCATGAAGGCTCCGGTCAACACCGGTACGCCGGTGCCGGGCTGGCCACCGCCCACCGAGACGGTGTATTCGCCCGCGGCAACGATGGGGACGCCGGCTTCAGTCACCATGCTCATATCGCGCGGCGTCAGCTCAAAGCGCACCTTTTGCGATGCTCCCGCTTCAAGATGCACGCGCTGGAAGGCGCGCAAGGCCCGCAGTGGCGCGCCTGGAACAGCCGGGAAGCTGAGATAAAGCTGAGCCACTTCGTCGCCTGCCGTATGCCCGGTGTTGGCCACAGTTACCTCAGCAACCACCGGGCTGCCCGCAGTAACTGCATCGGCGGGAACGGTAAGTCCGCTGTAACTAAAGGTGGTGTAACTGAGCCCGTAGCCGAAGGGATAAAGCGGCTCGCCCGCAAAGTAACGATAAGTGCGGCCCTTCATGGAGTAATCCTCGAAGGGCGGCAACTGGCTGACATTTTTATAGAAGGTTACCGGCAGGCGGCCGGCGGGATTGTTGCGACCGGAAAGAGTCTGGGCCACAGCGGTTCCGCCCTCTTCGCCGGGGTACCAGGCATCGAGAATCGCGTTGGCGTGTTCCTTGGTCCAGTTAATGCCCAATGCGCTGCCGTTGGTAAGCACAACCACGAGCGGCTTACCAGTTGCGGCAACGGCTTCAAGCAGATCCCGTTCAGGTTGAGGCAGGTCAAGGCTGGTGCGGTCTCCGCCGTTGAAGCCGGGCACATTCACCTTCATCTCTTCGCCTTCAAGCTCGCTGGTAATGCCGACTACAGCCACAACTACATCGGCGTCTTTGGCAGCCGCAACAGCCTCAGGGCTTGGCTTGAGATCAACCTTGGACCATACCAAACGTGCTACAGCGGCTGGTTTATCGTTCGGGCTGTACTCCACCACTAGCTTATAAGGCTTTTCTTTTTCCAGTTCAACGCGGCCCACCTTGGTCTCGACACCATGGGTGTCCCAGGTATCCGTCACGACTTTGCCGTCAACGGAAACGCGGAAGAATCCATTCCCTTCAACACCCAGGTTGTAGTCTCCGCTTTTTTGCGGCGTAAGGGTTGCTTCCCAGCGGATGGCAAGCGGCTTTACGCCAGCCACCTCGGCCGGAAGCGGCGCAGCGGAAGCGTCAATTCCCTGCTCGATGCGGGTGGCCAGCGGCGCGGGCACGGCCTTCTGGTCAGTCATATTTGCCAGATCCTGACTCGTATAGATAGCCTTCACGCCCGGCTTGCCGTCCGTAGTAAGCAAGGTAGCGGGCACCGGCGAGGCTTGTTTGCTGAGAAACTGCGTGCCCGGCACATAGTGAATGGTTGCTGCAGGAAACTCCGCGCGCAGCCCCTCAAGAATGGAGACCGTGTGAGTAGGAATGCCGTTGTAGTTGCCTAGCAGCACTTTGGTCTGGTCAGCCAACGGACCGACGACGGCGATCTTGATGCCGGAGGTCTTGAGCGGCAGCACGCCATCGTTCTTGAGCAGCACCATGGACTCATTGGCCAGCTTGAGAGCCAGAGCGCGATGGGCGGCGCTGTTCAACTGGCTTTCGTCGATTTTGGTGTAAGGCACCATGGATGGAGGATCGAACATGCCGAGCTTGATACGCGCCGTAAAGAGGCGGATGAGCGCGGTATCGATCTCGCTCTCATTCAGGTAGCCCTCCTTGACGGCGTCGAGATAGGGCTTGTAATCGTGATCGTCGGTCACCTTGGTGGTGAAGTCGATGCACTCGTTATCCATGCCGCGCTGGAGGCTGATGGCCGAGGCCTGGGCCTGGGTGGGCTTGTAGTGGTGGCCGTCGTAGATGTTGCGCACCGCGCCGCAGTCTGAGACCACGTACCCCTTGAATCCCCACTTGCCGCGTAACTGATCTTCAAGTAGGAACTGGTTGGCGCAAGCGGGCTGGCCGTTGATGCTGTTGTAATCGCACATCACCGAATCGGCCTTGCCTTCAGTCACCGTGGCGCGAAAGGCGGGCAGATAGGTATCCATCTCGTCGTGCTTGCTCACCGTTACGTCGGCGGTGTGGCGCGTCGTCTCCGGGCCGCTGTGCACGGCAAAGTGCTTGGGAGTAGAGATGGCGCGGTAGTAGCGCGGATCGTCGCCCTGCATGCCGGTGACAAAGGCCACGCCCATGCGCGCGGTGAGGAACGGGTCTTCACCATAAGTCTCCTGGCCGCGGCCCCAGCGGGGATCGCGAAAGATATTGATATTGGGCGCCCAGAAGTCCAGCCCCTCGAAGATGTTGCTGTGGCCGGCGCGCTCGTCTTGCGCGTGTTTGATGCGGCCCTCGATGGAGATGGCTGTGGCCATTTGGTGGATGGCGGCGGGATCGAAGGTGGCGCCCAGGCCGATGGGCTCAGGAAACTCCGTAGTGCCGTCTACGGCCACGCCGTGCAGCGCCTCACTCCACCAATCGTAGGCAGGCACTTTGAGCCGCGGAATGGCGCGCGCCTGGTTCACCAGTTGAGTGGCTTTCTCCGGCAGCGTCATACGATGTACCAGGTCTGCCGCGCGCTGCTCCGCCGGCAAGCTGGGGTTCAAATATGCCGGCTCGGGAGCCTGCTGCGCCCCAGCCATCCACACCATGCCGCAAAACGCCAGCCCTGCAACCGTCATCCGCAATCCAAAGCTCTTCATCGCATTCCTCACAAGAGGGCAGAAACGGCTGACGCGCTCGATATGGCGCAAATCTCCGGTCCGCTCTTCAGTTGCCAACCGTAAAGCCTCGAGAGAGGCTCTGTCAAGACGCAAGAGTACGAATCCCTCAATAAAAAATCGCTTTATTCAAATCCCTGCGTCTGCCGCAAGAGAAACAAAAGCAGAACGGATCCGGGGGACATTTCCGCCGCAACGACACACAGCAACCCCCGGGATGTAACCTTTCTTCTTCCAGACGAGTAAGCACAAGTAGAAGAGGGGAAGGGCAGATGCAGAACGAAGCGGACGGCGTTCTGGACGAGTTCCGGCAAGGCAGCGTCGACGCCTTCGAGACGCTCTTCCGCCTGCATCAGCGCGCCGTTTACGGCTGGGTTCTGCGCATTGTGCGCAACCCTGCCGCCGCCGAGGATCTGACAGTGGAGACCTTCTGGCGTATTCACCTGGCCCATGCGCGCTTTGAACCGGATCGTGGATTCGAGGGCTGGGCGCGGCGCATAGCCACCCGTGTGGCGCTGGACTGGTTGCGAACGGCGCGACCAGAGAGCGATCTGCCCGCGGAGGTTGCAGCTCCGGCCTGCGGTGACCCGGCAGTGACCGCAGAGATTCGCGCAAAGACCGCGCTGGCCTTTGGCAGGCTACCACCCAAGCTGCGCATTGCAGCCACGCTGGCGGTGATTGAAGAACAGTCGCAGAAAGACGTAGCAGCAGCGCTGGGCATCTCTGTTGCGGCTGTTAAACTGCGCGTCTTTCGCGCGCTTCGATTGCTAAGAAAAGATCTGAAAGGACAAGGAATAACACCATGAATGACGACCGCATTAAGAAGTTATTGCAAGCTGCTCTGCCTCCGCTGGAGAACGAGCCAGAACCAAGCCGCGACCTGTGGCCAGCGATGTTGCGGCAGCTAGATGCAGGAACTGTTGCGCCACCATGGTACGACTGGGCGCTGCTGGCCGGACTCCTTGGTTTGGCAGGATTGTTTCCGACTGCCATACCGGTGCTGCTTTATTACCTGTGAACCCGCGAGCACACACTCGCATGACTGGAGGAAACAATGAATACACATCCTTACCTTCGCGCTTATATGGCGGGAGTCTTTGTACCCACGCTGGTGCTGCCGCTGCTGCTGACCGTCTTTATCGTGGCGCGGATTGTGCTCAAAGTGCCGGTTCCCATTGAACGGGCGATGATTTTTCCCATGGCGGTAGTGCCAGCTCTCTTTGGACTGTGGAATATGCTGTGGTTGGCTTCGCATATGCGCACCGGAGCATCTATCGGTCTGCACGGAGCGGTGCTGCCTTTGCTATTGATGCCGGCCGGAGCGCTGCTGGCCACCAGCCTGGGCGTGCTGCAAATTGGCAGCCATGGAGTTATCTGGTTCCAGGTTTGCCCCGTTCCCTATGCGCTCATCGTGCCTTGTTTTTTAGCCGCGCTAGTGGGCTATTACCTGGTGTGGAAGTACATTGTGGGTTTTTTGAACCGGATACTGGGAATTGCTTGAGGAAGAGCGCTCCTTTGTCTTCACACTGGAGCCAATCCACCTTGCGCATTAGTCTTATCCCACTCGGACCTGAGCAGATAGTGCGATGTCTCAGCAGTTCTTGGGATGAATCACAAAAGAGCTAGCACATGTCTTTCGACTCCGTTTGGCCAAGATGACAGCTCAATTATGATGCGAACTGTCAATACCCCCGGCAGAGCCGGGGGCTTGATTATGTGAGCCGCTCAAAGCG
>VFSW01001395.1_pt1 | contig 36874 bp, 43 predicted proteins | sample 5358111 | NCBI WGS metagenome assembly VFSW01 (sample SAMN11554181, study PRJNA540505) | mine drainage metagenome | isolation source: sediment from site ElyBrook_90M | place: USA: Ely Copper Mine, Vershire, VT | collected 2017 | reverse complement strand
ACGCCGCCATGTTCGACAGCGTCAAGATGCCCAGTTCCAAGCTCAAGGTCAACCTCGCGAAGGTGCTGGAGCGAGAGGGTTTCATTACCGGCTTCACCGTGACCAAGGTCGAGGGCAAGCCGGGCGACACTCTGGAAATCAACCTGAAGTACTCCGAAGACCGCAAGAAGACCATCGCGGGTATCAAGCGCGTGTCGACGCCGGGTCTTCGTATCTATAAGAAGTCCGACCAGATGCCCAAGGTGCTCGGTGGCGTGGGAGTGGCAGTCGTTTCGACCAGCCACGGTCTCATGACTGACCGGGAAGCCCGTAAGGCCAAGCTGGGCGGCGAGGTGCTCTGTTATGTCTGGTAACGCGCCCACGAACACGGAGGTGTGCTGATGTCACGCATCGGTCGTAATCCCATCACGGTCCCCGCGGGCGTCGTCATCGACGTCGCCGACGGTGTCGTCACGGTCCAGGGTCCCAACGGGACCATGCACCGCAACCTTCCCGAGGGCATCACCCTCAGCCAAGAGGGCGACGTACTCACGGTGGATCGCGCCTCGGAGGAGACGAGTCAGAAGTCCCTTCACGGTCTCACGCGTACGCTGGTCGCCAACATGGTGACCGGTGTCACCACGGGCTGGACCAAGGAGCTCGAGATCATCGGCGTGGGTTACCGTGCTGCGACGTCGAATCCAGCGGTGCTCGACCTGGCCCTGGGTTTCTCGCACCCGGTCAAGTTCAACGCCCCCGAGGGTGTCACGTTCGAGGTTCCTACCCCGACGCGCGTCATCGTCAAGGGCGCCGACAAGGAGGTGGTCGGCCAAGTGGCCGCCACCATCCGCAAGATCCGTAAGCCCGAGCCCTACAAGGGTAAGGGTGTGCGCTACCTCGGTGAGAAGGTTCTGCGCAAGGCAGGAAAGGCTGCGAAGTAATGGCTCGTACTACTCGTGAACTACGTGAGCGCCGACACGCGCGCATCCGCCGTCGCCTCTCGGGCACCGCGGAGCGACCCCGCGTCGCCGTGAGCCGTAGCAATCGGCACATCTCGGCTCAGATTATCGACGACGTGGCCGGGCGCACCCTGGCTGCTGCGTCCTCGGTCGAGGCCAGCCTCAAGTCGACCAGCGGTGGCAACATCGAGGGCGCCAAGGCCGTGGCGGCGCTGCTCGCGCAGCGTGCCCAGGCCGCCAACATCACCACCGTGGTCTTTGACCGTGGTGGCTTTGACTACCACGGTCGCGTGGCCGCCTTCGCGGAGCAATTGCGCGCCGCCGGATTGGAGTTCTAATGAGCGATCTCGAACAGTTTGAAGAGCGCACCATCAAGGTGAATCGCGTGTCCAAGGTCGTCAAGGGTGGTCGCCGCTTCTCGTTCACCGCCCTCATGGTGATCGGTGACGGCAACGGCAAGGTCGGCCTGGGATACGGCAAGGCCAAGGAGGCCGGACTCGCGGTGCAGAAGGGCATCGAAGAGGCTCGTAAGAACCTCTTCGACGTGCCCCTCGCCGGCACCACGATCGTGTACCCGGTCATCGGCCAGGCCGGCGCGGGTCGGGTTCTCATGAAGCCCGCCGCCCCCGGTACCGGTGTTATCGCCGGTGGCGCCGCTCGCGCCATCCTCGAGATGGCCGGCGTGAAGGACATCATCGCGAAGTCGCTGGGCTCGTCCAACGGCATCAACGTGGCCCACGCCACCATCGAGGGACTCAAGCAACTGCGTCGTCCCGAGGAGCTCGCGTCACTGCGCGACAAGCCGGCCGACCACGTCATCCCGTCGGGGACGCTACGCGCGTATCGCGAGCGTCAGCGCGAGGGTGACCTCTTCAAGACGGAGGCGTAGGACCAATGGCCCAACTCAAAGTAACCCAGATTCGTTCGGCGATCGCCACCAAGCCCAAGCACCGCGGTACGCTGCGGGCACTCGGCCTGCGCGGTATTAGCCAGTCTAACGTGTTGCCCGACCGTCCCGAGATTCGCGGGATGATTGCTCGAGTACCGCACCTAGTTTCAGTGGAAGAGGTCAACTGATGAAGTTGCACGATCTCAAATCGCCCGAGGGCTCGACGCACCGTAAGAAGATCGTCGGCCGCGGTATTGGTGGTAAGGGTGGCAAGACCGCCGGACGAGGTACGAAGGGACAAAAGGCGCGTCGCCAGATCCCCGCGGGCTTCGAGGGTGGACAGTTGCCGCTCCTGCAGCGCATCCCCAAGCTCAAGGGATTCACGAACCCGTTCCGCGTGGAGTACACGCCGGTCAATCTCGATGCCCTGGTGATGCTCGGCGTCACCGAGATTAACCCTGACGTGCTTGTCTCGCGCGGGCTCGCTCGAAAGAAGGATCTCGTCAAGATCCTCGGCCGTGGTGAACTCTCGAGCGTATTGCACGTCTCGGCGCATCGCTTCTCGGCGTCGGCCAAGGCCGCCATCGAAGCGGCCGGTGGCACCGTCACCGAACTCGACCTGCCTTTCAGCGTGCGTCCGCCGGCGGCGGGCAACCAGCACCAGAACCGGTAGAGTTCGTCCGTGCTGCGGCGTCTCTCGAACATCTTCCGGGTCCCGGACCTTCGTAACAAGGTCCTGTTCACCATCGCCATCATCTGCCTCTACCAGCTAGGCGCCAACTTGCCCATTCCCGGGGTGAGCTGGTCCCAGGTGACCCTCCTGCAGTCCAAGGCGGGGGCGAGCGGTGTTCTCGGCTTCTTGAATCTCTTCTCCGGTGGTGCTCTGACGCGACTGGCGGTCTTCGGACTCGGTGTGATGCCCTACATCACGAGCTCCATTGTGATCCAGTTGCTCACCACCGTCATCCCCAAACTCGCCGAATGGCGTGACCAGGGTCCCGAAGGTCAAAAGCGCATCACTCAGACGACGCGGTACTTGACGATTGGTCTGGCCCTGTTGCAGTCGACGGGACTGGTCTACGCCTTCCACGGTCACGACCAGGCGTTGTTGGGCTTCAACATCGACCTCATCCCCAAGTTCAACCTCTGGCTCGGCCTGTTCATGGTCATCATCATGACCGCGGGTACCGGCTTCGTGATGTGGCTCGCTGAACTAATCACGCAGCGGGGCATCGGCCAGGGCATGAGTCTGTTGATCTTCGCCAACGTCGTGGCGGGTCTGCCCTCGGGTGGCCGCGCGGTCTGGAGCGAGGGGGGACCGGTCAAGTTCTTCATCATCCTGGTGATCTCGATCGCCCTGCTGTTCTTCATTGTCTTCATGGACCAGGGCCAGCGCCGCATCCCGGTGACCTTCGCACGACGAGTGGTCGGACGCAAGGAGATGGGTGGGAACTCCACGTACATCCCCCTGAAGGTGAACCAGTCGGGCGTTATTCCGATCATCTTCGCCTCGTCGGTCCTCTACATCCCGGTGCTCCTGTCGAACATCGTGCCCTGGGCCAGTTTCACCAATTTTGTGAACTCCTCGCTCAGGCCCACCAGTTTCTTCTACATCGGTTCGGACTTCTTGCTGATCCTGGCCTTCACGTTCTTCTACGTGTACATCGCCTTCGAACCCCATCAGCAGGCCGAGCAGCTGCGCCAGCAGGGTGGCTTCGTCCCGGGTATTCGCCCCGGCGAGCCGACCGAGCGGTACTTCTCTCGCATGTTGAGCCGCCTGACCGTGGTGGGGGCGTTGTTCCTCGCCTCGGTGGCCGTCATCCCGAGCATTCTGATGGCGATGTGGAACATCAATAGGTTCCCCTATTACGGCACCACACTCTTGATCGCCGTGGGGGTGGCCTTGCAGACGATGCAGCAGATTGATTCACAATTGATGATGCGCAACTACGAAGGCTTCCTGAAGAAGTAGCGATGTCGGCACGCGTGATCGTCGTCGTTCTCGGCAAGCAGGGCGCGGGCAAGGGTACTCAGTGCAAACGACTCGCCCAGCACTTGGGGGTGCCTCACGTATCGACGGGTGACATTCTGCGCGCCGCGGTGCGCGATCGGACCACGATCGGTCTCGAGGTGGCCTCCATCCTCGAAGCCGGTCAGTTGGTGAATGACGACCTCGTGAATCGACTCGTCGAGGAACGATTCAACGATGCCGACACCGCCGGGGGCGCATTGCTCGACGGTTTCCCGCGCACCGAGGCCCAAGCCGAGGCGCTCGATCAGATTCTCGGCGACGACGGGGTCAAGATCTGCATCAATCTTGACGTGCCCAACGCGCTGGTGGCCGAACGGCTCTCCTCTCGCCGGGTCTGTCAAGAGTGTGGAGCGATTTACCGCGACAGTGACATTGAGGCGATTTCGGGAACCTGCACGAACTGTGGGGGAGACGTAGTCCAACGCGCTGACGATATGCCTGACGCGATCCACCAACGTCTCGAGGTCTACGAACGTGACACCGCACCGTTGCTGGCCTTCTACGAAGCTCGGGGCCTACTGGTGCGCATCGACGGAGACCAGGACCCCCAGACGGTGACCGCCGAGATCCTCGATGCCCTCGCTGAACGGGGCGTCGCGTGAGGCGCACCGCGGAGGAATTGAACAAGATGCGCAAGGCCGGCAAGGTCGTGGCCGAGATGCACGAGGCCACGCGCGCGGCGATCCGCCCGGGCGTGACGACGATGCAGCTCAACGAAGTGGCCGCCGAGGTCATCGCCAAGCGCGGGGCGCGTTCGAACTTCCTGAATTACCACGGTTTCCCCGCGGTGATCTGCACCAGCCCCAATGACATGATCGTGCACGGCATCCCGGGCGACTACGTTCTGCGCGAGGGCGACATCATCTCGGTGGACTGCGGGGCGATCGTCGAGGGCTATCACGGCGACGCGGCCTATACCGCCGGGGTGGGGGAGATCAGCGACCTCGCGGCCCGACTCATCGAGGTCACGGAACGATCCATGTGGGCCGGTATCGAGCAGCTCTACAAGGGCAACCGCTTGCACGAGGTCGGCCGAGCGGTGCAGAACATCGCCGAAGCCGCGGGTTTCTCGGTGGTGCGCGAGTACGTGGGTCACGCCATCGGTACCGCTATGCACGAGAGCCCCCAGGTCCCGAACTACTGGCCCGGCAGCCCTGGTCCTACGCTCAAAGAGGGCATGGTGTTCGCGGTCGAGCCCATGGTCAACGTGGGAAGTGTTGACACTTTCGTGCTCGACGACGGATGGGGAGTGATGACCCAAGACGGTCAACTCTCGGCCCACTTCGAGCACACTATCGCCGTGACCAGTAACGGTCCCGAAGTCTTCACTGTCGCCTAGGACGTCGGCGCCCGCCTCGCGCGTGGCACCGAATCGTACGGAACCTGCCACCATCGTGGCTGCGAACGATCCGTGATCGCAGAGTCCGATTCTTGATATACATCTTTAGAATAGATGTTTATGTCACATTCATCGATAATAACGATAAGGTGAAGCCGTTCTTTACTGCCGTGCGTGAAGCCCGCGGACGGCAGTGGAGATTCAGTACTGTTCGGCTTCAGGCGGCGCTTTTCGAAAAGCGGGGGGATCCTGGATCTCACTTCTTGAAAGGAAGACCACCATGAGCATTGTCGATACCCGACGAAACAACGCTACGCACGTCGACTTCGTCGTCCAAGAATCCCTTGACTCCCCCGTCGCGCCGCGCGCCATGACCTCCCGGGCCACGGCGACCACCCAGATTGCTGCGACCGTGGGCGACGTCCACGCTCGTGAGACCTGGAGTACCCGGATCGCGCGCTTCCTCACTGCTCTGACGCACCACAACGCGTCGGGTAAGAACGGCTTCATGCTGCAGGACCGCGCGGTCTACGAGGAGTTTCGTGTCAGTGCCGAACGGCGGGCGATGACGTTCTACTCGTGACGCCCACCTCGAGAGGAACCCTTCTCGCGGTGGCCCCCGCGGCCGTGAGAGTCATTGATCCCGTCGCTCCCGCGACGAGGGGCAACTCTCGAACTATGTCACCCCGGGAGTTGTGATGAACACCCTCGAGACGAGAAACGATAACTTCGCCGAGGCCAACTCTCGCGGGACTGATCGATTCCTTCGAGTGACAATCGGCACGACGCCGGGCGTTCACTCCATCTTTCCCCGAGACGATCGTCATCGAGGTCCGCGACGCCAGCGACGCGCACGCTGGGCGCGCCACGCCCCCAGGGCCGGCGGGGGGGGATCGAGAACGGTCGCGTCGACTAGTCGCGACGGTCGCGGTCGAACTGGCGTTGCGCGAAGAGCGCGGCCTCGGTTCGACGTTGGAAGCCCAACTTGGCGAGCAGGTTCGACACGTAGTTCTTGACCGTCTTCTCGGCGAGGAACATGACTTCGCCGATTTCTCGATTGGAGAGTCCCTCGGAGAGCAACTCGAGGATACGACGCTCTTGGACACTCAGGGACTCCAGGCGCATATCTTCGGTGATCTGACGTCGTAGGCGCTCACGAGCACGCTCGATCTGTTCGGTGCTGAGCAGCATCTCACCCTGGGCCACGCGTCGGATGGAATTGATCAATTCATCGCCGCGGACGTTCTTCAAAACGTAGCCCTGCGCTCCGGCGAGCACCGAGGCGTTGAGGGCCTCGTTGTCGGCGAAGGAGGTGAGCATCAGGCAATTGAGGTGCGGGTAGGTCTCGCGCAAACTCCGACACAGGTCGACGCCGCTACCGTCGGGCAGTCGCACGTCGAGCACGGCGACATCCACATCGCTGCAGTCGAGCGCGAGCGCCGATTCGAGGTTGCCGGCTTGATGCGTCACGGTGAGATCGGGGTTCGCCTCGAGGAGTTCGCGCAGCCCGCGACGCACGATCTCGTGGTCGTCCACGAGCAGGAGTCGAATCATCTCACGCCTTCTTCAGTGCGGTCCACTTCACCAGTGTGCCACTTCCGGGGCTCGACTGAACGACGCACTCGCCACCAAGGTCGTGCGCCCGTGTCGCCAGGTTTCGCAGACCCCGACCGAAACCCGCACCGTTGTCGAAGCCCACCCCGCTGTCGAAACCCACCCCGTTGTCGCGGACCGTGAGCACTAGGAAATCCCCGTCGTCACTGAGCTCCACTTCGACGCGGGTGGCCTCGGAGTGGCGCACGATGTTCGAAAGAATCTCGCGCAGCGCCTGAATCGTGTGGTGCGCGCAGTGCTCGTTGACTTGTTGTGAGAGCCCCGCCTGCATTTGGAGGTGGGCCTCGACGCCGAGTCGGCTGTCCACCTCGCTCGTGAGGGCCATCGCGCGCTGACGCAACGTATCGTCAGTGGCGCGGTCCTGGTCGATCTCGAAGATGGTGGTGCGGATGTCGTGGATGGTCTCATTGAGCTCGTCCAATGCCAGGTCCACGCGCGCGCGAGCGTCGTCACCGATCAGGGGGAGGACCATCTGAAGGCCCAGGCCTACGCCGAAGAGTCGTTGGATGACTGTGTCGTGCAGGTCGCGCGCCATTCGTTCGCGTTCTTCGGCTACCGTGAGTTCGCGCAACTCTCTTCGCAAGTTGGACTGGTCGATGACCGCGCCGGCCACGCGACCGAACGTCTCGAGTAGCAATTCGTCGTCGTGACTGAAGGGCGCGCCGCTGAGTGGCTCGGTGACGTAGAGGTTGCCCCAGACGTGGCCGTTGCGAGTGATCACGGGCACCCCGAGGAAACGGAGCATGGGGGGATGGTTCTCGGGGAAACCCGACGAGCCGGGGTGGTGCGCGAGGTCGTCGATGCGCAGGGGCTGGGCCCCCCTGATGGTCTGGCCCAACACTCCTTGGCCGCTGGGGGGCTGGCCGATGCGCATCCTCTCCTCCTCGTCGATGCCGCAGGTGTACAACTCCGAGATGGTCGCTCCGTCACGGGCCAGCACCCCGAGAGCTCCGAAGTGGGCCCCGACCAACTCGCTGGCGGTGTCGACGATCTGTTGCAGCAGCGTACCCAGCGCCGCGTCGGTCTCCATGAGCAACATGGCGTCGATCAGCGCGTGCAGTCGGTCGGGATCACGCAGTTCACGGAACTTCACTCCACCACCATTGCACGCGGTCGTTGGCTCAGTGTCGTTGGCCGACGACGACCGACATCGGGAATGAGACCAGCTGGCCCCCGTAACTCGAGGCGTCCCCGAGCACGTCGTCCATCGGGCCAGTGTCCGAGGAGACCTCGGCGATGCCCGACGCCACCACTGACCAGGTGTGATTGTGCTCATCGACGCCGTCGACTTGCACGGTGAGGACGTCGTGGCGCTGGGCGGCGAGCAAGATCGAGGTGTCCGAGGAGGCGATGAGGATCTTATTCCTGTTCACGACGCGAATCCTGGCCGGCAGGGCAGTGGGCAGACATCGTACCGACACCAGTATCCGTGCGAGCGGTGCCGCCGATAGCCGGTCGACGCAGTCGTCACGGTCCAGCACTGACACGGCAGGTAAGTCCTCCATCCGTCTAGCATGGTCCGCGTCGCGAGAAAACAACTAGGGCCACGGGTCACAATTTGACCCGTGGTGGCGGGCCGTGCGAGGGGTCGCGGACCGCGTCACCGCGCCGCTTTTGCATTCTCAGAAAAATTCGGTAGAATAGTCAGCCGACCTCTTGTGGGGTCAACCGTCGAGGAGTTCCGTGCTCCTTCGCGTCGCAGTGCCGCAACAAGGAGAAAGAACCTGAGTAAGCCAAAGGAAGACGCGTTCACCGTAGAGGGTACCGTCGTCGAGCCACTTCCCAACGCCATGTTCCGCGTCGAGTTGGAGAACGGTTACACCGTTCTCGCTCACAGCTCGGGCAAGATGCGCATGCACCGCATTCGTATTCTGCCGGGTGACAAGGTGCAAGTTGAGATCACGCCCTACGACATGACCCGCGGACGCATCACCTACCGCTACAAATAACTCACGTTCTAGAAAGTTCGAGAAAGAAACGACATGAAGGTTCGCGCCAGCGTCAAGACCATGTGTGAGAAGTGCAAAGTCATTCGCCGTGCTGGTCACGTCCGCGTGATCTGCGAGAACCCGCGTCACAAGCAGCGCCAGGGCTAGGAGAGGAAGAATATGGCCCGTATTGCCGGAGTTGACATCCCCCGCGAAAAGCGGACGGTGATTTCACTGACGTACATTTTTGGAGTAGGACCCACCACGGCGCAGCAGATTTGTGCCGCTACTGGTGTGGACGAGTCCACCCGAGTGAAGGACCTGACCGACGCGGACGTCAACAAGTTGCGTGCCTACATCGACCAGAACGTCACCGTCGAGGGTGACCTGCGTCGCGACGTCGCCCAAGACATCAAGCGCAAGATGGAGATCAACTGCCTCCAGGGGATCCGTCACCGCAAGGGCCTGCCGGTCCGCGGTCAGCGCACTCGCACCAATGCCCGCACCCGCAAGGGACCCAAGCGCACCGTCGCCGGTAAGAAGAAGGTTACGAAGTAATGGCTAAGCCCACCGCTGCTCGCAAGACTCGTAAGAAGGAGCGCAAGAACGTCGCCTTCGGGGTCGCGCACATCAAGAGTTCCTTCAACAACACCATCGTCTCGATCACCGACCCCGAGGGCAACGTCCTCTCGTGGGCCTCGTCGGGCCAGGTGGGCTTCAAGGGTTCGCGCAAATCGACCCCCTACGCCGCTCAGCTCGCCGCCGAGAAGTGCGCGCGCGCCGCGATTGAGCACGGTGTCAAGAAGGTCGACGTCCTCGTTCGCGGTCCGGGTTCGGGCCGCGAGACCGCGATCCGTTCGATTGCCGCTGCCGGCATCGAAGTGGTGGCGATCAAGGATGTCACCCCGCTACCCCATAACGGCTGTCGCCCCAAGAAGCGTCGCCGAGGCTAAGGAAAATCATGGCTCGTTACACAGGACCCGTTTGTCGACTCTGCCGTCGTGAGCGCACGAAGCTCTACCTCAAGGGCGAGCGCTGCCACACGATGAAGTGCCCCGTCGCCGAGAACTCCGATCGCCAGAAGCGGGCGTTCCCGCCGGGCATGCACGGCAACGCCCGTCAGCGCCAGGGCTCGGAGTACTTGGGTCAGTTGCGTGAGAAACAGAAGGCTCGCCGCATCTACGGTCTGCTGGAGAAGCAGTTCCGCAACCTCTACGAAGAGGCCAGTCGCCGACCCGGCATGACCGGTACGAATCTTCTGCAGTTCCTCGAATTGCGTCTCGACAACGTCGCCTACCGCGCGGGATGGGGCGCGTCACGCGCCCAGGCTCGCCAGTTGGTGCGCCACGGCCACGTCACCATCAACGGCAAGCGCGTGACGATTCCGTCGTACCGCGTGCGCCCGGGCGAAGTCGTCGGCCTCAAGAACGTCACCCGCGAGAACTTCAACGTCGTGAGGAATCGCGACGTGCTCGACCGCAACGTCCCGGGCTGGCTCGAGACCGGCGAGAACGGCTTCACCGTCACCGTGCGCGTGGTGCCCCAGCGTGAACAGATCGACGAGTCGATCAAAGAGCAGCTCATCGTCGAGCTGTACTCGAAGTAATCGTCCCTCACAGCCTCTAAGGAGCCCCCATGCTGATCATCCAACGCCCCACCATCGAAGCCCTCGGCGACGAGGTCAACCACCGCCAGTCATTCGGCATCGGACCGCTCGACCCCGGTTTCGGTCACACCCTGGGCAACTCCCTACGTCGTACCCTCCTGTCCTCGATTCCCGGCGCCGCCGCGACCCGCGTCAAGTTCGACGCGGTCCTGCACGAGTTCGGTGTCATCGAGGGCGTGAAGGAAGACGTCCAAGACATCTGCTTGAACCTGAAGGACCTGCTGCTCGTCGTGCACTCCGATGAGCCCGTCGTGTTGCGTTTGGACAAGCGCGCCGAGGGACCGGTTCTGGCGTCGGACCTTTCGACCACGGCGGACGTGGAGATCTTGAATCCCGACCTGCACCTGGCCTTCCTCACGAGCCCGAAGAGCGTCCTGACCTTCGACTTGACCGTGGAACGCGGCAAGGGTTACGTGGGTGCTGAGGGCAACAAGGGCTCCTCGACCATCGGCGTCATCCCGCTCGACGCGATCTTCACCCCGGTTCGTCGGGTGAGTTTCGAGATCGAGCCCGTGCGCGTCGAGCAGTCGAAGGACTTCGACCGTCTGGTCATCGAGATCGAGACCGACGGTTCGATCAGCCCGCGCGAAGCCCTGGCGTCGTCGGGCAAGACGTTGGGCACACTACTGGAGTTGATCGCCAATTTCGATTCCGAGGCCCCGGCCCTGGAGCTCGGCGACGTGGGCACGGCCCAGGCCGCCGCCAGCGAACTCGACATCCGCATCGAGGAATTGGGCCTGACCGAACGTTCGCGCAACTGTCTCAAGCGCGCGGGCATCAACACGATCGCCCAGTTGGTCAACGCCACCGAGCGTGACCTCACGTCGATCACCAACTTCGGTCAGACGTCCCTGAAGGACGTCACCGACCGTCTCGACGAGCGCGGTCTGTCACTGCGAGTAGAGGACTAAGCATGCGTGGAACTCCAACCAAGGGAAAGCGTTTCGGGGGCGACAGCGCCCACCAGAAGGCGATGATGGGTAACCTCGTCGCCTCGATGATCGCCGCGGAAGGAATCGTGACGACCGAGGCCAAGGCCAAGGCGCTGCGACCGATCGTGGAGAAGGTCGTGACGGCCGCGAAGAACTCGCCCGAGGGCTCGGTGCACGCGCAACGCCGCGTGGTGGCCTTCATTCGCGACAAGGACATGGCGCACAAGCTCTTCGCGGAGATCGCGCCGCGCTACAGCGACCGTCCGGGTGGCTACACCCGCATCTTGAAGCTCGGACCGCGTCAGGGCGACAACGCTCCGATGGCGCGCATTGAGTTCGTCTGAGCCAATCTCGGCGGCCACTCAACGGTGGCGTCTGGACCTCGCCTACGACGGCCAGGGCCTGAACGGCTTCGCCTATCAACCCGAAGTCACGACCGTCGTCGGTCTCTTGCGCTCGACGATTGCCACGACTCTGCACCTCGACGTCGAACCGCAGATCGTGGGCGCAGGACGCACCGACGCGGGCGTTCACGCGTTCGCCCAGGTGATCCACGTGGATCTACCCAGCGATTTCTTCGCCTCGCGTGGTGGACCCGACGCACAGCGTTTGGTGCGGGCCCTCAATCGCCAGCTGCGTGGTCGTATTCGGGTGCTATCGGCCTACGTGGTCGAGGACAGCTTCCACGCCCGTTTCTCGGCCACGTGGCGTGAGTATCGCTATCTGGTGCTCGAGACCACCCCGCCCGCGTTGTCGTTGCACGAGGCCTTCTCGTGGGCGGTGACGGGCCCCCTGGACCTGGACGCCATGAACCGGGCGAGTGCGGGCCTGCTCGGGACCCACGACTTTCGGGCCTTTTGTCGGCGTCCCGACGGATCTGACCCCGACGTACCCCTCAATCGTCGTGTGATCAGCGCGATCTGGGAACGACTCGAGGACAATTGGCAAATGAGTCCCGAACGGGCGCCCGCGGTGCGATTCACCATACGGGCACAGAGTTTTTGCCATAACATGGTGCGTAGCCTCACGTCGACTCTGGTGGCGATTGGTCAAGGTAAATTGCCCGAATCGACGATTCTCGAGCGTCTCGAGAGCCATCACCGCGACCACCTGCCCGCGCCGGCCCCCGCGGGCGGGTTGAGCTTGGTGGGTGTCGGCTACGGTCAATTTGCCGGAGGGCCCTCCGGTTTTGTAAGATGAAAAGTCCCCCTCGGCGTATCGAGGGATCACGAAGAGATCGCTGAAGGAAGAACTGTGCGTACGTACTCACCGAAGGAAAAAGAGATCACGCGCGAGTGGCGCGTGATTGACGCCGAGGGACTCGTCCTGGGTCGCGTCGCCACCGTGGCCGCCTCGCTACTGCGCGGTAAGCACCGCCCGTACTTCGCCCCGCACCTCGACACCGGTGACTTCGTCATCATTGTCAACGCCGACAAGATTGTCGTGACCGCCAACAAGGCCCAGCAGAACTTCCGCTACCGTCACTCGGGCTACCCCGGCGGCCTTCGTTCCACCTCCTGGCAGACCCTGATGGACACCGACCCCGAAGCGCTGGTCTTCGAGGCCGTCAAGGGCATGGTGCCCAAGAACCGTCTCGGCCGCGCCCAGATGGGCAAACTCTTTGTCTACGCCGGGTCCGAGCACCCGCACACCGCCCAGCAGCCCTCGCAGTTCGACACCTCGGCGATTCGCCGCGGCTAAGGAGATCCTCTCGTGACCACCCCGCTGACTCAGTCCACTGGCCGCCGCAAGGAGGCTGTCGCGCGCGTACGTTTGCGCCCCGGCACCGGAACGATCACCATCAACAGCCGCGCGTTCGACAACTACTTCACGTCGGCCACGCACCGCCAGATGGTGATGGAGCCCATGCGCTTGACTGAGAACGTCGAGACCTATGACGTCGACGCCACCATCGAAGGTGGCGGCGTCGCCGGCCAGGCCGGTGCTCTGCGCCTCGGTATCGCGCGTTCGCTGCTCGAGCTCAACGAAGAGTTGCGTCCGACTCTGAAGAAGGCTGGACTCTTGACGCGTGACGCGCGTAAGAAGGAGACCAAGAAGTACGGTCTCAAGAAGGCCCGTAAGGCTCCCCAGTACTCGAAGCGCTAAACGTCATGGCCGTGCATTTCGGCACGGACGGCATTCGTGGCCGCGCGTACGAGGAGATCTCCCTCGACTTGGCGTACCGGCTGGGTCGCGCGGTGGGGACCGTCTTCTCGGTACCCGTTTTCGTGGGGTACGACACGCGTGAGAGTTCACCCGTCCTCGCCCTCGCCGTTCTCGCGGGTCTCGCCGACGCCGGAGCGCAGGGGCACAATCTCGGGGTCTTCACGACCCCGGGAGTGGCGGTCATCGCGCAACGGCGCGGTGGCGCGGGCATCGTGGTCTCGGCCTCGCATAATCCCTTTCACGACAATGGTCTCAAGGTCCTCGGCATCGGTGGCGCCAAGCTTGATATCGCGACCGAACGGGCGGTCGAGGACGCGCTGAACGCAGCCCCCGCGCCCGAGCGCAGCGCTTTCGACGAGGTGGAGATCGACGCTCAGGCGCAGCACGAATACGCCGAGCACTTGCGCCGACTGGTGCCCGGCGATCTCTCGAGACTCCACTTGGTCCTCGATTGCGCCAACGGGGCCGCCTCGCACGTGGCCCACGAACTCTTCGAGGGGACCGGCGCGCGCGTCACCACCCTGCACGACACGCCTAACGGCACGAATATCAACCTCAATTGTGGCTCGACGCACCCCGACGATCTGCGCGCCGCCGTGGTGCGCCTCGGCGCGGACCTGGGCCTCGCCTTCGACGGTGACGCGGATCGGCTGATCGCCGTCGACGCTCAGGGGAATCTGCGTAACGGTGATGACCTGGCGGTGCTGTTCTCGCTCGAGAGTCACTCGCGCGGTGATCTCGAGGGCGTCGTCGTGACGGTCATGAGCAACCTCGGGCTGCGGCGAGCGCTGAGTGAACGCGGCGTCGAGATCGTCGAGACCGACGTGGGCGACCGCAACATCCTCGCCGCGCTCGAGGAACGCAGTTGGAACTTCGGGGCCGAACAGTCGGGGCACCTCATCTTTCGTCACATGAGTCCCACGGGAGATGGATTGCTGACGGGCATGCTGGTGGCGGACATGGTCGCGCGTTTCGGTCCCTTGGCCGAGCAGTGCGACGCCGCCTGGGAGCGCGTGCCCCAAGACCTGATCAACATCGCGTCGGACAAGTACGACGACTTCGCGGTACGCGAGATGTTCGACGACGAGTGTCGCCTCATGAACGTGTCGAGCAGCGACGTGCGCCTGCTCATCCGTCGCTCGGGGACCGAACCCCTCGTTCGGGTGATGGTCGAGGCGCTCGACGGGTCGTTCGTGACCAATTTCACTGCGCGCGTGCGCACCCACTTCTTGAGTCCTTCATAAAGTTGGGCGCAAATTCGCCGCGGTTAGACTGATTACATGTGTGGCATCATCGGGGTCGTAGGATCCAACGACACCCTGGTGACGCTGCTCCAGGGCCTGCAGCGATTGGAGTATCGCGGCTACGATTCGGCCGGCGTCGCCCTGGTCCGTCCCGGTCATACGTGGCGCGCGCGCACCGCCGCGGGTACCGAGTCGGTGGCGGCCCTGCGCGAAGCGTGCGCGGACGCCCCCGAGGGATATCGATCGGGCATCGGTCACACCCGCTGGGCGACCCACGGAGCCCCCGAAGCCGAGAACGCACACCCTCACCTGGACTGCTCGGGACACATCGCGATCATTCACAACGGCATCATCGAGAACCACACCGAATTGCGCGAGGAATTGCGCGAGCGCGGTCACGTGTTCACCTCGGTCACCGACACCGAAGTGGTGGCGCACTTGGTCGAAGAGTTGCGAGGGACCGGACTCGAACTCCTGGACGCGGTACGCGCGGCACTGACGCGAGTGCGTGGAGCCTTCGCCATCGCGGTGATGGACGCGACTGAGCCCGACGTCATCGTGGCGGCGCGGCGCATCTCACCCCTCGTCGTGGGCACCTCGCCGGGCGTGTCGTACCTCGCGAGTGACGTGCCCGCGATCCTCGGCCGTGCGACCGCGTTCTACGCGGTCAATGATGACGAGATCGTTCGTCTCGGACCCGAGGGATTCCGCGCGGTGGACCTCGAAGGCGCCCCGGTGCGGCTACGACAGTTGCAGATCGATTGGGACCTCGAGACCGCCGAAAAGGGTGGCTACGAGGACTTCATGAGCAAGGAGATCGCCGAGCAACCCGTCGCGGTGCGCTCGACGTTGCTCGACCGACGCCGCCGTGACGGGACCATCGCCTTTGATGAACTGCGCATCTCGGATGAGGAATTGCGCGACGTCCAGCGGGTGGTCCTAGTGGCCTGTGGCACGTCGTTGCACGCGGCCCACGTGGCCAAGTACGCCATCGAGCGATGGTCGCGACTGAGCGTCGAAGTGGACATCGCGAGTGAGTACCGCTACCGTGACCCCATCGTCGAGATCGGTACGTTGGTCATTGGCGTGTCCCAGAGCGGTGAGACCATCGACACGATCCAGGCGATTCGCGAGGCGCAGCGCCGCGGCGCGCGCGTGGTGGCCATCTCCAATATCGTCGACTCGTCGTTGGCACGCGAGTCCGACGCCGTGATCTACACGCGGGCCGGACTCGAGGTGTCGGTCGCTTCGACCAAGGCGTTCGTCGCCCAGGTGGCCGCGCTCGAGTTGCTCGCGCTGCGACTGGCTCAATTGCGTAAGACCCTGACGCCCGACGAGATCGAACATTTCTGGGCGGGGCTCAACACGGTGGGCGATCACATCGCCACCACCTTGTCGCGTCACGACGACGTTGACGCGGTGGCGCGCCAACTCCTCGACGCGAGAGACTATTTCTTCATCGGCCGCCACGTGGGATTCCCTACCGCGCTCGAGGGGGCCCTCAAGCTCAAGGAGATCACCTACCTTCACGCCGAGGGCTACGCCGCGGGCGAACTCAAGCACGGGCCGCTGGCGTTGATCGAACCCGGCGTCATCGTCGTCGCGGTCACGACCGACCCCCAGATGCACGAGAAGATCCTCTCCAACGTCGCCGAGGTGAAGGCGCGAGGGGCGACGGTTATTGCGGTCGCCACTGACGACGACGAGCAGATCGACGCGGTGGCGGACTTCGTCTTGCGCGTGCCCGCCTGCGATCCGATGTTCTCACCGATGATCGATATCGTGCCGCTGCAGTTGCTGGCGTATTCGCTGGCGCGGGGACTTGGACGTAACGTGGACCGACCGCGCAATCTCGCCAAGACCGTCACGGTTGAGTGATGGCGACGGTGGCGGTGGGTGTCGACGTCGTGGACGTGGCGCGCTTCACCCTGGCGCTGCAACGTCGTCCCCGCATGATCGAGCGTCTCTTCACCCCGCGTGAACGCGACGACACCGGCGAACGCCCCGAACGCCTCGCCGCGCGCTTCGCGGCCAAGGAGGCGGTCCTGAAGACCTTGGGCTCGGGACTCGGCGACGCCGCCCTGCGCAGCATCGAGGTCCAGCGCCAGTCGAACGGGGCTCCGATGATCGTGCTCTACGACGACGCCCTGGCCCTCGCGCGGGCGAGAGGCATCACACAACTGCACGTCTCGCTGTCGCACACCGCCACGACCGCGACCGCGTTCGTGATCGGATCCTCGGATGTCGCGCGTGCCAGCTGAGGGCGTGCACCGTCCCGCGTGGGCCGAGATCTCTCGCTCCGCCCTGGCTCACAACATTGCGGTCGTGCGCGAAGTGCTCGGTCCCACCCAGGTGTGCGCCGTCGTCAAGGCCAACGGGTACGGCCACGGGGCGGTGCTCGCCGCGCGCGCCATGATCGAAGGGGGCGCCGACTCCCTCGCGGTCGCCATCATCGACGAGGGGATCGAACTACGCGACGCGGGTATCAACGAGGCGATCTTGTTGCTCTCGGAGATCCCCGCCGAGACGATTCGTGCCGCGCTCGAGGCGGAATTGACGCTGACGGTTGGTTCCCTCGAGGGCGCGCGAGCCGCGGCGAGCGTGGCCTCGGAGCTCGGGGGCAAGCACAAGGTCCACCTCAAGATCGATACGGGCATGCTGCGTCAGGGCGTCGCGCCGCGAGAGGCGTTGCGAGCCGCCCGGATCCTCAACGATTGCGCCGCGCTGGAACTCGAGGGGATCTTCACCCACTTCTCGGTGGCCGACGGCGAGAGTGACGAGGATCGTGCCTTCACGACGCGCCAGATCGAAGTCTTCAATCGAGTGCGCCTCGAGTTGCGTACGAACCACATCGAGCCACCCCTCGTGCACCTGGCCAACAGCGCGGGCGTCTTTGGACACCCGTCCTCGCACGCGACCCTCGCTCGACCCGGACTCGTGCTCTACGGGTACCTCCCGTCAGCGTGGTTGGGCGACATCCTCGCGCACCACGCGGTGACGTTGCGCCCGGCGCTCTCGTTGCGCGCCCAGGTCGTGGCCACGCGTCGCGCCGAGGTGGGAGACCGCCCCAGCTACGGACGCCGCCGAGAGGTGGAGACGCCCTCCACCATTGCCACGGTCCCCTTCGGTTACGCCGACGGCTACCCGCGCCGGCTCTTCGACGCGGGTGCGCAGGTCCTCATCAACGCGAAGCGCTATCCCCTCGCCGGCATGGTGACCATGGATCAGTTGCTCATCAACTGTGGCGACGACGAGGTCCACGTGGGTGACGACGTCGTGTTGCTCGGCACCAGCGGCGACGAATCGATCACCGCCGAGGACTGGGCCGCCTGGGGAACGACCGTGACCTGGGAGATTCTCTGCGGCATCGGTGCGCGGGTACCACGCGTCCTCGTCGAGTGAGCATGGACCTGACGGAACTGCCCTTTTGTCAAGCCTGCGGCCTGCACACGACGCGCCAACGCGTCGTCGTGGGATCGGGACCCGTGGCGCCACGACTCATGGTCGTGGGCGAAGCTCCGGGACGCCACGAGGACGAGGGTGGCGAACCCTTCATCGGTCGCAGCGGGCAACTACTGGTGCGCCTGATCCACGAAGAACTGGGACTGGAGCGAGCGCACTACTTCGTCACCAACGCCGTCAAGTGCCGTCCCCCTCAGAATCGCACGCCGCGCACGAGCGAGGTGGCGACGTGCCGGCCCTGGCTCGAGGCCCAAATCGACACCCTGCGCCCCGCCAGGATTCTCGCGGTGGGCAACGTGGCCGCTCGGGCGGTCTTCGGTTTCAGCGAGGGCATCTCGCGTGCGCACGGGCGTCTGGGTCACTACGGCGAGGTGCCGGGCGTGGCGACCTATCACCCGGCCGCGGCCCTGCGCGCTGGTCCTAACGTGGTGGACGTGATGCGCGCTGATCTGCGCGTGCTGAGGAACCTGGGGGTGTGAGTGAACTTCGTGCGCCTCTGTCCTGACGACGTCGCGACGCGCAGCGCGGGCGAGGCCTTCGCGACGGTCGTGCGTCCCGGTGACGTGGTGTTGCTCACCGGGGGTCTGGGGGCGGGAAAGACCACGTTCGTCAAGGGGGTCGCTCGCGGCCTCGGCGTCGTCGAGCGCGTGACCAGCCCGACCTTCACCATGGTGCATCAACACGTCGCTCACAACGATCGCGGTATCGCCACGCTGCACCACGCGGACGTCTATCGCGTCGAGAGCGTCGCCGAAGTGCGTGACCTGGATTTGGGCGAGCTGGTGGAAGAAGCCGGCGTGGTCCTCATCGAGTGGGGCGAACTCGCGGCCGCGGTGTTCGGCCGCGAGGTGCTCACCCTCTCCTTCGAGTTCGCCGACGACGAGGAGACCCGCGTCATCACCGCGAGTGGCGCGATCGACGAGACGCGAGCTCGCGAACTGGCGAACTGGGGGGCGTCGTGAATATTCTCGCCATCGAGACCGCGACGCCCGCGTGCGCGATCGGACTGCGCACCAACGACGGGTTCGAGTTGGGTTGGGTGCTCGACGAGGACCGACACCACACCGAGGTGCTCAGCGCCGGCATCGCGCGAGTGCTCGCCGAGACGAACCTGCGCGCGCGCGACCTGGACCGCGTGGTGGTGGACCGCGGACCGGGACTCTTCACTGGTCTTCGCGTCGGTCTGGCCACCGCGCTCGGACTGAGCGAGGGCACCGGTTGTTCTCTGGTGGCGGTGTCGTCGCTCGAGCTCCTGGCGCACGGGGCGCACCTGGGGGGCACCCGCGGGACCCTGGTCTGCTGCGTGGACGGTCGTCGCGGCGAAGTCTTTCTTCAGAATTTTCGTTTGGACGACGACGTGACGGCGCTCACCGCGGCGTCGGTCGCGACGCCGCGCAGTGTCGTCATTGAGTGGGCCACCAATGGTGCCCCCGTCATCTTCACCGGCGACGGCGTCGAACGCTACCTGCGAGACTTCGCGGCGGTGCCCAACGCCACGGTGGAACATCAGGTGGTGCCGTCGGTGGCCGCGGCGTTGCTCCTGGGTGCCACGCGCGACACGGTGGCGCAGGTGGACCCGATGTACCTGCGAGAGGCCGACGCCGTAGCGAACTTCACGACGCGCCAGCGCTCGTGAACACCTGGCGCATCCGCCGGGCCGAGCGCCGCGACCTCGGTGACATCCTGGTCATCGAGAACCAACAGTTTCCCGAGCCCTGGTCGCGCGCGATGATGCTCGAGGAGATCACCAATGTCGAGAACCGCCGCTATAGCGTCGCCGAGGAGAACGGCATCATCATTGGCTACCTCGGGCTGATGTTCGTGATGAAAGATGAGTTGCACATCAACTCCATCGGGACGCGCCAGGGGCACGAGGGCCGCGGCGTCGCGACGTCGTTGCTCGACGAGGCGTGGGCGCAGGTGCGCCGCAGCGGGGTGACGCGCGCGACCCTGGAAGTCGCGGTCTCGAACACCCGGGCCCTGGCGCTGTACTACCGCTACGGCTTCGCCCCGGTCGGGGTGCGCAAGAACTACTACCAGCAGACGCACGAGGACGCCCTGATCCTCTGGGCCGATATCGCTCCTCTCGACGCGGCCAGTTCGCCCGATGAGCTCGACGCTCCCTAGGCTGGGGTCATGGCTCTCGCCCTGGCGATCGAAACGAGTTGCGACGACACCGCCGCCGCCGTGGTGGATGCGCAGTTGCACGTACATTCTTCGGTCATCGAGTCCTCGATTGACCAACACCGGGCGTTCGGCGGCGTCGTGCCTGAACTCGCCGGGCGCGCGCATCTCACCACGATCGGACCGGTGGTGCGACGAGCCCTCGTCGAGGCGGGACTCGACCCCCACGCTCCGGCCATCGACGTGGTCGCCGTCACCAGCGGCCCCGGGTTGATCGGCTCGTTGCTGATCGGGCTCTCGGCCGCCAAGGCCTACGCGCTGGCGTGGGACCTGCCCTTCGTGGGAGTGAACCACCTCGAGGGCCACCTCTTCGCGCCACTCCTGGAGCGACCGGATCTGCAGTGGCCGATCGTGACGCTGTTGGTGTCAGGGGGGCATTCCATGATCGTCCTTCAACACGGTCCCGGCGAGCACGAGGTCCTGGGCGAGACGATCGACGACGCCGCCGGTGAGGCGTACGACAAGGTGGCGCGCTGGCTCGGTCTGGCGTATCCGGGCGGCCCCGAGATCGACCGCCTGGCCGCCGGCGGCACGCCCGGCACCTTGAAATTGCCCGTCTCGATGACGGGTGAGGACTTCGATTTCTCCTTCTCGGGACTCAAGACCGCCGTGGTGCGCGCCACCGAGAAGCACCCCGAGGTCGCCCTCGCCGACGTGGCGGCGTCCTTCCAGGCCGCGGTCAGTGAACAGTTGTTACGCAAGCTGCGTCGCACCCTGGTGGCCTATCCGGACGTGCGCGCGGTGGCGCTGGCGGGGGGCGTCGCCGCCAATTCGGCGCTGCGTCGCGGGGTCGAGCGAGTGGCGCAGGAATTCGCCGTAGCGGCCCTGCTGCCGAGTTTGTCGATGTGCACCGACAACGCGGCGATGATCGCGGCGGCGGGCTGGTACCGCTTCGCCCACGGTGGGCCCAGCGATCTCGCGCTGTCGGCGCGACCCTCGTGGGCGCTGGCGGAGATCTCGTGAGTGAGCGCTGGGTCCCCCTCGACGTCGAGGACACCGACGTCAGCCCCTTCGTCCAGTTCCGACGTTGGTTCGACGAGGCCGCGGTCGAGATGCGAGAACGCGAGGCGATCGCGCTGGTCACCGCCTCGCGTGACGCGCGTCCGAGTGCGCGGATGGTCCTGCTGCGCTACGTGGGCGACGACGGCTTTGGCTGGTACTCGAACTACTCCTCGCGCAAGGGCCGAGAACTCGAGGAGAATTCGCACGCGGCCCTGCTGTGGTACTGCGAACCCTTGGGCCGCCAGATCCGTATCGAGGGCCCGGTGCGCCACATGGACGCGACGGCGTCGGACGCCTATTTCGCCTCGCGACCCCGCGGACACCAGATCGGGGCTCACGCGAGCGCGCAGAGTTCGGTGTTGGCGAGTAGGGTCCAACTAGAGAATCGTTTGGCCCGACTCGACGAGGAGTTTTCCGGGCTCGAGGTACCCCGGCCGGAAAATTGGGGTGGATTTCTCCTGACCCCGACCTATTTCGAGTTCTGGCAACATCGCCGTGACCGCTTGCACGACCGGGTGGTCTATCAGCCCGCCCGGAACGGGTGGCGACGCGAGCGCCTCGCCCCCTAAAGCGAGGCGCCGTTGGCACTCGGCGCATGAGTCTGCTAAATTGGCAGTCACAACGTTTGAGTGCTAACCAAACAGGAGGCAATGCCAATGAAACTGCACCCACTAGAAGACCGTATCGTGGTCCGTCCCAACACCGCGGAAGCGACCACGGCATCGGGTCTGGTCATTCCCGACACCGCCAAGGAGAAGCCTCAGCAGGGCGAAGTGCTCGCCACCGGTCCCGGTCGTCGCGCTGACGCCACCGGCGAGATCTTCCCGACCGGCGTCAACGTCGGCGACACCGTCGTCTACTCCAAGTACGGCGGCACCGAGATCGCCGTCGACGGCGAGGACCTCTTGATCCTCTCGAGCCGTGACGTACTCGCCACGATTACCAAGTAGGTCGACGTGTCCAAACTGCTCAAATTCGATGAGGAGGCCCGTCGCGGCCTCGAAGCCGGTGTCGACAAGCTCGCCGATGCCGTCAAGGTGACCCTGGGGCCCAAGGGCCGCAACGTGGTGATCGGTAAGAAGTTCGGCGCGCCCACCATCACGAACGATGGCGTCTCGATCGCTCGCGAGATCGAGCTCGAGGACCCGTTCGAGAACATGGGTGCTCAGTTGGTGAAAGAAGTCGCCACCAAGACCAACGACGTGGCCGGTGATGGCACCACCACCGCCACGGTGCTGGCCCAGGCGCTCATCAAGGAAGGCTTGCGCAACGTCGCGGCCGGCGCCAACCCCGCGGGTCTCAAGCGCGGCATCGAGAAGGCCGTGAAGGCCTCCGTCGACTCGATCCACGCCCAGAGCCAGCCGGTGAACGACAAGACCCAGATCGCCCAGGTCGCCACCATCTCGGCGGCCGACGCCAGCATTGGCGAGGTCATCGCCGACGCCATCGACAAGGTGGGTAAGGACGGCACGGTCACGGTCGAGGAGTCCAATACCTTCGGCATCGAGCTCGAGCTCACCGAGGGTATGCAGTTCGACAAGGGTTACCTCTCGCCGTACTTCGTGACCGACGCCGAGCGTCAAGAAGCGGTGCTCGAGGACGCCTACATCCTCTTCACCAGCTCGAAGATCTCGGCCGTGCACGACCTCGTGCCCGTGCTCGAGAAGGTCATGCAGTCGGGTCGCGCCCTGCTCATCATCGCCGAGGACGTCGACGGTGAGGCGCTGGCCACGCTGGTGGTGAACAAGATTCGCGGCACCTTCACCTCCGTGGCCGTCAAGGCCCCGGGCTTCGGTGAGCGTCGCAAGGCGATGCTCCAGGACATGGCGGTCCTGACGGGCGCCACGGTGATCTCCGAGGAGATTGGTCTCAAGCTCGATTCGGCCACGGTCGACCTGCTGGGTCGCGCTCGTCGCATCGTCGTGACCAAGGACGCCACCACCATCGTTGATGGTGCGGGCTCACCCGAGGACGTCGCTGGTCGCGTCGCGCAGATCAAGCGCGAGATCGAGGACACCGACTCCGACTGGGACCGTGAGAAGCTTCAGGAGCGTCTCGCCAAACTCGCCGGTGGCGTGGCCGTGGTCAAGGTCGGTGCCGCTACCGAGATCGAACTCAAGGAGAAGAAGCACCGCATCGAGGACGCCCTGAGCGCCACTCGTGCGGCGATCGACGAAGGCATCGTGGCCGGTGGTGGCACCGCGCTGGTGCGTAGTCGCGCCGCCGTGGATGCCCTGATTCTCACTCTCGAGGGCGATGAGGCGACGGGCGCACGCATCGTTGCTAACTCCCTCGAAGCGCCGTTGCGTCACATCGCCTCGAACGCGGGATTCGAGGGCGCCGTCAAGGTGCGCGAAGTCTCCGACGCCAAGGGCAACGTGGGCCTCAACGCCGCGACGGGTGAGCTGGTCGACCTCGTGGCCGCCGGCGTCATCGACCCGGCGAAGGTCACGCGTTCGGCGCTGCAGAACGCCGCGTCCATCGCGGCCCTGCTGTTGACGACCGAGGCGATCGTCGCCGACAAGCCCGAGCCGGCTCACGCCCCCGCGGGCGACGGCGGCATGGGCGGCATGGGCGGCATGATGTAACACGTTGCTCACGCGACGTTGGAAGAACCGGGCCTTCGGGCCCGGTTTTTTCATCTGGCCACTCTGGTCGTGGTGGCGCGCGACTGTCAGAATGAGGAGATGGCGGCGCGCGACCTGACCCGAGGCCTCACCTTCGATGGCGCCGCCCTCGTCTACGACCAGTTTCGACCGCGCTACCCGCGAGAACTATTCGATGATCTCGCGGGTCGGGCCGCGATCAATGCCACGTCGCGCATTCTCGAAGTTGGCTGCGGACCCGGCGTCGCCACCGAGGAGATGATCTCGCGAGGGTGGTCGGTGCTCGGGGTCGATCCCGGTGAGCAATTGGCCCGCGTGGCGCGAGAGAAGTTTGGCGAGGAGCGCTTCGCCGTCGAGGTGTCGACCTTTGAGGACTGGCGCGCGCACGGGCGCCGCTTCGACGTGGTGTTTTCCGCGTCGGCCTTTCACTGGGTGGCGCCCGAGATTCGCTGGACCAAGGCGGCGGCGGTGCTGGCCGACGGTGGGTTCATCGCGCTGGCGGGGAACAAGGCACTCGCCGAGGGGAGTTTTCACGACTTCAGCGTGGCCACGCGCGACGAGCGAATTGTCCACGGAGTCGACGACGAGCGTGACTCTCCCGACATCGCCGACCTGCGTTATATTATCCGCGACGCGGCCCACGACATTGGCGCGCTGTGGGAGGCGATGTCGCCCCAGGGGACCACGGTGGTTGCCGGAGAACTCTTCGACGCGCCCGAGGTCGCTCTCTATCCCTGGACGCGTGCCTATTCGACTCCCGAGGCGCTGGGTCTCGTCGGGACCTACTCGCGGTTCCTCGTCATGGACGACCTGAAGCGTACCGCGCTCTTTGAGCGTCTTAAGGAAATAATTGATCGAGACTACGGGGGCGAGTTGACTCGTCACTACGTCTCGGTGCTCGCCACGGCGCGGCGAGACCACTCGGGGTGACTCCCCGACGCTGCCTCCAAGGTCGCGACGCACATCGAGCGCGATCGTTTCTGTGCTGCGAGCGTACCCGCTGACATGGCGTCACCAGTGGGCACCGACACCACCTGCTAGTTGTCTTCGCCGGCTTCGACCGCCACGTGTGGCACGATGCGGTCGAGCCACTTGGGCATCCACCAGTTGGCCCGGCCGAGGTAGTGCATCATCGACGGCACGAGGATGGTGCGCAGGATGAACGCGTCGAGCAACACTGCTCCTCCGAGTCCAATGCCGAACTCCGCGATGATGCGTTGTCCGCCGAAGGCGAAGGAGAAGAAGACCGAGATCATGATGAGTGCGGCCGCCGTGATGACTCGCCCGGTGTTGGCTTGACCGTGGACGATGGACATCTCGTTGTCACCAGTGTTGACCCACTCCTCGTGCATGCGCGAGACCAGGAAGACCTGGTAGTCCATCGAGAGGCCGAAGAGGATGGCGATCATGATGATCGGCAGGTAGGACTCGATGGGTCCCGAACCCGATCCGATGAGTGAGCTGCCCCAGCCCCACTGGAACACCGCGACGACGAGACCGAACGAGGCCCCCACCGCTAGGAGGTTCATCAGGGCCGCGACGAGCGGGATGACGACGGAGCGGAAGGCGACCATCAGCAGCAGACAGCCGAGCAGCACGATGACCACGAGGAACAGGGGGATCTTCGAGTCGAGGATGTTGGCGAAGTCGTCGGAGAGCGCTCGCGCACCGCCGACGTAGATCGCGGTGTGCGTGGTCGACGTCGCCGCCGGCACGTACTGCGAACGGATGGCGTCGATGAGCGTCGTCGTCGATCGTGATTGGGGACTGGACTTGGGCACGACGGTGATCAGCGCGACGGTCTTGGTGGGGTTGACGTTGACCGGACCGACGAAGGCCACGTCGGGGGCGGTGCGCAAGGTGGAGGCCAGTGAGGCCATCGTCGCCACGTCGGCGCTGTTGTGCACGTCGCCGACCACGAGAAGGGGGCCGTTAGAACCCGGCCCGAAGCCCTGACCCAGGTAGTCGTAGGCCATGCGGGTGGTCGAGCCGGCGGGGTCCGAACCCTGGTCGGAGATACCGAGGTTGAGCGAGAAGATCGGCAGAGCGATCAGCACGATGAGCACCAAGGACCCCAGGGAGAGCGAGCGGGGGTGGCGGCTCACGAAGAGCGCCCAGCGCTGCCAGCCCCCTTCGATCAGGGCGGGCTCGGGGCCGTCACTGGCCAAGCGGCGACGTTCGCGTCGGCTCAGCACGCGGTGCTTCTGGAACGCCAACAGCGAGGGCAGCAGGGTGAGCGAGGCGAACATGGTGATCAACACCGTGACCGACGCGGCGACGCCCAGGCCGTCGAGGAACGAGAAGCCCAGCACCAACATGCCCAGCAACGCCACGCAGACGGTGGCTCCGGCGAAGAGCACCGCGCGCCCCGAGGTGTTCACCGCGGTGACGATGGCGTCCTCGACACTCATGCCCTGACGTAGATTCTGGCGCGCCCGGGTGACGATGAAGAGGGCGTAGTCAATGCCGACACCTAGTCCGATCAGCGATCCGAGGATCGGCGCGAACTGGGCGATGGAGAGTCCGTGGCTGAGCAGGGTGGTGGCCCCCGAGGCGATGCCAATCGCGAAGAGCGCCACGCCGAGGGGCAACAGCATGGCCCACAAGGACCCGAAGGCGAGGAACAGGACCACCGCGGTCAAGAGGAGGCCGACGCCCTCGCCCGGTGAACCCTTGGGCGAGGTCAATTGGCCAAAGGCGTTGCCCCCGAATTCCACCTGCAAGGTGGACGAGCGCAGTTTCGACGCGGCGCTGACGACGGCTTGAATTTGTGGGGTGCTGAGCAGGTTGGCCTGTTTGGTGAAGGTGACCGTCACGTAGCCGATCGCGGGATCGATCTTGGAGTACTGGAGGGGCGAGACGGTCCCCACGTTGGTGAGAGTCGTGAGTGAATTCATCACCGGGGTGATCGTCGCGGCGTCGCTCGAGAGTTGTCCGGACGTCGCGTGAAAGACGATTTGGTCGGAGTCACCCGAGGCGTGGGGGAAGCCTTTCTCGAGCAGTTGCAGCGCGTGCGTCGAGTCGGTGCCGGGCAGGCTGAAGGAGTTCGAGTACGCCGTGCCCGCCGCTTGGGCGGCCACGTTGACCCCAATGATCAAGATGATCCAGATGACGAGAACGAGCCAGCGGCGTCGCACACTGAACCGGGCGAGTGACTTCACGGTGGGGGCTCCTTGAGGTGGGGTCCGAAAGTTAGGCACGTGCCCAAGACGTGAATCATTTTAGGTGTCAAATTTATGGCGCCGATCAAGCAAGGCCGCCGCGCTCGAGTCCCGGCGCGCGCGTTGATAGCGCGGTGCTCGCGGAGTCGCGTGCGCGGCGGCGGCGTTGGGCCCAATGACGTCCAGTAGATTGGAGGCAGTCACGTTCAGCCCAGAGCGCGGTTGCACCCCGGAGGTCGCCATGGCGGAAGTAGAAATCGGTATCTATAAGTCGGCTCGTCAGGCCTACGGCTTCGACGACATCGCCATCGTGCCGTCGCGTCGCACCCGAGACCCCGAGGACGTGGACATCTCGTGGCAGATCGACGCCTACAAGTTCGACCTGCCCGTCCTGGGTTCGGCGATGGACGGCGCTATCTCGCCCACGACCGCTATCGAGATGGGTCGCCTGGGGGGCCTGGGCGTCTTGAACCTCGAGGGCCTGTGGACCCGCTACGAGGACCCGACGGCGTTGTTCGAGGAGATTCAGACGCTTGACGACGACAAGGCCACCGCGCGCATGCAGCAGATGTACCTCGAACCCGTCAAACTCGAACTGGTCGCCGAGCGTATTCGCCAGATGAAGGCCGCCGGCATCACCACATCCGCCTCGGTGACCCCCCAGAAGACGGACTGGATGGCCAAGACCATCCTGGACGCCGGACTCGACATCCTGGTGATCCAGGGGACCGTCGTGTCGGCCGAACACGTGTCCAAGACCGTGGAGCCCCTGAATTTGAAGAAGTTCATCCGTGAATTCGAGTTGCCCGTCATCGTGGGCGGATGCGCGAGCTACCAGGCGGCCCTGCACCTGATGCGCACCGGCGCCGCGGGCGTCCTGGTGGGAGTCGGTCCGGGTAACGCCTGCACCTCACGCGCCGTGCTCGGCATTGGCGTCCCCCAGGCGACGGCCATCGCCGACGTCGCCGGCGCGCGCATGCGCCACCTGGACGAGACGGGTGTTTACGTGCACGTCATCGCCGACGGTGGCATGTCCAAGGGCGGCGACATCGCCAAGGCGATTGCGTGCGGTGCGGACGCAGTCATGATTGGTTCGCCCCTCACTAGCGCCGTCGAGGCGCCGGCGCACGGTTTCCACTGGGGTATGGCGACCTTTCACCCGACGTTGCCGCGCGGCACGCGCGTGCGCACCAAGGTGCGTGGCACCTTGAAGGAAGTCTTGGTCGGACCGGCCCACGAGAATGACGGTCGTCTCAACCTCTTCGGCGCCCTGCGCACGTCGATGGCGACCTGCGGCTACGAGACGCTGAAGGAATTCCAGAAGGCCGAGATCATGCTGGCGCCGTCGTTGCAGACCGAGGGCAAGCAATTGCAGCGCGCCCAGGGCGTAGGCATGGGCCATTGACGGTCCTGGTCGTTGACTTCGGGGCCCAGTACGCCCAGCTGATCGCGCGACGCGTGCGTGAAGCGCGCGTCTACTCCGAGATCGTCCAGAGCACCATCAGCGCCGACGAGGTGCGCGCGAAGCAACCGTCGGCCATCATTCTCTCGGGTGGCCCCCAGTCGGTCTACGAGGTTCCCGCGCCGTCGCTGGACCCGGCCATCTTCGAACTCGGCATCCCGATGTTGGGTATTTGCTACGGCGCCCAACTCATGGCCCAACAACTGGGCGGCGAGGTGGCGCACACCGGCGCCGGGGAATACGGACGCACCGAGCTGACCCGTCACGGTCCGAGTTCTCTCATGGCGGAGTGGCCCGACACGCAGTCGTGTTGGATGAGCCACGGCGACGCCATCGCCACCGCGCCCGCGGGCTTCGTGGTCACCGCGTCCACCCCGTTGGCGCCGGTCGCGGTGATGGAGGACACGAGCCGTCAACTCTTCGCGGTGCAATTCCACCCGGAAGTGGCGCATTCCGAACGTGGGCAAGAACTGCTCGAGAACTTCTTGCACCACGTGGCCGAGATCCCTCCCACCTGGACCAATACTTCCATCATCGACGACCAGGTCGCGGCCATTCGCGCGCGCGTCGGCACCGAGCGAGTGCTGTGCGCCCTCTCGGGTGGCGTGGACTCCGCCGTCGCGGCCGCGCTGGTGACCAAGGCCATCGGCACCCAGTTGACCTGCGTCTTCGTCGACACCGGGCTCATGCGCCAGAACGAGGGCGAGCAGATCGAAGCCACCTTCACCCGTCAATTCGGAGTGCGACTCATTCACGTCAAGGCCCAGGACCGCTTCTTCGAAGCGCTGGCCGGGGTGACCGACCCCGAACGCAAACGCAAGATCATCGGCGAACTCTTCATCCGAGAGTTCGAGGCCGTCGCGCGCGAACTCACCGAGGGCGAGGATGCCCCGCGCTTCTTGGTCCAGGGCACCCTCTACCCCGACGTCATCGAGTCGGGCTCGGGTCACGCCGCCAACATCAAGAGCCACCACAACGTGGGGGGTCTGCCCGAGGACCTCTCGTTCGACTTGATCGAACCGTTGCGCAGTCTCTTCAAGGACGAGGTGCGCCACGTGGGAGAGGAGCTCGGCCTGCCCGACGAGATCGTCTGGCGCCAGCCGTTTCCCGGTCCGGGACTGGGCGTGCGCATCATTGGTGAAGTCACCCGCGAGCGCGCCGAGATCCTGCGTAACGCGGATCACGTGGTGGTCGACGAGATCAAGCGGGCCGGTCTGTACCGCGAACTCTGGCAGAGTTTCGCCGTGTTACCGGCGGTGCGTACCGTGGGGGTCATGGGAGACGGACGAACCTACGCGTACCCGATCGTTATTCGAGCGGTCACCTCCGACGACGCCATGACCGCGGACTGGGCCCGCCTGCCCTACGAGGTCATTGAATCCATCGCCAACCGATTGATTCGTGAAGTGCCGGGTGTCAATCGAGTGGCGCTGGACGTGACCTCGAAGCCGCCCGGCACCATTGAGTGGGAGTGAGCCGGCGATCCTTCTCTGACGACGCGTTGTGGGGCAACGTCGCAGAGAATCCCGCGGGCCTCGACCCCGACAGCCTGCTCGAGGGGCTGACCGAGCCCCAGCGTCAGGCGGTCATCCAGCGCGGGGGCCCCCTCCTGGTCGTGGCCGGGGCGGGGTCGGGTAAGACCCGGGTCCTCACCCGACGCATCGCGCACTTGCTCGCCAGTGGCGACGCGCGATCCCACGAGATCATGGCCATCACCTTCACCAACAAGGCCGCCGACGAGATGCGGCGACGCGTGGTGGATCTGGTGGGCGAGGACGCCAAGAACATGTGGGTGTCGACGTTTCACTCGGCGTGCCTGCGCATGCTGCGAGCGCACGCCGAGGTGCTGGGCTACCAGCGCGGTTTCACGATCTACGACGCGGGTGACGCCGAGTCGGCGGTGGAACGCATCATGAAGGAACTGAACCTCGACACCAAGCGCGTCAGTCCGCGCAGTGTCGCCGCGGCGATCTCGGCGGCCAAGAACGAGATGCTCTCCGCCGAGCGCTACGGCGACGCCGGCCACGCCGAGGATCCGCACCACCGTCGTATCGCCGAGATCTATCGTCTCTACGAGGCGCGACTCAAGTTGGCCAACGCGATGGACTTCGACGACCTACTGCTCAACGCGGTCGCCATGCTGCGCGTCGACGCCGCGGTGCTCGCGTCGTATCAGCAACGTTTTCGCTACCTGCTGGTCGACGAGTTCCAAGACACCAACGGTGTGCAGAATGAATTGGTGATGATGCTCGCCGCCCAGCACCGCAACCTGTGCGTGGTGGGTGACTCGGACCAGTCGATCTATCGATTCCGGGCTGCCGACGTGCGCAACATTCTGCAGTTCGAACAGCGTTTCCCCGACGCCGACGTCATTTTGCTCGAGCAGAACTTCCGTTCGACCCAGACGATCCTCGACGCCGCCAACGCCGTCATCGCCAAGAACGCGTCACGCCACGCCAAGAACCTCTTCACCGACCACGGGGCCGGCGAGCGGATACGGCTCTATCGCGCCGGCGACGAGTACGACGAGGGCCGCTGGATTGCCACCGAATTACGTCGCGCTCGCACCGAGGCTGGTGTCGAGTGGAATCAGATGGCGGTCTTCTATCGCACGAACGCGCAGAGCCGTGTGCTCGAGGAGGAGATGTTGCGCGCCGGCATCCCCTATCGGGTCATTTCCGGGATGCGCTTCTACGACCGCAAGGAGATCAAGACGGCGCTCGCCTACGCACGACTCGTCGTGAATCCCCGCGACGAGGCGTCGGCGCGTCGGGTGATCAACGAACCCAAGCGAGGCATCGGCGAGGCGGCCCAGGCCAAACTCGGCATCTACGCGGCCGAGAATTCGCTCTCCTTCGCCGAGGCGGCTCACTACGGCGCCGCGGCGGGCCTGAGTGCGAAGGCGCTCTCGGGAGCCGAGCGCTTCGCCTTCACCATGGACGAGCTACGCGCCCTCGCCAACGACTTGACCCCGCGTGAGATGATCGACGCCATCGTGCGCGAGACCGGAATGGGCGACGCGTTGCGCGCCGAGAACTCCGACGAGGCCTTCTCGCGTCTGGAGAACCTGGGTGAACTCGCGTCGGCCGCGGCGCAGTACGACACCTTGATGGACTTCGTCGAACGCATGGCCCTGGTGGCGGATTCCGACCAGCTCGACGGGGGCGCGGGCGCCATCTCGCTCATGACGATGCACGTCGCGAAGGGACTCGAGTTCCCCCTCGTGGTGATCACCGGTCTCGAGGAGACGATCTTCCCGCATCGTCGCGCACTCTCCGACGAGGCCGAACTCGAGGAGGAGCGACGCTTGTGTTACGTGGGACTGACCCGCGCGATGCGTCACCTGATCTTGACGCACGCCTGGAGCCGGACCATGTGGGGCCAACGTACGGACGCTCTGCCGAGTCGCTTCCTCCAAGAGATTCCCCCCGAATTGGTGCACGACCTCTCGTCGTCACTGCCGATGCGCCGTGCGACGTTCAGTTCCGACGAGGATGGTTTCGTCGGGCGCGGGAGCGACTTCACTTCGGGCAAGGCCTTCGGCACGGGGACCGCGCCACCGGTTCGTTCGACGGGGGCAGAGAATTTGGGTCTCCGGGTGGGCGAACGCGTCGTGCACGACCGCTACGGGCGAGGGGTCGTCACCAGGGTCGACGGGTCGGGAAGCCACGCCCGAGCGAGCGTGAACTTCGACGACCACGGCACCAAGCAACTGGTGCTGGCGATGACTCCGCTGCGGCGCGCGTCAGGCTCTTAGTCACTTCTTAGCGGGAATTGAGACACCTTCGGTGTTTCTTTGAAGAGCCTGTGTAAAATTGGAACTTCATGAGTAACGAAGCGCCGCCGCGCAGTCAGTCGCGCCCTCAGCCGGGTCCCACGGTTCGAGCGCCGTATCGCAACGCGTCGCCGCGGCATTCGCGCCGACTGCCCGCCTACGTGTACTGGCGCCGCCGCGTCATCGCGGTGGCCGCGGCCCTGACGCTCCTGCTGGTCTCGTACTACGGGGTGACGCTGGGCTTCGCCCTCAGCAACCCCTCCTACGGCGTCTCGCTACAAGCGCGCTTGGCCGAGTGGGGACGTCAACACGGACTCGGGGGTTTCGTCACGTGGGGCGAGACCGAGTACAACCGGTTGCACCCCGCCGCCGTGGGTGGCGCGCCGAGCAAGAATTCGATTCCGACAGTGCCGTCGGTCGTGATCTCGAAGGGCTCGAGCCCACTGCCCGTTCCCGCGAATTTGAAGACCCCCGCCGCCGTGCCACTCGCGCACGAGGGCGTCTGGTACCCGGCGGGTCGCCTGACGGCATCGGGCAAGGCCGCCGTCTATACGACCTTCATCCGACCCGACGCCGTCCACACCAGCTACGTGGTGGGAGTGGCCTGGATGGACACCAAGATCCTCTCGGGTCAGCTCTACTCGGGCTCCACGATCCCCGGCGGCGGCCCCTTCCCCTTCACCGCGCCTATTTCGGCACCCGCCTCCAAGACCCTCGTCGCGGCGTTCAACGCGGGATTTCGCATGTCCGACGCCAACGGCGGCTACTTCACGAACAACAAGATGATCATTCCCCTGCGCCCCGGTGCCGCGTCGGTGATCGTCTACAAGGACGGCACGATGGACGTGGGCGAGTGGGGGCGTGACTTTCACATGACCCCCAACGTCGCCTCGGTGCGTCAGAACCTCAACCTCATCGTCGACGCCGGCAAGCCGGTGGCGGGTCTCGCCAACCCCAACGCGATTGCCTGGGGCAAGACGCTCGGCGGCACCTTCAACGTGTTCCGATCGGGACTGGGCATCACCGCGGACGGGGCGCTGGTCTACGTGGGCGGTCCGGGGCTCTCGATCAGCGACCTCGCCGATACGCTCGTGCGCGCGGGCGCGGTGCGCGCAATGGAACTCGACATCAACACCGACTGGGTGCAGTACACGACGTACTCGGGACCGATCGGCACGCCCATCAATGGGGCCAACGGGACGAACCTGCTGCCGAGCATGGTCGGCAACCCTGGTCGGTTCTTCGCGAATTGGTGGGTCCGCGACTTCTTCGTGATGAGCCTGCGACCTCAGTACCAGTAACCCCCGGAGGAGTCCGAGACGTCAACGCGACGATGAGGTCCTAGCGGTCCATCACCTTGCGCCAGACCGGGCGCGGGAGGTGACGAAGGATGGCGTACACGTATTTGAGAATCGGCGGACTCCAGATGACCGCGTCGCCCTTCGAGAGCCCCTTGATCACGGTGTCGGCGACTTGGTTGACGCCGGTGGTGAAGGGCACTTCGCGAAGTCCTTCGGTCATGCGGGTGCGAACCGCCCCGGGCCGGACCAGTTGCAGCGTGACGCCGGTTCCCTCGAGCGAGTCGGCCAGGCCCTGGCAGAGTCGGTCCAGACCGGCCTTGGCGCCGCCGTAGAGATAGGCGCTCGAACGTACCCTCACCGCGCCCACCGAGGACATGACCAGGATGCGTCCGCTGCCCTGGGCCACCAGCCGGTTTCGCACTTCGGTCAGTGCGGCGACGGGCCAGGTCAGGTTCACGCTCATCATGCGCGTCGCGGCCGCGACGTCGCTCTGATCGCGTACCTGGTCCCCGAGCAGTCCCACGGCCATCACGACCAGGTCCACCTGGTCGCCGGCCTTGGCGAAGGCGCTGGCGACCGCGTCGCGGGCACTGGCGACGTCCTCGGCGTCGAAGAGCACCGTGTCGGTCTTGGAGGCCCCGTAGTCGAGCGCCTCGCGCGCGGCCTCGTCGAGCAGAGTCTGGTTGCGACCAGCGAGGATCACGGTGTGGGCGCGCGCGGCGCACAACTTCTTGGTGATCGCGCGCGCGATATCGGAACTGCCGCCGAGGACGACGACGTTCTGGGGTTGGCCGAAGGCGTTTTCCATGGCTACTTTCCTACTAGGTGCAGTCGACGCGCGAGGTCACTCGCCAACTGGTGTCGGGGGTCGACTCGGTTCTTGATCTCGAGGAATTCGGGCAGTCGCGGGTACATGACCCGCACCGCTTCGGGGCTGAGACGTGAGTCCTTGGCCAGGTAGACCCGCCCGCCCGCTTCAATCACCAACTCGTCGAGGTCGTCGAGCACTCCGGGCAGTGCGCCGGGGCCGACCGGCAGGTCCAGGGCGAGCGTCCAGCCCGAGATGGGGAAGGACAAGAGTCCGTGGTTGGCCGGTCCGAAGCGTTTGAGGACCGCGAGGAAGCTCGGGACCCCCGAGGAGGAGAGTCGCTCGATCGCGCGCACGACCACGTCGGACTCGCTGTCGGCGACGGCGAACTGGTACTGGACGAAACCTCGTCGCCCGTAGAGGCGGTTCCAATCGCTCACGCCGTCGAGGGGGTGAAAGAACGTCCCGAGGGACTGCTCCTCGCCCTCGCGGCGCTGGGGCGCACTGCGGAACCAGAGTTCGTTGAAGGCGCGGATGCTCAAGGGGTTAAGGAGCCCCGAGGGGGCGTCGAGGGGCACGCGTAGCCGCGGCGGCGCGGGAGCCACCAGGGAGGCGTGCTCGAGGTCGCGTCGCGTCGCGTGCTCGCCGCGGGTGAGTATCGCGCGACCCATGGACGCGCCCTTGGTCATGCAGTCGACCCAGGCCACGGAGTAGCGGTAGTCGTCGTCGCGCGCCACCATCGCGGCCATGACGTCATCGAGGTTCGAGAATCGCGTGGTGTCCACGATGACCTTGTCGGTCTCGATCTTGTGCAGTCGCAGGGTCACGGTCGTGACGATGCCGGTCAGTCCCATACCGCCGATGGTCGCCCAGAACAGTTCGGGTTCGAGGGTGGGGGAGATCGTGAAGGTGCCCCGTGGCGTCACGAGACGCATCTCGAGCACGTGGTCGCCCAGTGATCCATCGCGGTGGTGGTTCTTGCCGTGCACGTCGGCGGCGACGGCGCCCCCGATGGTGACCTGCCGGGTCCCCGGGGTCACGGCGATGAACCACCCCAGCGGAATGGTGACGCTGAGGAGTTCCTCGATCGAGACGCCCGCGCCCACGTGCACCACGCCGTCGGCGGCGATGGCTCCGATTCCCCCGAGGGAGCGATTGTTGAGCACGACGCCCCCACTGACTTGTGCGGCGTCACCGTAACTGCGGCCCAGTCCCCGAGCGATGGCTCCCTGGCTCAGGGACAATTCCTGGGCCACCTCGTCCTCGGACGTGGGCGTGAGCACCTCGGACATGGCCGGCGTGGTCCGTCCCCAACCGTAGAGTCGTTCGCGGCTCATACGTAGGTACCGCCCAGCATCAACCCCACCCAGATGAGCGCCAAGATCTGCACCGTACGATTCTTCAACAGCAGGTCCTCGGGTGACTCACCCTGGGGGGACTCGGCGCCGCGAATGATGAAGAGGATGGCCAACACCACCGGCACCACCGTCAAGCGCAGGGGGATGACGTCGTGCTTGATCGACGAGAGGCCCGTGGAGGAGGTGTCGATGGCCCAGAGGCAGTAGGCGGTCACGACGACGGTGGCCGAGAGGGTGAGCGCCGAGTGCAGGAACTCGGTGGTGTATTCGGCCAGGACGGGGCGATTGCTCGATCCGACGTGACGCAGTTCCGCTGATCGCTTGCCGACCACGAGGAAGAGCGCACCGAAGGTCACGACGATCAAGAACCAGGTGGAGACCGGAATGTGTGAGGCCACGGCGCCGCCGTAGGAGCGCAGGAAGAAGCCACTCGCCACCAGTCCGAGTTCGATGATCACCGCGTTCTTGAGCCAGAAGATGTAGCTCAGGGTCTCGACGACGTAGATGATCAGAATTAGGTAGAAGCCCGTGGGGCGATGGATCAGTACCGGCAGCGTGAGTCCCACGACACCCAGCAGCGCCGAGGCGCTCAACGCCGCCGTCGTCGAGAGGTCGCCCGAGGCGATCGCGCGGTGGCGTTTGGTCGGATGCTGGCGATCGGACTCGACGTCGCGCAGGTCGTTCAAGATGTACATGCTCGAGGCGACGAAGGAGAAGGCGACGAAGGCGACGAGGGTGTTGATCAGCACCGTGTGGTGAAAGAGGAGACCCGCCGCACCGGGAGCGACCACGAGGAGGCCGTTCTTCACCCACTGCGAGATGCGCATCGCCGAGGCGAGGGCGCGCACTGCTCCCCGGGGGTTTCCTGGTGTGCTCACGACCCCCAAGGCTACTCGTCGTCCTTCAGGAGCCTCGAGACGACGGGGGTTCTCACCTCACGTAAGATGAGTAGTCGTGAAGCGTACCTACCGAGTAGTGGTCGCCAAGCCCGGTCTGGACGGTCACGA